>ERZ1673743.1192-NODE-1192-length-30653-cov-26.869861_pt1 | contig 30653 bp, 28 predicted proteins | sample MGYA00580197_ERZ1673743 | MGnify/ENA primary metagenome ERZ1673743 (study PRJEB41218, sample SAMN15661795) | gut metagenome | host: Homo sapiens | place: Canada: London | collected 2015-08-20/2019-03-30 | study: EMG produced TPA metagenomics assembly of...
GCAGAAAGAAATGTGGCCGCCGGAGGCCGCCTCCCCGTCAGGGGGAAACCGACTCGCCGCCGGGGCGGCGAAACCCTCCCCGCGCCAAGGGACCCTTAGACCGTAGGTCTAAGCGACTTTCTTTCCCACATTTCTTTCTTCGCAGAAAGAAATGTGGCCGCCGGAGGCCGCCTCCCCGTCAGGGGGAAACCGACTCGCCGCCGGGGCGGCGAAACCCTCCCCGCGCCAAGGGACCCTTAGACCGTAGGTCTAAGCGACTTTCTTTCCCACATTTCTTTCTTCGCAGAAAGAAATGTGGCCGCCGGAGGCCGCCTCCCCGCCAGGGGGAAACCGACTCGCCGCCGGGGCAGCGCCCCCCGCGCAGGCGCAAAAAAAGAGACGGCCTTCGCCGTCTCTTTTTGTATCTCATCAGTTGTCCGTGCGGTTCCGCCACTCCAGCTCCTGCTCCAGCTCGAATTTCAGCTTCTTGTTCTCCTCCACCAGCGTGTCGTAGTGGGTGCCCTGCACGTAGTACTTCACGAACGCAAACGTGGCCTCGTTGAACTCCTCCTCCGTGTACTCCGGCAGCAGGGAGCCGTTCTTCCGGCGCAGACCGGTGACCTCGATCACCACCAGCCGGCGGTGCTCCTCGGACAGCTGAAACAGCTTCAGCTGCTCGGGGATCTCCAGCTCCAGATCGCAGCGCTCGTTGACGATCTCCAGCAGACGGCGCTGCTCCGGCTTGGCGGACACGATGACGCCGTGCTCGGAAAACAGCCGCTTCAGATAGCTGGCGGAGACCTCCTCCCGGGTAATGGTGCCCTTGCCGATGCCGGTGAGCATGGTGTTGGACAGGTTCAGGCTCACATAAACCTCACTGCCGGTCTTCGGGTATTTCATGGACGTACCTCCTGATGTTCCGTTTTATTCGCCTCGCGGGCGTGGCTTCGTTCTGCGTATACCGTACCACATTCTATAAGAAATTGCAACTATTATATGATAAAAACACGGTATTTTTCTCAAAAATACATGGTTTTCATCATCCCAAACGTACCAAACATTTTATACGCGCCCCCCAGCCGCCCCGGTAAACTTTCCCTATTCAAACGCCCCGCGATGTGATACAATGTTGCCATAGCACAGTGCGGGCGGGCACGCCTGCCCGACACGATAAGGACAAGGGGGCTCTGCCATGAACATCCAGCGCGCCTATGTGGAGATCACCAACCTCTGCAACCTCCACTGCGACTTCTGCGCCGGCCACCACCGGCCGCTGATGGCCATGCGTACCGACGACTTTGCGGTGGCGGCCAAAAAGCTGCGTGCTGTCACGCAGTATATCTACCTCCACGTTATGGGCGAGCCGCTGCTCCACCCGGAGCTGGGGAAAATTTTGGATACCTGCGCCCAGCTGGACTTCCGTGTCTGCATCACCACCAACGGCACGCTCCTGCCCAAAAAGTTGGATATCCTGCTTGCCTGCCCCGCCCTGCATAAGGTAGCCGTCTCTCTCCATTCCTTCGAGGGCAACCACCTGAACGTGCCCCTGGAGGACTACGTCACCGGCTGTCTCCGCAGCTGCCAGAAGCTGGCCGCCGCTGGGGTCAACTGCACCCTGCGCCTGTGGAACAGCGGCATGCCCCAGGCCCTGAACCCGGAGATCGAGCGCATCCTGGGCGAGCTCACCGGGCAGAATACCGCCCACCTCCCCGAGGATATGCTCCACAACCGCCGCCTGGCCCCCCGCATCTACATACAGAAGGACGAGCACTTCTACTGGCCCGGCGACGAGAACAACGACTGCCCCGACGACACCCAGTACTGCTACGGCCTGCGCCGCCAGCTGGGCGTGCTGTGCGACGGCACCGTGATCCCCTGCTGTCTGGACAGCGAGGGCCGGCTGGCCCTGGGCAACATTTTCCACCAGAGCCTGGACTACATTCTCAACACGCCCCGGGCCCAGCGCATCCGCCGCGGCTTTGACTGCCGTGAGCCCGCCGAGGCCCTCTGCCGCCGCTGCCACTACGCCTCCCGCTTTAATATACCTTTACCACAGAGCAACAAAAAGTAACGATCAGACAACAGCATTTGAAAATAAATGGCAAACAAGAGTAACAAAAACAGCAACCAAAGCTCCCATAAAATACCGGTCCCGCTGGCCTCTCTGCCGGCAGTCCTGCTGCCCTGGTACGACCGGGAAAAACGTTCTCTCCCTTGGCGAGATATCGTTACGCCTTATCGCACCTGGGTGTCGGAGATCATGCTCCAGCAGACGCGGGTACAGGCGGTGCTTCCCTATTTTGAGCGGTTTATGGCCGCCGCGCCGGACGTGCCCGCCCTGGCGGAATTAGCGGAAGACCGCTTGCTCTCCCTGTGGCAGGGCTTGGGTTATTACAGCCGCGCCCGCAGCCTGCAGCGCTCCGCCCGTGTCATGGTGGACCAATACGGCGGCTGTCTCCCCGACACGTACAGCGATTTGATACAGCTCCCCGGAATCGGCGACTATACGGCGGGCGCGATACTCTCCATCGCCTTTAATAAAGCCGTTCCTGCCGTTGACGGCAACGTACTGCGTATCGCGGCGCGGCTGACCGCCTGCGACGATAACGTCCTTGACCCGCGGACACGCCAGCACGTCCGCGATGCGCTGGCGGCCGTCATGCCCACCGACCGCCCCGGCGATTTTAACCAGGCCATGATGGACCTGGGTGCCGCAGTCTGCTTGCCAAAAAATCCCAACTGCGAAAGCTGTCCCGCCGCAAGCCTTTGTGCCGCAAAGGCTGCGGGGCTTCAGTCCCGGCTGCCGGTGCGGGAAAAAAATACCGCCAAGCCGGAAAAGGACCTGACGGTCTTTCTGCTGACCACCCCCGATGGCCGCACAGCCCTGCGCCGCCGCCCGGAAACGGGCCTGCTCTCCGGCCTGTGGGAGTTTCCCAACACCGAGGGGATGCTGACGGAAGCCCTTGCGGCACAACAGCTTCTGGACTGGGGACTCACGCCGCTTTCCTGGGAGAAGCGCTTTTCGGACAGGCATATCTTTACCCATCTCCGCTGGAATATGACGGTATTTCGCTTAACCGTCGCTGGCGACGGCCCTCCGGACTGGGTCTGGGCATCTGATGACCGGGACCTTTACCCCATGCCCATCGCCTTCAAAAAGTTGGAAAATAAATAAAATCGTATGCAAATAAAGGAGAAACAGGGATGGCACAGTTGTATTTTAAGTTTGGCGCCATGGGCTCCAGCAAAACGGCCAACGCGCTGATGGCGCGGTTCAACTACGAGGAGCGCGGCCAGGAGACACTGCTGGTAAAGCCCCGTCTGGACACCCGCGACGGCGACCACATGGTCTATTCCCGCATCGGCCTGAAACACCCCTGCATCTACTTCGATGAGATGCGCGAAATGTCGGAAACAGAACTGCAGACCTATGCCTGTATTATCATCGACGAAGCCCAGTTTCTGACAAAAGATGAGGTCTATTACCTCGTCCACCTCGTCGATGACTGCAGCATCCCCGTCATCTGCTACGGTCTCCGCGCCGACTTCAAGGGCGACTTGTTCCCGGGCAGCTACCATCTGCTGGTGCTGGCGGACAAACTGGAGGAGGTCAAAACTATCTGCTGGTGCGGCAAAAAAGCGGCCTTTAACGCCCGTTTCGACGAAAATGGCCATGTGGTAAAGGAGGGCGCACAGGTGGTGCTGGGTGCCAACGACAAGTATATCGGTCTGTGTCGCCGCCACTGGATGGCTGGCGACCTGGGCCCGGATTTTGACATCCACAAGGTATGATCTGCACCTTATGTCCCCGTAACTGCGGGGCAGAGCGCACTGCGGAGCACGGCAGCGGATTCTGCGGTATGCCCGCCGGACTGCGGGTGGCACGGGCCATGCTGCACCAGTGGGAGGAGCCGCCCATCTCCGGCACAAATGGCGCAGGAACGGTGTTTTTCTCCGGCTGTACCCTGCGGTGCTGCTTCTGCCAGAATGGCAGTATTTCCGCCGGTGGTCAGGGAAAGGATATCTCCACGGCGCGGCTGCGGGAGATATTCGACGAGCTGATCGCCCGGGGCGCCCACAACATTGAACTGGTGACGCCCACACACTTTCTGCCGTGGATACTGCCGGCCCTGGAGCCAAAGCTTCCGGTACCGGTGGTGTACAACTGCGGTGGGTATGAAAAGGTCGATACGCTGCGGCAGCTGGAAGGAAAGGTAGACATATATCTACCGGACCTGAAATATGCCGACGGCGCGCTGGCTAAGGCACTCTCCGGGGCGGAGGACTACTTTCCCACGGCTTGCGAAGCCATACGGGAGATGTTCCGTCAGGTGGGACCGCCGGTATACGATGAAAACGGGCTGATGAAACAGGGTGTGATCCTGCGGCACCTGGTACTGCCGGGGTATCTGAACAACACCCGGCAAGTGCTGGACTGGATCGCGGAGACCTTCGCACCCGGCGACGTGGTGGTGTCGCTGATGAGCCAGTATACGCCGCCGGCTGGCATGACGGGCCGACTGGCGCGGCGGGTGACGGCGGCGGAGTACCGGGCGGCAGTGACCTATATGCGGAACTGCGGCATTGAGGACGGCTTCGTGCAGGAACGGACCTCCGCCGAGGAGGCCTACACGCCGGCTTTTGACGGAACAGGTGTATAAACGCAAAAAAAGAAAGCCCTTCGGGCTTTCTTTTTTTGCTGTTATCGGGCCTGGGCGCGGTCATAGGAGACCACCACGCGGCGGTTTGGCTCAGTGCCCACGGAGTAAGTGGTGACACCGGGGACATCCTGCAGGGCGGCGTGGATCACATGGCGCTCGTAGGCGTTCATGGGCTCCAGGGTCACGCTACGGCGGTACTTCTGTACCTTGGTCGCCACCTTGCGGGCCAGGCTCTCCAGACTCTGCTCACGGCGGGCACGGTAGTTCTCGGCATCCATCTGGACGCGGACACGCTTGCTGTCGCTGCCGGTGTTGATGGCATAGTTGGTCAGCTGCTGGATGGCATCCAGCGTCTCGCCGCGATGGCCGATCAGCTGACCCAAACGCTCGCCCACCAGAATGACCTTGTAGCGGCCCTTCTCCACCTCGTAGACCTTGACCTCGGCGGCACTGTCCATATGCTGGAGCAGACCGGAGACGAAGGCGATGATACGCTTGGCATTATCGTCATCACACTCGGGCAGGTCGATGGCCGGGGCCACAGGGGCAGGACACTCCTTCTTCTCGGGACGGGGACGGTCGCTGCGGTCGGGACGGCTCTGACGGTCCTGACGGGGCTTGTCAGCCTTTGGCGCCGCCGGTTTAGCGGGGACGGCGGGCTTGGGCTCCGCTTTGGGGGCGGCAGGGGTCTCGGGGATGATCTTCACCTCGGCGGGGGCGGCAACGTCTGCCTCCTCGGGACCATAGGTGATACGGATACGGGCGGGGGTGGCGCCGATGCCCAGGAAGCCGGTCTTGGCACGCTCCAGAATGGAGACAGACACGTCATCGCGGTCCATGCCCAGCTGCTCAAGGCCTTTACGCAGCGCCTCGTCCTCAGTCTTGCCCGTTACGTCGATATAACTCATAGACAAAACTCCTTATTCGTCGTAGTGTTCCTCGCGGTAGGCGCGGCCCCGTGCGTAAGGACGGTTGCCCACCTTACCGGCTTCCGTGGTGCTCTCGCCGGTCTTTTTCTTTTTGGGTTGGGGCTGGGGCTTCTTGCCTCCCTTGGACTGGGCCTGCTGCTCCAGCTGACGGTTGTAGTTCTCACGGGCAGCCTGCATTTTAGCGTAGCGGGCCTCGCGCTTCTGGCGCTCCTTGTCGGTCTCCTCACGGTCCAGCACCTTAGAGAAGTGCTTGTTCAGCACCTGCTCCTGAATGCAGGAGAAGGCGGCGTTGGCGATCCAGTAGACGCACAGGGCGGCGGGGAGGATGTAGCCCATCCACACCGTCATCAGGGGCATCATGTAGAGCATCGCCTTGGAGGAGCCGTTCATGTTGCTGTTGCCGTTGGTCTTCATGGAGATGCGGGTCATCAGGAACTGCAGCGCGGCGGAGATCAGCGGCATGAGCATGATACCGATGACAGGCCAGCCGCCGGAGGGGAACTGGCTGAACAGATCCTTGGGCACGGCGGACAGGTCCATGCTGAGGAAGGTGTAGTTCAGGTCGATAAGACCGTCGAATTTACCCTCGAAGCTGGACCAGTTATCGTGGATGAACTTGGCCAGATAGATCTGGTCATAAGCAGAGGCCTGACCACTGGCGCCGGACACATACCCCAGGGACACCGCCAGCTCGGTGATCTTGGCGATGACCTCATTAGACAGGGACATGAAGTAGCGCAGAGGTGTGCGGATGATGTAGTACAGGGCGATCAGGATGGGGAAGGGCAGGAAGGACCACAGGCACCCGGACATGGGGTTGACGCCCTCGCGGGCATAGAGGTCCGCGATCTCCTGCTGCTGCTTTTCTTTGTTATTGGCGTATTTCTTCTGGATCTCCTGCACCTTGCTGTTCATGCGGCCCATGCGGAGCATACTCTTCTTGCTCTTGAGCTGGAAGGGAAGCAGCACCAGCTTGACGATCAGGGTGAAGAGGATCAGAGCGACGCCGTAAGAGCCCGTCCAGGTATAGAACAGGCTGGTGAGCCACGCGAACGGCACACAGATGTAGTAGCCGAGTTGTGCGAACATAGGCTTTTATTCCTCCGTAGTTTTTTGAGGGGGTTGGTTCAGGGCACCGGATCATACCAGCCGCCCTTGTGATGGTGGAAGGGATGGCACCGCATAAGACGCTTGAAGGCCAGCCAGCCGCCCTTGGCCGCACCGTATTTCTCGACCGCCTCAAGGGCGTACTGCGAGCAGGTGGGGATATAGCGGCAGCGGGGCGGGAACAGGGGCGAGACGGCCCGGCGATAAAAGCGGATAGCGGAGAGAAGAAGTCTTTTCATACATCCTCCCGCAGCAATCCCAGCTCTGCAAGGCAGCGGAGGTATTGCTTTTCCAGCTTATGATAGGGCAGCTCGGCGGCACGGACACGGCCCACCATGATAATATCCCAGCCGGGGAGCATATCGGCCCTGTGCAGGCGATAGAGCTCACGAAACCGGCGGCGGACACGGTTGCGGACCACGGCGTGGCCCAGCTTGGTGGAGACGGTGACGCCCAGGCGGCTCATTCCCTGTCTGTTCTTCAGGCAGTAGACCACCACGCCGCCGGAGACGGCAGACCGGCCCCTGCGGTAAATGCGGCGGAAGTCGCTGTTTTGCTTCACCGTTACTCTTGCGTCCATAGTTCCCTCGCTATACTGGTTTTGCCTCGCCAGATACACCGATAGGGACGGGGATCTCGATCCTCCGTCCCTCAGGGCTTATCTGTATGTGCGATGCACCTTCCGTGACCTCAATGGGTCAGACGGGCACGACCCTTGGCACGACGACGGGCCAGAACCTTGCGGCCGTTGCGGGTGGCCATTCTCTTGCGGAAGCCGTGCTCCTTGGAGCGCTGACGCTTCTTGGGCTGATAGGTACGGAACATTGCATGACACCTCCATTTTTAAGATTATCCGGCGGGACAACAAGGCCCCGCGCTTACTCGACAGCGGTGAGATATTCACCGCCGCAGTAAACATTTCCACGCCTGTTGCACATCTGCGTGCAACCACGCGGAGTATATTATACAGATACAGGGGGGCACTGTCAACAAAAATTTACCCACAAGCGCCCGTTTTTGCGGGAAAAACAGGGAAAAAGCCGGCAGTTTATATTTAGAATAGGTGTAGACTTCCGGCGTGTTTTCTGCTATAATGTAGTGGGATATTTTGCGGCGGTACACCCCCCGCCATTTTACCGCGGAGGAAAACAGACAGCCTCCGCCGAAAGGGGAGCTTTTGCTTGAATTCCATGAAAGACCTGTGGGACAGCGTTCTCAAACGACTGAGCCATGAGCTGTCCGAAACCACCATCAACACCTGGTTCGACGAGGTAACGGTGGTGACAATGGAGGACTCGGCCTTCGTGCTCCATTGCAGCAATACCTTTAAAAAAAGCACCATCGAGGCCCGGTTCCTGCCCCATATCAAGGCGGCGCTGCGGGACCTGTTCTCCACGGACCTGGAGGTAAAAATTCTGGACGATCAGCAGCTGGCGGCTTATCACGGCGTGGCGCCGGACAGGCCGGGAGATCTGTCAGAGTCGGAGGCCTTCACCTTTGAGACGTATGTGGTGGGACCCCAGAACAAGCTGGCCTTTGCCGCCGCCAAGGCGGTGACCGAGAAGCCCGGAGAGAACTACAACCCGCTGTTTATCTACGGTGACAGCGGACTGGGCAAGACGCACCTGCTGTACGCTATCGCCAACGCCCTGCGTAAAAAGCGGCCAGAGGCACGGATCGTCTATGTGAAGGGCGATGACTTCACCAATGAGCTGATCGCCTCTATCCGGGAAAACCGCAACGCGGAGTTCCGGGAAAAGTACCGGCAGACGGATATCCTGCTGATGGACGATATCCAATTCATCGCCGGCAAGATACAGACCCAGGAGGAGTTCTTTCACACCTTCAACACCCTGTATGAGTCCGGCCGGCAGATCGTGCTGACATCAGACCGGCCGCCCAAGGAGATCACTCAGCTGGAGGACCGGCTGCGGACCCGGTTCGAGTGGGGCCTGATGGTAGATGTGGCGCCGCCGGACTTTGAAACACGGTTCGCCATCGTGCAGAATAAGGCTGCCATGCTGGGCGTGAAGCTGCCCAACGAGGTGACGGACTACATCGCGGAGAACATCACCTCCAACGTGCGGCAGATCGAGGGCACGCTGAACAAGATCCTGGCCTATCGGGATCTGCTAGACGACCAGGTCAACGAAGAGACCGTCAGCCGGGCCATCCGGGATATGCTGAAGAAGAGCAACGACTTTGCCCCCACCCCTGCCATTATCGTGGGATACATATGCAGCTACTTCCACGTGGACGAGGAAACGCTGCGGGGACAAAGCCGCAGCCGCGATGTGGTGGCCGCGCGGCAGATCGCCATGTACCTCATCCGCCGTATGACCTCCATGAGCCTGAACGACATCGGCAAGGAGTTCGGCGACAGGGACCACTCCACTATTCTGCACTCTCTGGACAAGGTGGAGAGCACGATGCGCTCCGACCCCGCCTTTGCCGAAAAGGTGAAGGAGATCACCACCAACATCAACAGCAAAAAGTGAAAAAACACGGGTGCTGGGGGAGAGAAAACGAAAGGGCAAGGTTTTCCCCATTTCCTGTGTAATCCACGTGGAAAATCTGTGCATTGTCCGCAACACACATGAAGCTGTGGGAAACCCGGCGTATTTTCCATAACGGTATGTCTATAAAAAAGCCGATAACAGCGCGGGATAAACATGGATGTCCACATAAAATTTCCCTACTAATAAGACTACTGAAATAAAAGATTAGTTTATGATTTGATTTAGAAAAATAGAACCGCTTTTTTGCGTAGGGCTGATCTTTCAGACAGCGCAGGCGGCAATGACTTTCGGAAAGCGAGGAACGACGGATATGGTGAGATTTTCCTGTGAAAAGGCACTGGTACAACAGGCGGTGGCCGCGGTGTCCCGGGCGGTGGCGGCTAAAAGCTCCATCCCGGCGCTGGAGGGTATCCTGCTGGAGTGCGGCGAGGGACTGCGGCTGTCCGGCTATAATATGCAGACCGGCATACGCACCACGGTAGAGGCCGCAGTGTCCGAGGCGGGGCACATCGTGCTGAACGCCAGACTGTTCGGCGAGATGATCCGCCGCCTGCCGGATGATATGGTGACCTTTGAGGCAGACGACAAGTTCAACGTGAAGCTGAACTGCGGCGATGCCAGTTTCGAGCTTCCCGGCCTCAGCGCCGACGACTATCCGGAGCTGCCGGAGGTGGACGACCAGTTCTCCGTCACACTGGAGCAGCGGACGCTGAAGGCCATGATCAACCAGACCAGCTTCGCTGTTTCCGTCAATGAGGCCCGTCCCATCCACACCGGCGCCCTGTTTGAGATCAGCGACAAGGGGCTGACCATGGTGGCGGTGGACGGTTTCCGCCTGGCGCTGCGCCGCGAGCCGCTGGAGCACATCGACGGCGGGGCCTTTAAGTTCGTGGCCCCCGGCGCCGCCCTGAATGAGGTGGAGAAAATATGCGCCGACACCGATGACATGGTGACGGTGACCCAGGGCAAGCGCCATCTGATGTTCGAGGCCGGGGCTACCCAGCTGATATGCCGCCGGTTGGAGGGTGAATTCCTGGACTACAAGAATGCCATACCTACCACCAACCCCATCTGCATCGAGGTGGACAACAAGACGATGATCGAAAGCCTGGACCGCGTCAGCGTGGTCATCAGCGAGAAGCTGAAAAGTCCGGTACGCTGCCTGTTCAGCCAGGACCGGGTGTATATGTCCGCCCGGACCGGAAACGGCGAAGCCCGGGATATCTGCCCCGTCCGCGGCGACGGACAGGAGCTGGAGATCGGCTTCAACAACCGCTATCTCATGGACGCCCTGCGCTATGCCCCGGCGGACACGGTGAAAATGCAGCTGAACACCGGTATTTCGCCCTGTATTATCACGCCCGTAGATGACAGTGACAACTTTCTTTATATGGTGCTGCCGGTGCGCCTGAAGGCGCAATAAAGGCACATCTCTTGTGCCCTGCCATCATTACACCTCCTCGACATACACCCGGTACGCCGTCGTTGGTTTGCCATCGGCAGGAAGCAGGATATTCACCTTTATCGAACTGTGTGCGCGCTTTTTATTGACGAAAAAAACGGCACATTATATCTATGAACGAGGTTCATTATTATGGAGACTATCACCATCACAACGGAATATATCAAATTGCAGGATCTGCTGAAGTTCGCCGCGGCGGTAGAGACCGGCGGCGAGGCCAAGCTCGTCATCCAGGAGGGTGACGTGACGGTCAATGGCGAGGTGTGCACCATGCGGGGCAAGAAGATCCGGCCCGGCGACGTGGTGGCCTTCAACGGGCAGACGCTGACGGTGACGTATGAGAGTTGACGCCCTGCACCTGCAGGGCTGGCGGAACTACGGCACGCAGGCGCTGACGTTCGACCCCAGCTGCAACGTTATTTACGGAGAGAACGCCCAAGGAAAAACAAATCTGCTGGAGGCCATCGTATATCTTAGCTGTGGAAAAAGTCCCCGCGCCCACGGAGACAAGGAGCTGATCGGCTTTGATATGCAGGAGGCCGCGCTGTTGGGAGATATCTTTTCCCGGCAGCGGGAGTTTGTGACGGACATACGCCTCTTCCGCGGAAAGCGGCGGAAAATGACCGTTAACGGTGTGCCCGCCAAAAACAGCGCCGCCCTGTCCGACGTGCTGCATACGGTTTTTTTTGCGCCGGAGGATCTGTTTTTGATCCGGGCCGGTGCGGCGGAACGGCGGCGGTTCATGGACCTGTCGCTGTGCCAGCTGCGGCCGCGGTACGCCGAGGCGCTGGCTCAACACAACCGGCTGTATGAGCATAAGACCCGCATCCTGCGGGACAGCGAGGACAAGCCAGAGCTTTTGGACCTGCTGCCGGAATTCAACGAAGGCCTGTGCCGCAGCGGCGCAGTGCTGGTAGGCTATCGGGCGCGGTTCTGTGCGGCGCTGGCGGAATATGCCCGGCAGGCACACTATGAGTGCAGCGGCGAGAGGGAGGAACTGACCCTGACGTACCAGACCGTCAGGACCGTCGCCGACCCGTTGGGAAGCCAGGCAGATATATACGCGGCGCTGGCGGCACATATGGAGAGTCATCAGGCGGCGGAGCGCGCGTCGAAGCTGTGTCTCTCCGGCGCCCACAAGGACGATATCGAGGTGCTGGTCAACGGGCGCAGCGCGCGGCAGTTCTGCTCGCAGGGGCAGGTACGCACGGCGGCACTGAGCCTGAAGCTGGCGGAGCGCGAGATACACAAAAACGCCATGGGGGAGTATCCGGTAATGCTGTTGGACGATGTGCTCAGCGAGTTGGACCCCCGGCGGCAGGAATACGTACTGAATCGCATCAGCGGCGGACAGGTGTTTATCACCTGCTGCGAAAACGACCGGCTGGACACGCTGCTCAGCGGCAGGGTGTTCCATGTGCGGGGCGGGGAGGTACTGTGATGGCGTATCTGCACATCGGTATGAACGTGATGGTAGAGGACCGGCGGGTCATCGGTATCTTTGACCTGGATAACACCTCTACCTCAAAAAAAACGAGAGAGTTTTTACAGGGAGCTGAGCAGGAGGGCGTGGTACAGAGCGCCTGCGAGGACATACCGCGGTCCTTCGTGGTGTGTGACCATCCCTATCACCGGCAGATCGTGTATCTGTCGCAGATCAATTCCCGGACGCTGGGTAAGCGGGTCCAAGGAAAAGGAGAGTAGTACATGGCAGAACTGGAAAAGACCGTGGTGGATACGGAATACAACGCATCAGAAATACAGGTACTGGAGGGGCTGGAGGCTGTGCGGAAGCGGCCGGGCATGTATATCGGCTCCACCAGTGCCAGCGGTCTGCACCACCTGGTATATGAGATCGTGGACAACGCCATCGACGAGGCGCTGGCTGGCTACTGCACGGACATCATCGTGACCATCAACGAGGGTGACACCATCACCGTCACCGACAACGGCCGTGGTATTCCTGTGGATATTCAGGCCCAGACGGGCCGGCCCGCCCTGGAGGTGGTGTTCACCGTGCTGCACGCCGGCGGCAAGTTCGGCGGTGGTGGATATAAGGTTTCCGGCGGCCTGCACGGCGTGGGCGCGTCCGTGGTGAACGCTCTGAGCGAGTGGCTGACGGTGCAGGTACACAAGGACGGCAAAATCTATGAGATGAAATTCTCCCGGGGCAATATCACCCAGGAGATGAAGGTCATCGGCGAGACGGACCATACCGGCACCACCGTGACCTTTAAGCCGGACCCGGAGATGTTCGACACGCTGGAGTACGACTATGAGACGCTGCACACCCGTATGCGGGAGCAGGCGTTCCTGAACGCCGGTCTGCGGATCACTATCAGCGACGCCCGGCCGGGCAGAGAGAAGTCCGAGGCCATGTGCTATGAGGGCGGCATCCGGGAGTTCGTTACCTACATCAACCGGAACAAGACGCCCCTGCACGAGGAGGTCATCTATCTCTCCGGCGCCAAGGGCGACAGCACGGCGGAGATCGCCATCCAGTATAACGACGGCTACAACGAGACGCTGGTGTCCTTCGCCAACGATATCCATACGCCGGAGGGCGGCATGCACGAGACGGGCTTCAAGGCGGCGCTGACCCGTGTACTGAACGCCTACGGCCTGAAGTACGGCATGATCAAGGAGGGCGACAAGGTCTCCGGCGAGGACGTCCGGGAGGGCATCACGGCGGTGATTTCCGTGAAGTTGACGGAGGCTCAGTTCGAGGGCCAGACCAAGGCCAAGCTGGGCAACGCCCACATCCGCACGCTGGTGGACAGCATCGTCAGCGACCAGCTGGCGGTGTATCTGGAGGAGCATCCCATGGTGGCCCGCACCATTCTGGATAAGGCCATGACCGCCAACCGCGCCCGGGAGGCGGCCCGCAAGGCGCGGGAGTCCATCCGCCGCAAGACGGTGCTGGGCGGCGCAGCCATGCCGGATAAGCTCCGGGACTGCAACGAAAATAACCCCGAGCTGACAGAGCTGTACATCGTGGAGGGCGACTCCGCAGGCGGCTCCGCCACGGCGGGACGGGACAGCCGGTTCCAGGCTATCCTTCCCCTGTGGGGCAAGATGCTCAACGTGGAGAAGGCCCGGGTGGACAAGGTCTACGGCAACGACAAGCTCCAGCCCGTCATCATCGCGCTGGGCGCCGGTATCGGCGAGGAGTTCGACGAGAACAAACTGCGCTATCACAAGATCATCATCATGGCCGATGCCGATGTGGACGGCGCCCATATCCGCACCCTGCTGCTGACCTTCTTCTTCCGGTATATGCGGCCCCTCATCGAGGAGGGCTACGTCTATTCCGCCGTGCCGCCGCTTTACAAGCTGACCCGTGGCAAGACCTCCCGGGTGGCCTACTCCGACGAGGAGCGTGACCGGGTGTCCAACGAGATGCGGAACGGCGACCCCAACGTGAAAATCGGTATCAGCCGGTTTAAGGGTCTGGGCGAGATGGATGCCCATGAGCTGTGGGAGACGACTATGGATCCCAACACCCGGACGCTGCGGCGCATCACGCTGGACGATGCCGTAAAGGCCGACGCTACGTTCACCGTCCTCATGGGCGAGAAGGTGGAGCCCCGCAAGGAGTTCATCGAGCAGCGCGCCAAGTACGCGGTAAATCTGGATTATTAAGGAGGTCGTGTCAGTATGAGCAAAAAGCCCCAATACGACCCGGAAGAAATACGTTTTCCCAACCAGCATATCGTAGAGTCCCCGCTGGTGCCGGAGATGGAGAACTCCTATATCGAGTACGCCATGTCCGTCATCGTAGGCCGCGCCCTGCCCGATGTGCGGGACGGTCTGAAGCCCGTGCACCGGCGTATCCTGTACGCCATGTACGAGGATAACCTGACCAGCGACAAGCCCTTCAAGAAGTCCGCCACCTGCGTGGGCGATGTGCTGGGCCGGTATCACCCCCACGGCGACGCCTCCGTGTACGACGCGCTGGTGCGTCTGGCGCAGGATTTCTCCATGCGCTATATGCTGGTGGACGGCCACGGCAACTTCGGCTCCGTGGATGGCGACCCACCGGCCGCCTACCGATACACCGAAGCCCGTCTCAGCAAGATCTCCAACGAGATGCTCCGCGACATCGAAAAGGACACGGTGGACTGGGACCCCAACTTCGATGAGAGCCGCAAGGAGCCCCGTGTGCTGCCCTGCCGGTTCCCCAATCTGTTGGTGAACGGCTCCAGCGGTATCGCCGTGGGCATGGCCACCAACATCCCGCCCCACAACCTGCGGGAGGTCATCGGCGCGTGCATCTGCGTGCTGGACGATCCGGACGCCACCCTCAGCGACCTGATGGAGCACGTCAAGGGCCCCGACTTCCCCACAAAGGGCATCATCATGGGCCGCAGCGGCATCCGCGCCGCCTACGCCACGGGCCGGGGCAGGCTCATGGTCCGTGCCCGGCATGAGTTTGAGGAGTTCAACAACGGCCGCACCCGTATCATCATCACGGAGCTGCCCTATCAGGTGAACAAGCGGATGCTCATCAAGGCCATTGCCGACCAGGTGGAGGACAAGCGGCTGGAGGGTATCTCCGACATCCGGGACGAGTCCGACCGCAACGGTATGCGTATCGTGATCGAGCTCAAGCGCGACGCTAATCCCCAGGTAGTGCTGAACCGCCTGTTCGCCCAGACCCAGCTCCAGACCACCTTTGCCATCAATATGCTGGCGCTTGTGGAAAACCAGCGGCAGCCGAAAATACTGTCCCTGCGGCACATCATCGACGAGTACCTGAAATTCCAGGAGGAGATCATCATCCGCCGGACCCGCTTCGACCTGAAAAAGGCACAGGAGCGCGCCCACCTGCTGGAGGGTCTGCTGATCGCCCAGGACAACATCGACGAGGTCATCAAGATCATCCGCAGCAGCTACGACAACGCCAAGGAGAACCTGATGCAGCGCTTCGGGCTGGACGACGTGCAGGCCCAGGCCATTCTGGATATGCGCCTGAAGGCGCTGCAGGGTCTTGACCGGGAGAAGCTCCAGACCGAGTACAAGGAGCTGGAGGAGAAGATCGCCTACTTCCTTCGTATCCTCAGCGACGAGAGTCTGGTGAAGTCCATCCTCAAGGAGGAGCTGACCGCCATTGCAGAGAAGTTCGGCGACGACCGCAAGACCGAGATCCAGGACGTGGAGGACGAGCTGGACATCGAGGATCTCATCGAGGAGGAGCAGTGCGTCTTCACCCTGACGGAGAACGGCTACATCAAGCGCACGCCGGTCAGCGAATACGCCGCTCAGAGTAAGGGCGGCATGGGCAAGAAGGGCATCACCACCCGTGAGGAGGACACGGTGGTGGACGTGTTCACCGCGTCTACCCACGACTATATTCTGTTCTTTACCGACACCGGCAAGGTCTACCGCAAGAAGGGCTATCAGATCCCCGAGAGCGGCAAGGCAGCCAAGGGTGTGAATATCGTCAACATCCTGCAGGTGGAGACGGGCGAGCGCGTACAGGCCATGCTCCACTTCCGGGAGACGGGAGACGAGGAGCTGTACCTGTTCATGACCACCCGGAACGGCACGGTGAAGCGTCTGGAGGTCAGCGCCCTGAAGAACCTGCGGAACAACGGCATCCGCGCCCTGACGCTGGACGAGGGCGATGAGCTGATCTCCGTGGTAGAGACGCGGGGGCATGACCGTATGCTTATCGCCACCCACGACGGACAGGCGGTGTGCTTCGACGAGACGGATGTGCGCGCCATGGGGCGCGTGGCCGTGGGTGTCCGGGGCATCCGCCTGCGGGAGGGCGACTATGTCATTGGCGCCGCCCGCGCCGACGCGGACAAGACCGTGCTGTCCATCACCGAGAACGGCTACGGCAAGCGGACGCCTATTGAGGAGTACCGCATTACCAACCGCGGCGGCATGGGTATCCGCAACTATATGGTCACGGACAAGACCGGCCCGGTGGTGGGCATGAAGGTGGTGGACGGTACCGAGGACCTGCTGCTGGTAACGGCGGCGGGCATCCTGATCCGCACACCTGTGGAAAACATCCGTGTGGCGGGACGCGCCACGCAGGGCGTCATCGTCATGCGCTTCAAGGAGGAGGGCGACCGGGTCATCTCGCTGGCTCTGGCCGATCCCGAGGAGAAGGAGCAGCCCGCGTCGGAGGAGGCCCCGCTGTGAACGGCTCCGGGCTGGACATCATTGCGCGGATAGAGACGCCCTTTGCGGAGAAGTTCGGCGTGCCGCGGCAGAGCGGCATTGCCGACAGCCCCGGACGCATCGTGTTCGAAAAGCCCTTCCGGGACGTGGATGCGGTGCGGGGCCTGGAGGGCTTTTCACACATCTGGCTCATCTGGCAGTTTGACCGGGCGCAGCGGCAGAGCTGGTCGCCTACGGTGCGGCCGCCCCGGCTGGGCGGCAACGAGCGCGTGGGCGTGTTCGCCACCCGTTCGCCCTTCCGGCCCAACGGCCTGGGGCTCTCCGCCGTGGAGCTGGAGCGTGTGGCCTTGGACGAGCCGGAGGGTCCGGTGCTGTACGTCCGGGGCGCGGACATGGTCAGCGGCACGCCCATTGTTGACATCAAGCCCTATCTGGCCTACGCGGACAGCTATCCCGACGCCGCCGGCGGCTTTACCGGCGGCGATGCCGGCGCGGTGCTGACGGTGAACTTTCCCCCGGAGCTGCTGGCGCAGTTTGACAGCGGACAGCGCCACGGGCTGCTGAGCGCCCTGGCCGCCGACCCGCGGCCTCGGTATCAGGACGACCCCGACCGCATGTACGGCATGGCTTACGCAGGAAAGAACGTGCGCTTTACCGTGCAGGACGGGACCGTGCGGGTCGTTGGGGTGGAGTGAAGGAAGGATATATGAGAACCGTTACGATCTACACCGACGGGGCCTGCTCCGGCAATCCCGGCCCGGGCGGCTGGGGGGCGATACTCAGCTACAAGGGTGCGGAGAAGGCGCTCTCCGGCGGCGCGGCCCAGACCACAAACAACCGCATGGAGCTGACCGCCGTCATCGAGGCGCTGCGGCTTTTGAAGGAGCCGTGCGTGGTGGAGCTGTACAGCGACAGTAAGTACGTTATCGACGCGCTGGAAAAGGGTTGGGCCAGAAGCTGGCAACAGCGGGGCTGGGTGAAGAGTGACAAAAAGCCGGCGCTGAACCCGGACCTGTGGGAGCAGCTGCTGGCGCTGACCGATATCCACGAGGTGCGCTGCCACTGGGTGAAGGGCCACGCGGAGAACGAAAAAAACAACCGCTGCGACCAGATGGCTGTGGCCGAGAGCAGAAAGTTTCAGTGAAATGCGCTGTCTGCTGTGGAAAAAACGCGGCGTAAAAGGCAGAATTCACAAATTGTTCATGGCCGCTTCAAGATTCGGCCAAAATTAGAGGGTATTATAGCATCATCCAAAGGAACAACACTTCCTGATGTGATTTTCTCTCTCTCCTAACACAAACACACGGAAACACCCCGGCCATTGGGCCGGGGTGTTTCTGCTTTATTTTGCTTTCGGTAATGTCTGTTTGCTTGCTTTTCGGTTTACGCAGCGTTTACCTGATCGTCCTCTGCATGTGCTGCTTATGTGCTCTTTTTTATACTTTTGAGGCAGTCATGGTGTGCCTTTGTGTTCCCGAAGGCTCCAAAGCCCTGTATTCTCAAAAGACGGAGAGAAAAAAGGCGCACAAAAGGAAACGGGGCTCAGTTATAATAATCGGTCTCATCGGTCAGCGCCATGGGCAGGCCGTTGTGGTAGACCGGCAGGGTCTGGAATTTGAAGCGGCTGGCCCGGTGCAGGGCGTCGATGCGCTCCTTGATGGCCGGGTCCACCACGCCGCGGCGGACGTACTCGTTCACCGCGTGATAGGGGAAGCCCAGATTGTCCTCGTCGGTCAGGCCGGTGAGACCGTCGGACGGCGGCTTGATGAGGAACTTCTCCGGCAGGCCCAACTGGCGGCCCAGAGCGATGACCTCCTCGGTGGTGTACATCCCCAGGGGGGAGAAGGCACCGGCGCTGTCGCCGTAGATGGTGCAGTAGCCTACCCAGTCCTCGCTGAGGTTGCTGGTGTTGATGACGATGCCGCCCTCTACGGACTGGGCCACGGCGTACAGGGTGGCCATGCGGACGCGGCTGGGCAGATTGACCTTCGTCTGGCGGCTGGGGGTCAGGCCCGCCTTCTCCATCTCGTTCAGCACGCCCTGAACAGCGTCGTGGATGTTGATGGTGGTGTGGGGCAGGTCCAGGTGCTCCACCAGTGCCTGGGAGTAGTCGATGTCCGGCTGGACGCCGTCGGGCATGAGGACGCCGAGGACGTTTTCGCGGCCATAGGCGGCCACGGCCAGGGCGGCCACGGTGGAGCTATCCTTGCCGCCGGAGATGCCGATGACGGCGGTCTTACCGTGGCAGGCATTCATCTGCTCGGCCATCCACTCCAGCAGGCCGGCCAGCTGTATCTGGGGGTTGAATTCCATGTGCGATACCTCCCGTTCCGAAGTTTTGATGCCCTATTGTACCGCGTCGGGGAGGATTTTGCAAGGGCTATCCCAGCAGGGCCGCTGCATCCTCCGGCGTCAGGCCGGGCTGGAGCGCCAGGGTGACGCCATAGCCGATGAGCCGGCCCAGCTCACGGACGCGGCGGTCGATGTCCTGGGGCGTGACAAACAACCCGGAGGGCGGGGCGTCCTCGTCGCCGCAGAGGGCCGCGCCGTCGATGACCGTGGGGACGCCCAGGGCGATGACCGGCACGCCAAGCGTCCGGGCGTTGACTGCCTTGCGGTGATTGCCTACGCCGCTGCCGGGGATCAGGCCCGTGTCCCCCAGCTGCACGGTGGCACACAGCCGGTGACGGCTGCGGGCTGCCAGCGCGTCGATGGCGATGACCACCGAGGGGTGCAGGCGGTCCGCCGCGCCGCGGATCAACTCCAGCGTCTCCACCCCCGTGCGGGCCAGCACGCCGGTGGCCAGGGCCGCCACCGGCGTCAGCGCGCCGAACTGCCGGGGCATGGAACGGACCATGTGCCGCGTGACCAGCAGGTGCTCCAGCGACGCCGCCCCCACGGCGTCGGGGGTCATGGCGTCGTTGCCAAGGCCCACCACCAGGGCGGGACCGCCCGATGGCGGCGGCAGCAGGGCGCGGAGCTCGCGGCACAGACAGAGGGCGGCCCGACCGGTCAGCGCCTCCTGACGGGACAGGGCGGGGCGCAGGTCGATGGTGATATAGCGGCCCTCGGGCTTGCCGATGGCCCGGGCGCCCGCCGGGGTATGGACATGGATGCGGGTGACGGGACAGCCGCACAGCAGGCATTCGGACTTGGTGACGCCGGTGCCGGGGGCAAACATATCTCGGCCGGTTGGCAGCGCCTCCGCTGTTTCCACGGCCAGATCGGTACGGGAAAGGTTCATAGTAGTGGTCAACGCTCCCTTCTGAACACAAAATATTGTGGCTTTTGGGTAGCATGGCCGGTGAAATCGCTTTTATACAAAAACTGCCGCGGAAATTGCAAAAAAGTCTTGCATTTTTCAGGCAAAGATGCTAAAATATCATCCTGCGTGGAAGTGTTTATTTTCGCTGCACAAAAAATTCAAGTCGGGGAGGTGTTTGGTTTGCCGAATATCAAGTCTGCTAAGAAGCGTGTTCTGGTGGCAGAGACGAGAAATGCTCGCAACAAAGCCAATAAGTCCGCACTGAAGACTGCTATCAAGAAGTTCGAGGCTGCTGCCGTTGAAGGCAATCGCACCGAGGCCGAGGGCACTTACAAGGTGGCGGTCAAGGCGATCGACAAGGCTGCTGCAAAGGGTCTGCTGCACAAGAACAACGCGGCCCACAAGAAGAGCGCGCTGACGCTGAAGCTGAACAACATTGGCTAATGACCAAACGCAACGGACATCCGCAAGGGTGTCCGTTTTGGTTTATACGGGAAAAGGGACGGCGCCGCCGTCCCTTTTTTCATATCCCCTTATACTTGCGGCGGGTGGCCATTCCGCCGCGGATGTGCCGCTGGGAACGGTTTTCGTCCAGTATGGCCTTTACCTGCGTGTACAGCGCCCGGTCGCACAGGGCCAGACGCTCGGACAGGTCCTTGTGTACGGTGGATTTGCTGACGCCGAACTTCTTGGCGGCGGCGCGGACGGTGGTCCGGTTCTCTATCATGTACAGGGCCAGCTCTTTGGCCCGCTGCTCCAGATCGTCTCGCATAACGCAACACTCCCATGCCGTTGTGCTCTATCTATATGGCGGAACGCGGGCGGATATGACAAAGGGAACGGACCGCACATCCTTAACGGACACTTAGCGGGCGGCGGGAGTATAATTTGGCATCATCCGGAGATGAAATGAGGCGAGTCTATGGATATCTGGAAGGAATTGCGGGACGAGGGCGTGGACAGCGGCCTGCTGGAGGAGGTGCAGCGCTTCCGTGAGGCCCACCCCCTGACGCCGGAGGCACAGGAGCGCGTGCCCGTGCCGAAGTATCTCTACTACGGCAGGGAGGTATGGGAGAGCGCGGCGGCGGCGCTGCTGTGCGGCGAGCACCTGCTGCTGGCGGGGCCGAAGGCAACCGGAAAGAACGTGCTGGCGGAAAATCTGGCGGCGCTGTTCGGACGGCCGGTGTGGGACGTGTCCATGTATGTGAACGTGGACGCGGCGGCCCTGATCGGCGCGGACACGCTGAAGGACGGGCAGGTGGTGTTCCGGGAGGGACCGGTGTGCGCCTGTGCGCGGCTGGGCGGCTTCGGCGTGCTGGACGAGGTGAACATGGCAAAGAACGAGGCGCTGGCCGTGCTGCACGCCACGCTGGACCACCGGCGCGTCATCGATGTGCCGGGGTACGAGCGCATACAGCTGGATGACGCGGCGCGGTTCATCGGCACCATGAACTACGGCTACGCCGGTACCCGTGAGCTGAACGAGGCGCTGGTGAGCCGGTTCGTGGTGGTGGATATGCCGGTGATCTCCGACGAGAATTTGCAGAAGCTGCTGCGGCGCAGCTTCCCCACCCTGAAGCGGGAGTGGGCCGAGCAGCTGACGGCGCTGTTCCGGGACCTGCGGACCAAGTGCGACAGCGGTGAGATATCCACCAAGGCGCTGGACCTGCGGGGACTGCTGGCGGCACTGCACCTGATCGAGAAGGGGATACCCTCCGGGCAGGCGCTGGACCTGGGCATCATCAACAAGGCCTTTGAGCCCTTCGAGCGCCAGCTGGTGGCGGACGCGGTGTGGGCGCGCCTGCCCAAGGACGCCACCCGGGACAAGCTGTTCGACTGATATGGACAGACAGGACAGAGAGACGCGCCGGGCGGAAAATCAGGTGTGGAACGGCTGGGGGGACTATGCCCGCAAGCCGGAGCTGCTGACTTTCGACCGGGCGGGGGATGCCGAGCTGTACGGCAATACGGTGCTGGGTCTGGCCTGCCGGTATTACGACTTTGACCGGTTCCGGCCGCTGCTGAACGAGTTTCACCGGTCGGCGCAGGAGGCACTGTACACGGACGTGTTCTTCCTGGTGCTGGAGGGGGCGGTGTTCGCCCGCGGCGCGGCGGAGCGGCCGCTGCTGCCGGTGCTGCGGCGGGACTATGCCCGCCGGCTGCTGGCGCAGACGCCGGTGGCCGAGGGCATGAACGGGGACGCCGTGCGCCGGGCCTGGGCCTGCCGCGTGCTGGAACAGCCGGAGGACCCGGCCCTGTCGCCGCTGCTGGACGACATAGCCGCGCCGGGGGACAGCACGGAGGCGCAGCTGATCCAGCGGACGGAGCGCGTGCTGTACACCTGGTTCCGCCGCGCCCGCCGGGCCGCCGACGACCGCCAGTGGGCGGCGTGGGTAGGCCGAAAGCGGGACAAAAGCGGCGGCGTGCACTTTGTGCGGCCCAACGCCCTGCGGGCGCTGTCACACGACGCGCCCGGCGGCAGCGGCGGCTTGCAGAAGCAGACGCTGTTCAGCTTTTTGCAGGGCCGGACGCCGGAGCCGATCCTGCGGCGGTATGTGGAGGACTGCTTCGGCGCGTCCATGCTGACGCCGGGGCAGCTCAGTGAGGCGGAGCGCACCCTGTGCACCGGCGTGCACAAGAACTGCCGGCTGCACTTTACCCGCGGCGAACCGGTGGGTCGCGCGCCCGCGCCGGAGGCGGCCTGGGACGCGGCCCACTTCCGGCAGCAGCAGGAGAAGAACCGGGCGTATTATCAGGAGCATCTGGTGGAAAACAAGCTGGCCATCGCACAGCTGACGCAGAAGCTGCAGAACACGCTGCTGCTGCGGGCGGAGGACGAGGGCGGTACGGGCCGCGCCGGGAGGCTGCGGCCGGAGCTGGCCTGGCGCGCCGGGGCGCTGGGGGACGAGCGGGTGTTTTCCCGCCGGTCGCCGCAGGAGCCGGGAGAGCTGTCCGTGGACCTGCTGCTGGACGGCTCGGCCTCGCAGAACCGGCAGCAGGAGAAGCTGGCCACACAGGCGTATCTCATCGCGGAGAGCCTGAGCCGGTGCCGCATCCCCGTGCGGGTGACGGCGTTCTGCTCCGTCAGCGGCTGCACGGTGCTGCGGGTGCTGCGGGACTATGACCATCCGGAGCAGAACGAGGGGGTATTCGACTATGTGGCCGCGGGGTGGAACCGGGACGGGCTGGCCCTGCGGGCCATGGGCTGGCTGCTGCGGCAGCGGCGCAGCGAGCAGTCGCTGCTGCTGGTGCTCTCGGACGCCAGCCCCAACGACGACCAGCGGATACCCAACGGCCTGGGCGGATGGGCCTACACCGGGAAGCGCGGCGTGGACGACACGGCGGCGGAGGCCGCGGCCCTGCGGCTGCAGGGCGTGCTGCCGGTGTGTCTGTTCACCGGAAGCGACCGGGAGGTGCCGGACGCCCGGCGTATCTACGGACAGGCCATGGAGCGCCTGCCGGCCATCGGGTGGCTGGCAGACGCGGTGACGCGGCTGATCCGGGGCCAGCTGCGGCGGGGATAGGACGGTATTCGACACATTGCGACAGGAAGCGACGCAAAAGGTCATCCTGCGACATCAAAAGACGAAAATCGACGTGAATGGCCGCCATACGACGTGCAAGGACAGAATGCGACACAAAACGACAGAAAGAGGCACACCGAAGGGTGTGTCTCTTTCGCTGCTCAATACCAGGTGATGCCCTCCAGATCCTGTATCTGCACCCGTAGGTCCTCCAGCAGTGTCTCCGCGGCGGCGGAGAGGGCGCGGCCCTTGGGTGTGACCAGGTAGAAGGTGCGCTCCGCCGGCGGGTGGGCCAGGCGCAGCACCTGTACGTTGCTGAACATCCGCAGATACGACTCCGTGGCGCCGGCGGGGATGATGCTCCAGCGCTTGCCGCAGGCGGGCAGGGTCTCGGCCAGCTGGGGCGTGTCGGCGTACAGCAGGGGGCGGGCGTCCACGCCGAACCAGTAGTCGTGCCACTGCTGTATCTCCGGCTGGCCGTAGATGAGTATCTCGTCCTGCACGTGCAGGGTGGTGGCCTCTACCGGTTCCGTCAGTGCCACCGTTCTGGGCACCACAAGGAAGAAGCCCTCGCGGAACAGGGGTTTGGCTTCGATCTGCAGACCGTAGTGCAATGCGCCGTCCACGATGGCCATATCCGCGTCGCCCCGGGCCACGGCGGACACCGCCTGGTCCGTCCGCATGGACTCCACCCACAGGTTCACCGGCAGCTCACGCTCCAGAAACCGCTGGTACACCGGCGGCAGAATGTACTGGTTGGCGGTGTAGGCGGCGATGACGTGGAGAAACTCACGCTTTTCCGCGGCGGCGAAGGTCTGCGTCTCCGAGAGCAGGTTCTGCCACCGGCGGGCCAGAGGCAGGAAGTGCTGGCCCGCATCCGTCAGGGTGATGCGGCGCTGGCCCTTGCCACGGTGGAACAGGGGCGCGCCTACCTGGTCCTCCAGTGCCTTCAGCCGGGCGGACAGGGACGGCTGGGTGATGTACAGCGCCTCGGCGGCGGCGGTCATGGTGCCGTGGTCCAGCACGGCGAAAAAGGTCTCGATGTCCTGGTTGGTCATAGGTGGCTCTCCAAATTATAGTTTATGTCTATATTATACCGTAGAATAATCAATTTTACAAGCACCAACCTTTGTGGTATGATTTGGCCACAATACAGAAAGGAGTTGTTCCCTATGACAAACACGAAAACCACGACTTCCCCGGCAAAGGCGATCGCCGCTGTTGTGATCGCGGTTATTCTGGCGTTCACGCTGGTGTGCCTGCTGACGGGGAACATCAACCCCGTGTGCCGTGTCACCGCCATGCTGATGCCGGTGTGGCTGGCCGCCGAGCTGCGCCTGCTGTGCACGCTGCTGTAACGGGGCACCGGCTGATTTTGTTGTTTTCTTCCCTTTCCTCTTTCTTATTTGCGAAAAACGCGGACGCAGGTGCGTCCGCGTTTTTCATCGTCCGGACGCGTAAAGACGGCGCAAAGAATACTACGAACTCCGAACTATTTTTCCGAAAAAACCCTGTATTTGTAACGCTTTCGTGAATTCTGCGCTGTTCCGCTTGCAAGTCGGCGGCGGGGATGGTACACTTACACATTATTACAGTTTTACCCTGGGTGCGTGGGCGCTGCAGGCGGAAAAAGGAGGGACGGATATGGCCGGCTTCAGCGTGAAAAAACCGCTGACGATCTTTGTGACGGTGCTGGGCATTATCGTGCTGGGCGTGGTGGCGTATCTGAAAATGACACCGGATCTGCTGCCCAACATGGACTTTCCCTATGTCATCATCGTCACTTCTGATCCCGGCGCCAGCCCGGAGTCCATTGAGCAGTCCATCACCAGGCCGGTGGAGCAGTCCATGGCTACGCTGGATAAGATCAAGACCGTCACCTCCACCAGCCAGGACAGCGTATCCATGGTCACGCTGGAGTTTGAGGATGGCGCCAATATGGATACCATCAGTGTGGACATCCAGCAGAAGATCTCCGTATTGCAGGGCAGTTGGGACGACACCGTCTCCGCCCCCTATGTGCTGAAGATCAATCCCTCCATGCTGCCGGTGATGGTGGCCGCCGTGTCCCGGGAGGACATGGACGTGTACGCGCTCAGCGATTTCGTCACCGGAGAGCTGTCCCCCAAGCTGGAGGGCGTGTCCGGCGTGGCCAGCATTTCGGTCAGCGGCGCCGTGACCCGGGAGGCCCATGTGATCCTGGACGAGGCCAAGCTGGACGCCCTGTCGGAGAAGCTGGCGGATGCGGTGCGTACCGAACTGAACAAGACGAAGCTGGATCTGCAGAAGGCCAAGGACCAGGTGGAAAAGGGGCAGGCACAGCTGGATGAGGCCAAGGAGGCCATTGCCGCCGGCGCGGCGGCCAAGGCGGGCGCGGCGGTGGATAAGCTGTACGAATATCTGAAGGAGGCCCGGGGCCAGATCCCGGGGCCAGACCCGGATCCGGATCCCGGTGAGCCGCCCATCACCGTGCCCGGGAAGGATGAGCTGAAGCAGCTGAAAAAGACGCTGGAACGGCTGAACGCGACGCTGGATAAGCTGATGCAGGATCTGGAAAGCGGCGAGCTGAAGCGGGAGGTCACCAGTGAGGTCTATGACCTGACGCTCTCCCTGATCGACGGCATTACCCAGCTGACGGAGGCGCAGATACAGCTGGATGAGGCCATGACCCAGATCGAGGCCGGCATGGACCAGATCAACGAGGCGTACAAGTCCATCGCCGACCAGACGGACGTGGGCGGGATGCTGTCCATCTCCGCCGTCAGCCAGCTGCTGACGGCACAGAATTTCGCCATGCCTGCCGGGTACATTGAGGACGACAGCGGCGTGAAATACATGGTATCCGTGGGCGAGAACGTGTCCTCCCGCCAGGAGCTGGAGGATATGGTGCTGCTGGACCTGGGCATGGACGGCATCGAGCCGGTGACACTGGGCGACATCGCCACCGTGGTGGTCACGGACAACGCCGGGGAGCTGTACACCAAGGTCAACGGCGACAACGGCATTCTCATCACCTTTACCAAGCAGTCCAACTACGCCACGGCGGAGGTGTCCAATAACATCAGCGCACGGTTCGAGGAGCTGGAGGGCCAGTACGAGGGATTGTCCTTCGCGCCGCTGATGGACCAGGGCGACTATATCTACCTGATCGTGGAAACCATCACCTCGTCGCTGCTGTGGGGCGCGCTGTTCTCCGTGGTCATTCTGTACCTGTTCCTGCGGGATTGGCGGCCAACGGTCATCACGCTGGTATCTATCCCCGTCAGCGTGATCTTTGCCATCGTACTTATGTACTTCACCGGCGTGACCATCAACATGATCTCCCTGAGCGGTCTGGCCGTGGCGGTGGGTATGCTGGTGGATAACTCCGTGGTGGTCATTGAGAATATCTACCGCCTGCGGGCCAAGGGCGCCACCATCATTCAGGCGGCGGTGTCCGGCGCGGGCCAGGTGCTGGGGGCGGTGACGGCCTCTACCCTGACCACCGTGTGCGTGTTCGCGCCCATCGTGTTCGTAGAGGGCCTGACCCGCCAGCTGTTCACCGACCTGGCGCTGACCATCACCTACTCGCTGCTGGCCAGCCTGCTGGTGGCGCTGACACTGGTGCCGGCGATGGCCAGCGGTATGCTGCGCCGGCCCATGGTGCAGAAGCCGGGCCTGCTGGACAAGGTCTATCCCGCCTATCGGAAGGCCATCGCTTTTTCGCTGGACCACAAGGCCGGCGTGCTGCTGCTGTCGCTGGTGCTGCTGGTGACCAGTGCCGGCGCGTGCCTGCGCCGCGGCTTTACCTTTATGCCGGAGATGGATATGAACAACCTGTCCCTGACCATCACCATGCCGGAGGACACCTCCCGCGAGGAGGCGGTACGGCTGGCCGACGAGGTGCTGGAGCGGGTGATGACTGTGGACGACGTGCAGGACGCCGGCTTTATGATGGGCGGCGGCACCATGGGCGGCCTGAACATGGGCGGTGCCATGGGCGGCGCCTCCGGCGGCAGCTATGACGTGGAGGGCTACATCACCATGCCGGAGGGGACCTTCGGCTCTGTGGCGGGGAAGGAGATCGAGACGCTGTGTGCCGACCTGCCCTGTGAGGTGACGGCCAGCGGCGTGATGAGCGGTATGATGAGCTATATGACCGGCAGCGGCGTGTCGCTGCAGGTGTTCGGCAGCGATATGGCGGACCTGCAGAGCAGCGCACAGACCATCGCCAAGCGGCTGGAGCAGGTGGAGGGCGTCAGCGAGGTCAGCGACGGGCTGGACGCCTCGGCCCCGGCGCTGCAGGTGACCATCGACCGGAAGGCGGCGGCGGAGAAGGGTCTGACCGTGGCTCAGGTGTATATGCAGATCGCCGCGGCGCTGCAGAGCAGCGCCAGCGTCTCTGATGTGACGCTGGACAGCGAGGACATGGACCTGACCGTGGACGCGGCGGAGGGCAGCGTCCTCAAGCGGGAGAACCTGCTGGAGCTGGAGTTGTCGGCGGAGAGCAGCGCGGCCTCCGCCATGACTGGCAGCGCCTCAGGCATGACCGGCAGCGCCTCAGGCATGACCGGCAGCAGCGCCGCGGGGCAGCTGACCGGGGACAGCGAGGAGGGCAAGACCTTCAAGCTGGGCGATGTGGCCACCGTGACGGAGACGGTGTCTATGAACACCATCTCCCGTGACCAGCAGCGCCGGTGCGTTACCGTGACCGCCGCCATCGCCGATGGCTACAACGTCACCCACGTGACCTCCGCGGCGCAGCAGGCCGTCAGCGGTCTGACGCTGCCGGAGGGTGTCACCGCGGAATTCAACGGAGAGAACGAGCAGATCATGGAGGCCATGAGCCAGCTGCTGCTGATGCTGCTGCTGGGCGTGGTGCTGGTGTACTTCATCATGGTGGCACAGTTCCAGTCGCTGAAATCCCCGTTCATCGTCATGTTTACCATCCCGCTGGCCTTTACCGGCGGCTTCCTGGCCCTGCTGATCGCGGGGATCGAGGTATCTGTCATCAGCCTGATCGGCTTTGTGATGCTGGTGGGCATCATCGTCAACAACGGTATCGTGCTGGTGGATTACATCAACCAGCAGCGGCTGTCCGGCATGGAGCGCCGGGAGGCGATCATCGACGCGGGCGTGACCCGCCTGCGGCCGATCCTGATGACCAGTCTGACCACGATTTTGGGCCTGATCGTCACCGCCACGGCGAAAAACGCCGGCACGGCGCTGATGCAGCCCATCGCCGTGGTCTGTATCGGCGGACTGCTGTACGCCACGCTGATGACGCTGTTCGTGGTGCCCTGTATGTACGACATGATGAACAAGAAGGACATGCATAAGGTGGACGAGAGCGAATTGCAGATCGTGGATATGTGAGCAAAAAAAGAAAGCCCCGCGGGGCTTTCTTTTTTTACGCTTAATAGGCCAGCTTCTCGGCCAGATAGGCCTTCAGCTCGCTGATGGGGATACGCACCTGCTCCATGGTGTCGCGCTCGCGGACGGTGACGCAGTTGTCGCCGGCGTGCTCGGCATCGCCCACGGTGTCGAAGTCCACGGTGATGCAGAAGGGAGTGCCCACCTCGTCCTCGCGGCGGTAGCGCTTGCCGATGGAGCCGGTCTCGTCGAAGTCCAGCATCCACTCCTTGGACAGGTCCTCGTAGATCTTGCGGGCGGGCTCGGAGAGCTTCTTGCTCAGGGGCAGGATGGCGGCCTTGTAGGGCGCCAGGGCCGGGTGCAGGTGCAGCACCACGCGGACGTCGTTCTTCTCTGCGTCCACGACCTCCTCGTCGTAGGCGTCCACCAGCACGGCCAGGACGCTGCGCTCCACGCCCAGAGAGGGCTCGACCACATAGGGGATGTAGCGCTCGTTGGTCTCGGGGTCGAAGTAGGTCAGGTCCTTGCCGGACACGGTCTGGTGCTGGGTCAGGTCGTAGTCGGTACGGTCCGCCACGCCCCACAGCTCGCCCCAGCCGAAGGGGAACAGGAACTCGAAGTCCGTGGTGGCCTTGGAGTAGAAGCACAGCTCCTCGGGGTCGTGGTCACGCAGGCGGAGGTTCTCGTCCTTCAATCCGATGCCCAGCAGCCAGTTGTGGCAGAAGGTGCGCCAGTAGTTGAACCACTCCAGGTCGGTGCCGGGCTTGCAGAAGAACTCCAGCTCCATCTGCTCGAACTCACGGACGCGGAAGATGAAGTTGCCCGGGGTGATCTCGTTGCGGAAGGACTTGCCGATCTGGCAGACGCCGAAGGGCAGCTTGCGGCGGGTGGTGCGCTGGGTGTTCACAAAGTTGGTGAAGATGCCCTGGGCCGTCTCGGGACGGAGATAGACGGTGTTCTTGGCATCCTCGGTGACGCCCTGGAACGTCTTGAACATCAGGTTGAACTGGCGGATATCGGTGAAGTTGTGCTTGCCGCAGCTGGGGCAGGGGAGGTTGTGCTCCTCCACAAAGTCCTTCATCTCCTGCTGGGAGAAGGCGTCGATGGGCTTGCTGAGCTCAAAGCCGTTCTCGTGGCACCAGTCCTCGATGAGTTTGTCGGCGCGGAAGCGCTCCTTGCACTCCTTGCAGTCCATCAGGGGATCGGAGAAGCCGGCCAGATGGCCGCTGGCCACCCAGGTCTGGGGGTTCATGAGGATGGCGGCGTCCTGCCCCACGTTGTAGGGGTTCTCCTGGACAAATTTCTTCCACCAGGCCTTCTTGATGTTGTTCTTCAGCTCCACGCCCAGGGGACCGTAGTCCCAGGTGTTGGCCAGGCCGCCGTAGATCTCGGAGCCGGCAAAGATGATGCCGCGGTTTTTGCAGAGGGCGACGATCTTGTCCATCGTTTTTTCGGTGTTTTTCATGGTGAGGTTCCTCCTATATGAAGTGTTTTGGCAACAAAAAAACGCCCTGAGCCGGTAAGGCTCAGGGCGAACTAAACATAGTCCGTGGTTCCACCTGAATTTGGATACTTCCACACTCTTCTGCCGGTAACGGGGCTTCCGGCGGGCATTTCCTCCCGCGGCTCAGGGCCGCCACGCCCGTCATCGCCTGTATCAGGAAAAGAATAGCACGTTTCGGGGTGGTTGTCAAGCACGCAAAGCAAAAACCGCCGCAGC
>ERZ1673743.1205-NODE-1205-length-30390-cov-5.155761_pt1 | contig 30390 bp, 16 predicted proteins | sample MGYA00580197_ERZ1673743 | MGnify/ENA primary metagenome ERZ1673743 (study PRJEB41218, sample SAMN15661795) | gut metagenome | host: Homo sapiens | place: Canada: London | collected 2015-08-20/2019-03-30 | study: EMG produced TPA metagenomics assembly of...
ACCCCTAACACCCGAAGAGCAAAAGATCGAGAAAGCGCTGGCGAAACGCTATGCCTCCTGTCCGCCCATAAGCGAGCTCCTGGTTCAGCGCGGGATTTCTTCGGTGGAGGATGCTGAACGTTTCTTCCACCCCTCTCTGAGAAATCTCCACGACCCGTTCCTGATGCCCGACATGGATAAAGCTGTTCACCGGCTGAACAAAGCCATGGGGTCAAAGGAGAAGATCATGGTATATGGCGACTATGACGTCGACGGTACTACCGCCGTCGCCCTGGTCTACAAATACCTGCTCAACTTCTACTCTAACATAGACTATTTCATCCCCACCCGTTACGACGAAGGGTACGGCATCTCGTCAGAAACCATCGACGAATTCGCACGCCAGGGGGTGAAACTCGTCATCATCCTAGACTGCGGCATAAAGGCCAACGAGGAGATTGCCCATGCCCGCGAGCATGGCATAGACTTCATCATCTGCGACCATCACGTTCCCGACGACGTGCTGCCCGAGGCTGTGGCCATCCTGAACCCGAAGATGCCCGGGTCCACATATCCGTGCCCGCACCTTTCGGGGTGCGGCGTAGGGTTCAAGCTCATGCAGGCTTTCGCCATAAGCAACGGCATACCGCGCAACGAGCTTGACGGCATGCTCGACCTGGTGGCCGTCTCGATAGCCGCCGACATCGTGCCGATGGTCGACGAGAACCGCATAATGGCCTACCACGGGCTGCGGCGTCTCAACACGAACCCCAACATGGGGCTCAGGGCCATAATCAGAATCTGCAACCTTTCGGGGCGCGAGATCACCATCTCAGACGTGATATTCAAGATCGGCCCGCGCATCAACGCTTCGGGCCGTATGCAGAGCGGACGCGAGGCAGTCGACCTGCTTGTTTCGCGCGACTTCGCCGACGCCTACCAGATTGCCCGCGCCATCGACCAGTACAACAAAGACCGCAAGGAGCTTGACAAACGCATCACCGAAGAGGCCAACGCCAGACTCTCGAAACGTCTTGAGGCCGACGCCGGAAAGAAATCCATCGTCATCTTCAACAAATACTGGCATCAGGGAATCATCGGCATCGTGGCCTCGCGCCTCACAGAACTGTACTACAAGCCCTCGGTGGTGCTCACGCTCACCAACGGCATAGCCACAGGCTCGTCGCGTTCGGTGCAGGGGTTCGACATCTACAAGGCCGTCGACTCGACCCGCGACCTGCTCGAAAATTTCGGCGGCCATCCCTACGCCGTAGGGCTCTCGCTGAAACAGGAGAATATCCCCGAGTTCACACGCCGGTTCGAAGAATATGTGGCCGCCAACATCCTCCCCTCGCAGCTGAGGCCGCTCTACGACATCGACGCCTACCTCACATTCTCGGAAATCACCACCGAGTTCATCTCTACACTCAGGCGTTTCAACCCCTACGGTCCGGGGAACCAGAAACCGGTGTTCTGCACCCGCAACGTCATGGATTTCGGCACCTCGAAACTGGTAGGGCGCACCCTCGAGCACATCAAGCTCGAACTGGTCGACGATACCTCGGGCAAGGTGTTCAACGGCATAGCCTTCAACAAGGCCGAGCTTTTCCCCGCCATCCATGCCGGGCGCCGTTTCAACATCTGTTACACCATCGAGGACAACAAGCACCAGGCACTGCCGGGCAACATCCAGCTGCAGGTTAAGGAGATAACCATCTGCAACGACTGACACCGGCACACGCCACACCGCCCTACGGCACACCATTATGAGCGGCACCCCCGAGGATATCCTCAGAAAATACTGGAGCTACGACACTTTCCGCCCCTGCCAGCGCGAGATAATAGGCTCAGTGCTGGCAGGCCGCGATACGCTCGGACTGCTCCCCACCGGCGGCGGCAAATCCATCACGTTCCAGGTGCCGGCGCTGATGCTCGACGGCCTCACCGTCGTTGTCACCCCCCTGATCTCATTGATGAAGGACCAGGTCGACAACCTCAAGGCACGACGCATCACCGCCGGTCTCCTCCATTCCGGTCTGCGCCACGCCGAGGCGCGCCTGACCCTCGACCGCTGCCGAATCGGAAAGGCGAAAATACTATACGTGTCGCCCGAACGGCTCATGAGCGAGAGTTTCAGACTGCAGCTCGCACAACTGCCGGTCAGACTCATCGTTGTTGACGAGGCGCACTGCATCTCGCAGTGGGGGTATGATTTCCGCCCCTCATACCTGCACATAGCCCGCGTCAGGGAACTGTTTCCCGACGCCCCCGTGCTGGCGCTTACCGCCTCGGCAACACCGAGGGTGATCGACGATATCCGCCGTCTGCTCTGTTTCCGCCCCGGCCACGAGACCCACAGCCTCAGTTTCAGGCGCCACAACCTGTCGTATGTGGCACGCTACTGCAACTTCAAGGAGGAACAACTGATACATATTCTGCAACGGGTTCCGGGCACGGGAATCGTCTACACCCGCTCGCGCAAGCGCACCCGTCAGCTCGCCGAACTGCTTGTGCGAGAGGGCATCAGCGCCGACTATTACCACGCCGGACTTGCTCCCGAGGAGAAGAACCAGCGGCAAAACAGCTGGAAATCTGGCGAGACACGCGTGATCGTGGCCACCAACGCCTTCGGCATGGGCATCGACAAGCCCGACGTGCGCGTGGTGATACACTACGACATCCCCTCGTCGCTTGAGGAATATTACCAGGAGGCGGGGCGCGCCGGCCGTGACGGTCTCCCCTCGTTTGCCGTCATCCTCGCCGCCGTCACAGACAAGGCCCTGCTCACGCGGCGCCTCGGCGAGACATTTCCCCCCAAAGAGTTCATCCGCGAACTCTACGACAAGCTCGCCGTCTATCTCTCTTTAGGCATGGGGGACGGCGAGGGGCGCACTTTCGAACTTGACCCCGCGCAGCTGGCCATGCGGTTCCGTCTGCGCGAGTCAATGGTGGTCAGCGCATTGCAGCTGCTGACCCGCGCCGGATACATCGACTACACCGAAGAGACTTACACCGGCGCCCGGATCATGATGACCATGACCCGGCGCGAGCTGTACGGTCTACGGCTACCTCAGGTGGCCGACAAGGTGCTACACACCATACTGCGCAGTTACACAGGCATATTCGCCGATTACGAGTTCATATCAGAGAATCAGATAGCGTCGCGCACAGCGCTCTCGACCGAGCAGGTGCTTGAGTCGCTGTTGCTGTTGGGGCGCATGAAGGTGCTGAGTTTCATTCCGCGCCGCTCGTCGCCGCACGTCTATTTCCCCATCAGCCGGCAGCCGTCGGCCGACATACGCCTGCCGCGCGAGATATACGAACAGCGTCGTGCCCTGATGCAGGAACGCCTCAAGGCCATGAGCGATTTCGTGTTCAGCACAGCCGAATGCCGCGAGGCGATGATGCTCAGATACTTCGGTCAGGAGGCCGATGCCGAGTGCGGGCGGTGCGATGTCTGTCGCAACCGGCGCAAAAAAGCCGCACAGACCTCCGGCACCCCCGATGAGGATATACTGGCGGCCGATGCCATCATCTACCGTCTGAGCCGCGCTACAGAGCCGATGGAAATTGCCGCCCTCGCCGCCGAGACAGCGCTTGACCCGGCGGTCGTGGCGCGGGTGGCCCGCACCCTCGCCGACTGCGGCCGTATCACAGTCACCTCAGGCAACCGCATCGCGCCGGTCAGCTGACCGACAGCGACACATAACGCACTATACCTGACTGCCTGAATAAAAAGATAGTCACGTATCAGACGTCGAAATGTTAAATATCGTCTAATTTAAGTTAATCGCTGCAATATATAAAAGTGAAATCTGCCCGAATAAACAAATTTTAAACACTTTTAGCTGATTTCGGCTCCACTTTAGCGGTGTACGGATTGTTATAGTAGTACATGAAACGAAAAGGCCGGGCAGGCAACATATACATGTTGCCACGGCGGCGCTTTAAAGGATGATGACGCGATATTTTCAAGTAGCCCGCAACAACTTCAAGTGATGTAGACCATTATACATGAAACTGTCTCACCGGCATCCGCCACAGTCGCCCCCGGACTTTACGCGACATGTTACCGACATCCCTCGTCCTTTTTATCGGGTAGTGATACCAGATACTGAGGCTCTCATAAATAAATAGTTGAAACGTGAGGAGGATAGTTCAAAAGAACTATCCTCCTTTTTTTGAATAAGAAATAGGGTCTTTAGGGTCTTTAGGGGCGTTAGAGTCCTTAAAGTCCTTAAAGTCCTTAAAGACCCTAAAGGCTTAAGCGGGGGTTACTTGACCAGGAGCTTGGCGGTAGCCGTGCCGGCTTTGGCAATCACGATGCCGGGTGCCAGCGGTATGAGCACGCTGTTGTCGGCCGGAGTAGCGGAGTAGATCGTGCGGCCGTCGGCTGATGTCACGGTGACGGTCATGCCTGCCGCGCCGGTGCCGATGATACCGCCGTCGACCGCGGTGAACGTCACACCTGCGGCGTCAATGCCGCCGAGCGAGGTCCAGCCGGGGATGGCCTCGTTCGAGGCAGCGGACTCACCCTTGTCATACACGGTGGTCACCACGTATGTCGAGGCATGTGTCACGCCGGGCTCGTCGCTGTCGACATAACCGGTGCCCGTCACAGGCACTGAGGTAAGCAGCGCTCCGTCACGCCATACGTTATAGCCGGTGACATGGATATTCTTCTCAGACAGCGGCGTGAAAGTCACGTCGTCGACAAAGAGCATGAACCGATTGTAAGATGTGGCGCGGATGGCAAAACGGCGTGCCCCCTCGGGGAGGCTGAACGTGTAGGTCGACCATGTGGCAGGGATGTCGTTGCGGGCTGCAACGCGCGTAAAGTCGGCCGGGTCGACAGAGCCGTCACTCCACAGCACCTCAAACGACTCAAGATAGGTCTGGGCGTAACTGCGGGCATTGAAACTGATGGTCTGCGCGGCGCCGGTCAACTCGGGCGATATGATCCAGTCGTCGCAACGCCAGGCCGAGGTGGCCTGTTCGTCAGAAACGGCATACATCTGCGCGAGATACTTGCTGCCGCTCGCGGCGAAGAACGAGGGGTTGAGCTGTTCGAACGTATTGTCCATCACCCACCATGAGTGCGGAGCGAGCCATTCTATACCGGGAAGTGTGACGTCGGTGATCTTGCCCACGGGCATGCCGTCGAGATCGACGAAGATCCAGTCGCCTACGCCGGTCTCGGCCCACGCCTCATACGACTCGAAATCGTCGGTGACCGGCAGAGGCTCGTATGAGTCGGTGGCCGGTTCCGACCAGCTGAGGGTCACAGGTGAATTGTCATCGGTATATGTGGCCTTGAGATCGGCCACGACGGGGAGAGGCATCTCGCGGAAAGCCACGGTCACGTCGGCCGAGGTATTGTCGGCGGGATTCTCGTCGCCGTCAAGACGCACCTCCACCTTATATGTGGCACCGTCGGTCTGCATCGCGCTAAAAGTACGGTGGAAATCGATACGTGCCGTGGCAGCAGGAGCGAGCGGCTCGGTGACATTGACAACCTCGACATCGGCACCGCCGCTGACAAGAGCTACGGCGTATGCGTCAACGGTCTTGATGCCGCTGTTCTCCACGATTGCGGTTACGGTGAACTCGCGGTTGGCGAACGCCGAGGCCGGAGCCTCCACACCGGCAAGTTTCAGGTTACGCTCGGTGAGTGTGCCCACGGTGATGTCGTCGATGAACGTGAACGGATAGTTGACCACCACGGTCTTGAAGTCGATCTGAATCGTGTGCCCGAGATACGCATAGAGAGGCACCGCTGCCAGAGTCCACCCCTGTGCGGCACTGAGATCCGAGACCTTCACGGTCCTGACCGGAGTATATGCGGTCTCGCCTGCGGTAAGGTCGCATACCGAAACCACAATCTCGTTGTCGTCGCTGATGCCGTCGTTGTATATATTATATGTGTAGAAGGTCAGACCGGGAGCGCGGAAATCGGCGGGTATGGCAATCTTGCCGGTGTAGACCGACGAGCAGTCGCCGGCAGCCGTGCCACGCGATCCGAGGAAACCGTTGTCGCCGGTAACCGACTGCAGGCCATCGATATCGCGGTCAGAGTAGACATTCCATGTCGCGGTACCGGCGTCGCTTATACCCATCCAGCTGTCGGTGCCGGATCCCTTGAAAGTCTCGGTGAAGGGGAGCTCATACGGTGTGCCGCAGTGGATGAGCGGCGAGTCGACCACGGGCGACAGCTTGCCGCCGGCCTCGGCCGACACATAATAATGCACCATCTTCTGGTCGCCGGGTTCTACGGCCCGGAATGTAAACTCATTGCCGGTAATGCCGTCATACAGCACCACATGGGTCTCGGCCTGTAACTGCCAGATGGTATAAGTGACGAGCGAGGGGTTGAGCGGGAATCCGCGGAAATCGGTCTCCACACCATCCCAGGTCATTGTAACCTCGCCGGGCACAGATGTCTCCACCAGATTGACATTGGCAGGTGCGGCAGGTTGGTTCACGCCTACGAAGAGCGATGTTGTGGCGACGCGGCCGCGACCGAAAACGTTCGAGGCCACGGCGGTATATTCCACGTCACCCTCGGCACCGAGCTCGTCGGTGAAAGTCAGTTCCTCGCCGGGAGCGGGACGGTCGAAAGTCTTGACAGTCTGGCCGCCGCGTATGATCTCAAGTTTCGTAAGCGTATTCAGCGGCTCGCCGTTGGCATCGACAACGGGCGCCGTGACATGCAGTGTGGCGCGGTATGCGCCATTCGGGTCGGGCACGGCATAGAACCCGGTGGGAGCACCCGGGCCGGCGGCTGCCTCGCCTGCCTCGACCTGAAGGTTCTTCACATACAGGCGGTAGGTATTTGCGGGCGAACATGCGTGGATGCCCAGGTAGTATTTTCCAGAGGCAGGTGCCACGATATACCCCTCGAACTGCTGGTACGAGGTATTCTTGAATGTCGTGGCCGGAATGACCTCGACTGTCATGGCGGCGGCCACAGGCTCGGTGCCGAGCATTACGGTAAATGTCTCCTCGTCGGTCGACATTGTGCGCGCATCGAAAGTCAGGCGGTACGACTTGCCGGCCTCAAGACGCAGCGGGGGAGCAATCAGCCAGTCGTCCATCGCGAGCTCGCGGTTGTAGCCAATGCCGGCCGCGTTGTCTGATGACTGGAAACCCCAGGTCTTCCGGTCGTCGTTGGCGTCGATGACCGTCCAGAAGTCCAGCGACTCGGGGGTGTTGAGACCGCAAGAGTACGGGGGACGGTTGGCACCAAGTATGACGTGGTTTGATTCGGCCTCGCCCGATTTGCCCCCTGCGTATGACGCCTCTACGGTATAGTAGAATTCCGATAGCAGGTCAGGTTCGTCGACACTCTCGTCAAGAGAGGTGGCAGTCGTGGCCTCGGCCGAGACAACACGGCTCGGATAGCGCACCACGCGGTAGGTCACCTCAGCGGGATTGACATATCCTCCGTTCTGCGACTCGGTGACAGCCGTCCACGACACATGCATCATGCCGTCGGCGTACGACACGGTAACCTGAGGCTTTGCGGGAGTGCCTTTGCCGATATAAAGCTCAACGTGAGCCACAGGCGAGTCGCCGGCGGCGTTTGACACCTTGACGGTCAGGTCGTAATTGCCCCCTTGCGGCACTGTCACGTTGGCCGTGGTGACGGCGCCACATGTGGTGGTTCCGGTGGCGAGCACGGTGTTGCCGTGCATGACGGCATAGCTGAGCTGTCCGGTGGCCGGCGAGCCGTCGAACAGCGTGGAGGGTGCCGTGAAGGTCACTGTGCCCGAAAGCGAGCCGCCGGGGAAATCGGCCGAGATACCGGTCACGGCTGCCGGAGCCTTGGCGTCGGCCTCAGGGGTGTCTATCCACAGGCCGCACACCTGTTCGCCGTCAGGGAAATCGCAGACTTTGACGGCACGGCCCGAAATGAGGTTCACCTCATAGAGCGCCGATGTGTCATCGGCCTGTGCCACAGCCCAGTACATCTTGTTTGTGGCAGGGTCGATGACAGCCGAGGTGTTGTAGTAGGGCAGGCACCCGGTCTCGCCGATAAGCGAGGAGGCGCCGCTGTTCTTGTCGATTGAATAGAGGTTCGACCCAGTGACGGCACCGCTCAGCGGGTCAGACACTGTGGCGATACCGTAAAGCATACCGTCGGCATCGACAGCCAGAGCAACGTAAGGCTCGGTGACCGAGCGGATCTGCGATACCGAGCAGGTAGTCAGGTTGATTGTGCCGAGCACATAACCCGAGCCGAATTCTTTCTGGAAACACCCGAAGGTCTTTCCGGTGGTCACGTCGTAGGCCAGGTCGCGTGCCATGCACCCTTTCGAGCCGGTATTGGTGCGCCTGATGCGCTCCCAAGTCTCGGGATTATAGCTCGAAAGGTAATAATAGGTCATGTAACCGTCGTAGGCGTATGCCGAGTAGTAGGTGTCACCCGCCATCGTTCCGCCCCATGAGGCGTTGGGGGCGTCGGAACCCACTGATATGGCCTCGAATGTACCTCCCTGGGTCACGGGTATGCGATACATGCCGGTTTTCGACGACTGGTTTGCCGGAGTCCATGAGTTTGCCGACACTACCGAGCCGTAAAGGGCCGGACCTGCGGATGCGGCACGCGCCGGAGCTGATGCGCGCGGAGCGGCTGCCGCGGCATCATAGCCGGGCAATGATGCCGCCAGGGGTGCCTTGAGCGGTTTCACTCCCGAACGTTCGGCCGTTTGTGTGCCGTTGCCGTCAAGGGGCAACAGCCCGCTCACCCGAGGCTCGATGCCGCGCGGCAAAGCCGTAGCCGACTGCGGCGTCCCTGCCAGAGCAGACCACGAGAGCGCGCCCAAGGCAAACGCCACGGCGCATGAGGTGATTCGTTTAGAAATGTTCATCAATTATAAGGATTAGAGTGTGATATGTCGGTTTTAAAGGCAACAGAACACTGAATCGCGAACATGTGCGTCAGTTTTTTTGCATAAAATCGCATTATTATGTTGTATCAAAAGCGTTTCCGCAAAATCAAAGACTGCATAATTATTGCAAATATACATATTGCCGGGCTATTATGAAAATCCAGCCGACTTTTTTGACATTTTTGCCGACTTTTTCACATCAGTGCCGACGGGTAAGGGCGTCGAGCAGACCCGTGAGTCGCGAACGCACCTCGCGCAGACGCCTCACGGCATCGGCATGACGAAGCACACCGCTGCGGTTGGCGGCCAGCGCCTGCCGTGCGGCCTCTATACGCAGCCCCTTCTCGCGGACAAGGAAATATATCATGCGCAGGGTCTCCACATTGGCAGGTGTGTAGAACCGCGAGCCGCCGGCATTGCGAACCGGTTTCACCTGCGGAAACTCCTTTTCCCAGAAACGCAGGGTCGACGCCGGCACGCCGATCATCTCGGCCACCTCGGCTATTTTGTAATATTTCTTGTCGAGCGTATCCATCTGATTGCAAAGATACACAAAAAATTTCGTAATTTTGCAGTTTGATTGGCGGCCCGTGCAGGCATCGGCCATTACCCGCCGCCCCCGACAACAAAAAACAAGATACCATCATAATATGAGCAACTCACCGATGACCGCCAAAGAGATCCGCGAGTCATTCAAACAGTTTTTCGCCTCGAAAGGGCACCAGATCGTGCCGTCGGCCCCGATGGTCGTAAAAGACGACCCCACGCTGATGTTCACCAACGCCGGCATGAACCAGTTCAAAGACATCATCCTTGGCAACAAGGCACCCAAATGGACGCGCGTCACCGACTCGCAGAAATGTCTGCGCGTCAGCGGCAAGCACAACGACCTTGAGGAGGTCGGTCTCGACACCTACCACCACACCATGTTCGAGATGCTCGGCAACTGGTCGTTCGGCGACTACTTCAAGAAAGAGGCTATCGACTGGGCGTGGGAATTTCTGGTGGATGTGCTCGGCCTGGATCCGAAACGCCTCTATGCCACAGTATTCGAGGGTTCGGAGGCCGAAGGCCTGAGCCGCGACGACGAGGCCGCCGGCTACTGGGAGGCACACCTTCCCGCCGACCATATCATAAACGGCAACAAGCACGACAACTTCTGGGAAATGGGCGATACGGGCCCCTGCGGCCCCTGCTCGGAAATCCACATCGACCTCCGCTCTGACGAAGAACGCGCCGCCATCCCCGGCGCGCAGATGGTAAACAAAGACCACCCGCAGGTAATCGAGATCTGGAACCTGGTGTTCATGCAGTTCAACCGCAAGGCCGACAAGTCGCTTGAGCCGCTCCCCGCCAAGGTGATTGACACCGGCATGGGTTTCGAGCGCCTCTGCATGGCCCTGCAGGGAAAGACCTCGAACTACGACACCGACGTCTTCACCCCCCTTATCGCCAAAGTGGCCGAGCTTTCGGGCAAGGAATACGGCAAAGACCACATGACCGACGTGGCCATGCGCGTCATCGCCGACCATATCCGCACCATAGCGTTCTCGATTGCCGACTCACAGCTCCCCTCAAACGCCAAGGCTGGCTATGTTATCCGCCGCATCCTGCGCCGCGCGGTGCGTTACGCCTACACATTCCTGGGGCAGAAAGACGCTTTCCTGTACAGGCTGGTCGACACACTGATTGCATCTATGGGCGAGGCCTATCCCGAAATCGCCACCCAACGCGAACTCATAATCCGCGTCACCAAAGAGGAGGAGGACTCGTTCCTGCGCACCCTCGACAACGGTATCCGTCTGCTCGACAACGCCATTGCCACCGCCCGCAAGGAGGGGAAGACCGAGATTGACGGTACCCAGGCCTTCACGCTCTATGACACATACGGTTTCCCTCTCGACCTCACCCAGCTCATCCTCAAGGAGAACGGTTTCACACTCGACCAGGAGGGTTTCGACCGCGAGATGGCCGCACAGAAAGCCCGTGCCCGCAACGCCGCCGCTGTCGAGGCTACCGACTGGGTAACCGTGCACGAGGGCGAACAGCAGTTCGTGGGCTACGACATGACCGAGTGCGACGCCGAGATACTGCGCTACCGCAAGGTAAAACAGAAAAACAAGGAATATTATCAGATAATCCTCTCGGCCACACCGTTCTACGCCGAAATGGGCGGCCAGGTCGGCGACCGCGGCGTGCTTGAAAACGGCGACGACAAGGTAGAGATCTTCGACACCAAACGCGAGAACGGCATCGGCGTGCATCTGACCGCAAAACTCCCCGCCGACGTGACCGCCACTTTCACGGCCCGCATCGACAAGGAGGCGCGCCGCGCCACTTCGGCCAACCACACCGCCACGCACCTTCTGCACCACGCCCTGCGTGAGGTGCTCGGCACACATGTTGAGCAGAAAGGTTCGTTCGTCTCGCCCGATGTTTTGCGTTTCGACTTCTCGCACTTCCAGAAAGTCACCCCCGAGGAGCTGCGCAAGGTTGAGCACCTGGCCAACGAGGCCGTGCGTGCCGCCACCGCGCGCGACGAGCACCGCGACGTGCCCATCGAACAGGCCCGCGCCATGGGCGCCATGGCCCTCTTCGGCGAGAAATACGGCGACGAGGTGCGTGTGATCCGCTACGGCGACTCTGTGGAACTCTGCGGCGGCACACACGTCGACAACACCGGCAACATCGGTTTCATCAAAATCATTTCTGAAAGCTCTATTGCCGCCGGCATACGCCGCATCGAGGCCATCACAGGCCGCAAGGCCGAACAGGCCATCGACGAGATGACCGACGTGATGATGCAGGTAGGCCGTCTGCTCAACAACGCGCCCGACCTGCTGGGCGCCCTGCGCAAAGCCATCGACGAGAACACCGAACTGCGCAAACAGGCTGATGAATACATGAAAGAGCGCATACGCAACATCGCCCGACAGCTCATCGGCGAGACCAAGGAGGTAAACGGCGTGAAACTCATCACCATGACCGGATTGCGCAACCCCGAGGTGGTGAAGAACGTGGCATTCGCCGTGCGCGAGTTCTCGCCCGAGGCCACAGCTTTCGTCGGTGCCACACATGACATATCAAACAAACCGCTGCTCACTGTCATGCTCACCGCAGACCTCACCGAAAAAGGGCTTAACGCCTCGGCGATGGTACGCGAGGGCGCCAAAGCCATAAAAGGCGGAGGCGGCGGTCAGCCCGGATTCGCCCAGGCCGGCGGCAAGGATGCCGAAGGCCTCGGCGCCGCCCTTGAGTCACTCACATCGAAATTCTGAACAGACACCAGCCATACCGCGATGAAAAAAGCCCTCATAACAGGAGTGACCGGCCAGGACGGCTCGTACCTCTCGGAGTTCCTGCTCGAAAAAGGATATGAAGTACACGGCGTGATACGCCGCTCGTCGGTCGACTACCGCGAGCGCATAGCACACCTTGAAGGGCACGAGAATTTCCATCTACATTACGGCGACCTGACCGACTCGATGGCGATGGTGAAGATCGTGAACTCGGTGCGACCCGACGAAATATACAATCTCGCCGCGCAGAGTCATGTGCAGGTATCGTTCGACTCACCTGAGTACACCGCCAACGTCGTGGCCACAGGCGTGTTGCGAATACTTGAGGCCGTGCGCATCGCAGGCCTTGAGAACAGCTGCCGCATCTACCAGGCGTCGACATCAGAACTGTTCGGCAAAGTCGAGGAGGTGCCCCAGAACGAGAACACCCCCCTGCACCCGTTCAGTCCCTATGCTGTGGCCAAGCTCTACGGCTACTGGATTGTCAGGGAGTATCGCGACGCATACGGCATGTTCTGCTGCTCGGGCATCCTGTTCAACCACGAGAGCGAGCGCCGCGGCGAGACATTCGTGACCCGCAAGATCACGCTGGCCGCCGCCCGCATCGCCCAGGGGAAACAGGACAAGCTGTATCTGGGCAACCTCTCGTCGCTCCGCGACTGGGGCTACGCCCCCGATTATGTGGAGTGCATGTGGATGATTCTCCAGCATGACAAGCCCGAAGACTTCGTCATCGCCACGGGCGAACAGCACTCGGTGCGCGAATTCGCCACACTCGCTTTCAAGAACGTGGGTATCAACCTGCGCTGGGAGGGCGAGGGCGTCGACGAAAAGGGTATCGACACTGCCACAGGGCGCGTACTCGTGGAGGTTTCGCCCGATTTCTACCGTCCCACCGACGTGGTGAACCTGCTTGGCGACCCCACGAAAGCGCGCGAGACCCTCGGATGGAACCCGACAAAGACCCCATTCGAGCAGCTGGTGAAGATCATGACCGACTCCGACATGGCCAAAGTGGCCGTGGAAAGCGCCGGCGAGGCCGCCCGCACCAATCTGGCCGAATATCTTGAGAAAGGCATAGTGAAATAAGTATCCCCGGCAAGACCATGATGGTGGCCGGGCACCCATATAACCCGTTCGTAGTGTGAGCAAGACCAAAAGAAGAAACCTGCATCTCGATTCGCTGAGGCTGATACTGTTCCCGCGGCGTCTGTGGACTCCGCCGTTTACAATGGCGTTTGCCGTATGCGCCGCCACGGTATTCGCGTTCGACATAATCTGGTGCCTATCGACGACGTTCAGGCCGATGTCGCTGGTGTCGACATATATCTTCGGTTTCACGCTCGCACTGATTATGGCGCTGCCGTCGGGGTTCACACGCCGCGTATGGCCGCAGGTACTTGTATTGCTCGTGGCCGACGGGCTGTGCATCGCCAACCTCATCTACTGCCGTACCTACTACACCCCCATCCCCCCGGCAAGCTATCTGCTGGCCGGAAACATGGGGCAGTTCTCTGACAGCGTGAGGGCGTCGCTCTCGTGGGCCGACGCCATCCTGCCGCTGATAACCGCCGTTGGCTGGTGGCTCATGCACCGCTCGACTACAAAATGGCAACGGCGCCGGGCCACACTTGGCCAGCACCACAGGCAGCAGAACCGCACTGTACCCTATCTGCTCACACTGGCGGTAATGACCGTCGTCTGCTGGATAACGGGATTGTGCCATCACGGCGGAATGATAAACGACATCAAGTACCTGAAAGGGAACTATTCGATGCACTCCACCTACCCGGTGGCCTATACCTTGCCCTGCGCGTTCATTGCCGACCTGCAGTCGACCTCCGACACCCCGTCTGAGACAGAAACCGCCGCGGCCCGCGAATGGCTTGCCTCATACCGGCAGGCCATCGCCCCGGCGATGGCCGCCGCCCCCGACTCGCTGACGCGCGACAATCTGGTGATAATACTCGTGGAGTCGCTTGAGGGGTGGACTCTCGGCAAATCCATCGAGGGGCAGGAGATAACCCCGAACCTCAACCGCTGGCTGGCAGATTCGGCCACCTGGATGATGCCCAGGTTCCGCTCGCAGGTAGGCGCCGGCCGCAGTATCGACGGCCATCTGATCACGCTCACCGGCCTATTGCCTACCACCGACATGGTCTACGCCATGAAGTATGACACCAACGATTACCCGTCGCTGGTAAAGGAGATGAAACGTGCCAACGGCGCCACATCGTATATCTTCAGCGGCGCCCGCCCCGTGATGTGGAACCAGAAACGTGTGGCACAGGCTTTCGGTTTCGAGCACACATTCTATCGCGACTCGTGGGACGCATCAGAGCATTTCGGGAAAAACACCAGCCCGTCTGACAAGAGTTTCATCGGCCAGCTCCTTACCATGCTCAGAAACGGCGATGTCTGGCCCGAAGGCGAGAAAGCTGTGGTCGAAGTGGCCACAATGTCGAGCCATTTCCCGTTCATTATTCCGGAAGACAAGCGCACCATCTCGCTTAAGGAGTCATACCCGCGCTATTTCGCCGAATATGTGACATCGGTCAACTATGCCGACGGTGCAATCGGCGAGTTGCTCGACTACCTGCGCTCGCGCGCCGACTGGCCGCGCACCATGGTAGCCATAATGGGCGACCACGAGGCCCTTGCTTCATACCGCAAGAACATGCGCTCGAACTCTGACGTAGCCGCCTCACTGATTGACCCCGACAGCAATGTGCCGCTGATACTGCTGAACGCACCGAGGCCGAGACGCGCCGACAGGCAGATGGACCAGGTAGACATCTATCCGACGATTCTTGACATGCTCGGCATAAAGCCGTTGTGGAACGGCACCGGCGTGTCGGCGCTCGCCGACTCCGTGACGCTGCCCCCCGCCGTGACCGAAAAACGCGCCGCGGCAAGCGCCACCATGATCAAGGCCGACATGCTGAAAGGCATATACGGCGCCACCGACCGTAAATGACACTGCTTATTATGAAACGTATACTCTCTCTCATACTGTTGACGGCCGTCGTGGGCATTACCCTGGTGTCGTGCGGCTCGGATGACCCTGATCCTGTTCCACCCCCCTCGGACAAGGCACCGCGCACGGTGCTTGTATACATGCAGGCATACAATTCGCTCGGTTCGGTATACGAAGGCAAGGGGTTCGATGACAAAGACCTGCAAGAGATGTGTACGGCGGCCGCGACAACAGGACTGGGTGACGCGCGTGTTATCGTATATCATCAGCCCCGTTGGAACCATGGCGCGGCCTCGCTGCTTGAGGTCACACCAGACGGACTCGTCACGCTCAAGGATTACGATGCCTCCGAACTCTCGGTATCCGAAACAAGGATGCGCCGCGTCATAGACGACATGAAACATGTCGCCCCGGCCGACAGATACGGCCTCGTACTCTGGAGCCATGCCTCCGGTTGGTGGAACGAGGGTGTCGACGGCCCTGAGGCCCGGCAGACACCCGCGCCGCGCTCGTTCGGCATAGACAGCCCTACCGACGACCAGCGGTACACCATGAGCATCACCTCGCTTGCCGACGTGCTTGGCGACCGCACGTTCGACTACATCTATTTCGACTGCTGTTTCATGGCCTCGGCCGAGGTGGCCTATCAGTTGCGAAACGCCACGGGCACCATAGTGGCATCGGCGGCTGAACTCCCCTCGAACGGCATGCCATACGACCTGACACTGCCGATGCTTGTGGCGTCAGAGCCTGATTTCACCAAGATAGCCAGCACGGTATTCGGGCATTACGATGCCGCATACGTTCCCTACCGGTCTTCGGCACCGCGCACCGACGACTCATACGGATGCACCATCTCGGTAATAAACACCTCGCGGCTGACCGGCGTCGCCACATTGCTCAGTGCCGCCTACGACTCCGGCGCCACCCTCCCCGCCGATACCCGGCTGCAGGAATTTGCACCGCGCACCGCACCCGGCAACTATTGTGACATTGAGGATTATATCAACAATCTTTCCGGCATCAGCGCTGCCGAAGTCACACTTCTCAGGCAGACGCTGCACGATGCCGTGCCATACCAGGGCGCCACACCGGGCATAGACATGATAAACCGTTTCGACATCAGCGTTCACTGCGGCCTGTCGGTCTACGTAGGCACGCTCGCCGACCCGGCGCGGCAACACAACTACAAGACTCTCGACTGGTACCGAGACGTGGCATCGGCCTCTCTCTAACCCCATAACCGACACTTTTACAGCAACCTTACCCCAAGGCAGATGATACAGAATCTTTTCCCGACCTCAACACCCGCCGACACAACCAAAATCGCCGACATCACTAAAGATGTGAGCGAACTGAAATCGCTATCATTCAACGATCTGGTCGACAGGCTGGCGCACGACATGGTCAACTTCGCCATAAACCTTACAATAGCGATAGTTGTATTTTACCTTGGCCGTTTCGTCATCAACAAGATATACCGGCTTGTAGGCACTATCTTCATCAGGCGCAACGTCGACCGCTCACTGAGCACCTTCGTACTGTCGCTGATAAGGATTGTGCTGTATTTCATCCTTATAGTTACGGTAATCGGTATTCTCGGCATCGAAACATCGTCGTTCCTGGCACTGTTCGCATCGGCCGGCGTCGCAATCGGTATGGCCCTGAGCGGCACGCTGCAGAATTTTGCCGGGGGCGTGCTGATACTGTTCCTCAAGCCATACCGCATCGGCGACTACATTGAGGTGCAGGGTTATGCCGGCACCGTGCGCGAGATACAGATATTCGCCACCATCATCACCACGTTCGACAACAAATCGATCTCCATCCCCAACGGTCCGCTGTCGACCGGCTCGGTAAACAACTGGTCAAAAGAGAAATACAGGCGTGTGACCTGGTCAATCGACATTACCTACGGCGACGATGTCAATGCCGCACGCGATGCCATACTCACCATGTTCGAGGCCGACGAGCGCATCATGCCCGGCACAAAGTCTGAAACCATCACAGACGTCACGGTATCAGAAGACAACTCCATCTGCCACACCCAGACAGGCGATTGCGTTAATCTGCCAGATGACAATGATGACACTACACCAGTGCACAATGCCGCCGACAGCTCACAGGCAACCGCCCACAACACACCCAAGCGTTCGATATGGGACAAGATCATGCACCGTCACCGCCGCATTAAGGAAGAGTATGAACTACGCGAGAAAAAACGCGACGCCGACCTGCGCGCCCTGCGCCCGAGCATCGACTACACGCCCAAGGTTCTGGTAAACGAACTGGCTGCATCGGCCGTGAACCTGCAGGTGCGCGCCTGGGCCAAGACATCAGACTACTGGAACGTATTCTTCTATTACAACGAGCGTTTCTATAACGAGCTACCCGCCCACGGCATCCACTTCCCCTACCCCAAACTCGACGTCACCCTCACCCCGCAGCAGCCCTGACCAAAGTCATAGGGTCTTTAGGGTCTCCACCACCCTTTCTTGCCCCGGGGCAAACAAAAACAGCAACCGGCTTTTCTGCTGGTTGCTGTTTTGTTGTATCCCCGTAGGGAGTCGAACCCTAATCGTCGGAACCGGAATCCGATATTCTATCCATTGAACTACGGGGACAGGTATTGCCTCCCGCTGGCGGGAGACTATCGTGTCTTATTCTCAGGGAATAAGGTTATATGCGCGGAATACTTTCTGAATCTTTTCAAGCGCGAACTCCACCTGCTCTCTGGTATGGGTGGCCATGAGGCTGAAACGAATCAGCGTATCCTGGGGTGCCACAGCCGGCGAAACCACGGGGTTCACGAAGAGTCCTTCGTTGAAGAGGTCGCGTGTGATGCCGTAGGTCTTGTAGTCATCACGAACAAACAGAGGAATAATCGGGGTGGTTGTGTTGCCGATCTCGCAGCCCATATTGCGGAAACCTTCAAGCGCGAAGTTGGTGATTTCCCAGAGGTGTTCCTGACGTTCGGGCTCAGACTCGAGAATGTCGATTGCCTTGAGCGCCGCTGCCGTAGATGCCGGGGTAATCGAGGCGGTGAAGATATATGAGCGCGAATGGTGACGCAGATAGTTCGTAATCTCCTTGTCGCAGGCGATGAAACCGCCGAGCGATGCAAACGATTTGGAGAATGTACCCATCACGAGATCAACATCGTCTGTAAGGCCGTAATGGTTTACCACGCCGCGGCCACCTTTGCCGAACACACCGATGCCGTGGGCTTCGTCAACCATCACTGTAGCGTCATACTTTTTGGCCAGACGCACAATCTCGGGCAGGTTGGCTACATCGCCCTCCATCGAGAACACCGAGTCGGTGACAATGAGTTTCACCTTGTCGGGCTCACATTTCTGGAGCTGCTTCTCGAGGCTGTCCATATCGTTGTGCTTGTACTTGAGCACGGGCGAGAACGCCAGACGCGAGCCCTCGATGATCGAGGCATGATCCTGCTCGTCGCGGATGATATAGTCTTCGCGGCCGGTGAGACAGCTCACTACGCCGAGATTCACCTCAAAGCCCGAAGAATACACCATCACATCCTCTTTGCCGATATATTCGGCGATACGGTGCTCAAGCTGCTTGTGTATGTCGAGCGTGCCGTTGAGGAAGGGTGAACCGGCGCAACCGGTACCATATTTCTTAGTCGCCTCGATGGCGGCCTCCTTGATGCGGGGATCGCTCACCAGACCCGAATAGCAGTTTGAGCCGAACATGAGCACCTTGCGGCCGTTAATCACGACCTCGGGTTCCTGCTCTGAAGATATGGCCCTGAAATAGGGGTATACCCCTGCTGCCTTGGCCTGCTGAGGAGCAGTATACTTGGCGAGTTTTGCTTGAAGTAACTTCATAGAGTGATTACATGAGACGTGGCGCAAAAATCTGCACAAAACTGCATGACGTGTGTATTTGCGCGTTCCGAGGCACAAAGTTAGTTATTTTCGGCCAAAAATCAATAATAAATTTTCAATATGTGGCAAAAAACTCAAATTATTCAACAGACGCCGTATGAAACGATATGCCTGCGGCGTTATCGCAACGACAATATGCCACTGTGCCGACAGTTCAGAATTCAAGGGAATATGACTGGTATACCACCGAACGCCCCCCGAACTCCTCTTTATGCGCCGTCATGTTAGTGTTGAGGAAACGGCCATGATCTTCGTTAGAGGTACCGAAGTCGAAATATCTGTAACCGGGGAATACTTCAAAAACAAGGCTGTGGTAAATGGCATCCACTGCATAACTGTCGCGGGCCTCCTCGGTGGCGGCGGCATACTGCAGATGGAGCACGCCGCTCTCGGGCATCACATAGACTACGGCTCCGGCCACGACAGCACCATCCTTACAGGCCACAAAAAGCCTTATGTTTTCGGGAAACCGCCCGTGCAGCAGTTCCATCTCCGCATATCTGTGCACCGGAACCGTGTTGTGGCGACGGCGCCGGTCGTCGACGATTATTTGCCACAAGTCTGCAACCGAGATTGTCTCCTCAACCGTTATTTCGAATTTACGGGCGCGTTTCGCAGCCCGTTTGCCCAGTCGCGATGAAACGGCGTCTGGCAGCGTCACCACAGTCGCCAGATTGAAATAATCAATCTGCGCGCCGTTACGGAAAAGGGCGTACAGGTCTTCATCGGCCGGCATGGTGTGATATATATAAGGCGTCGGGCGATATTTTATCCCTTTTATACCGTTATGGCCGGCATAACGGCGCAGGGCATCGAACCATACCAGCGGATCCTGCGCCCTTGTGCGGGGCGTCATCACGAATCCGCCGTAGGTGAGGCCGCCATGACTCACAAGCCAACCGTCAGAATCGACAGTGGCGGGCAGGATTGTCTCCCACTCGCCATTATCGTCGGTGATTATCAATGAATTGTCTTTGAAACGGTCGGCATGGTAATCCATATAGCCGCGGTAAAACAGAAATGTGCCGTTCTTGGATGCCTTTACAAAGGCATCCCATTGCCGGGCCATTTCGTGGCTGTACCTTATGACCGCCGTCATCGCAGGCTTGCTGTACCGTCGCGCAGCCGTGAGCGCGGATTATTTCGCGGGTTCCTCGGTAACGCCCGCGATTTCTGGGTCGATGAGGATTCGGCCGCAATACTCGCAGACGATGATTTTCTTGTGCATCTTGATTTCCAACTGTTTCTGGGGCGGAATGCGGTTGAAACAGCCGCCACAGGCGTTACGCTGGATGTAAACGACACCCAGACCGTTGCGGGCGTTCTTGCGGATACGTTTGAAAGCAGAAAGTGTGCGGGCATCGATAAGGGGCTCTACATCCTGGGCCTCCTGACGCAGACGCTCTTCGTCCTGACGGGTCTCGTTCACGATCTCCTGCAGTTCTGTGCGTTTCTCGGCAAGTACATGCTCGTGGTCGATGACCTTTTCGCGTGTGGCCTCGATCTCGGCCTGTTTCTGCTCGATCTGGCGGCTGTATTCGCCAAGATGTTTCTCGCTGAGCTCTATCTCAAGGCTCTGGAACTCCACCTCTTTCGAAAGCAGGTCGAACTCGCGGTTGTTGCGCACGTTGTCGAGCTGTTCCTTATAGCGCAGAATCTTCTGCTGCGAGTCGGCGATCTTAGCCTTCTCCTCGGCGAGACGGTTGCGCAGGTCGGCGATCTCGTTCTCGTAGTTTGTGATACGGGTCTGCAGACCAACGAGAGAGTCCTCAAGGTCTTTCACCTCAAGGGGGAGCTCGCCGCGGATTGTTTTGATACGGTCAATTTCGCTGAGAATGGTCTGGAGCTTGTAAAGCGATTTCAGACGGCTCTCAACCGAGAGAGATTCAGGTTTATTTTTTTCAGTAGCCATGCTAACGTCTTGCAATTCTTGGTTGCTGTTTATGACATCGAAACCGGCCGCGCTCACAGATAAAGCACCGGATTTTTTTCGGCGGCTGATTTCCAGACTGCAAAGTTAGGGAATTTTTCTGTAATAGCGCGATAAAAAATCTGTTTTGTGCACTGCTCGGTCTCGAAATGGCCGGCATCGACAAGCAGAATGTCGCCGGTATTGTCAAGGAAATAATTGTGTTTGCAGTCGGCAGTGACCAGCACGTCGGCCATACCTGAGGCGCGTGCGGCAAAATCGCCGCCCGAACCGCCGCACAGAGCCACCCGGCGCACAGTCAGGCTCTCGGTAGCCGGACGCGAGACACGCGCCACCTCGGTGCCGAAAGCCATTTTAACGCGCGTCACGAAATCGCGCCACGGCATCGGTGCGGGCAGATGCCCCACGGCGCCAAGGCCCGACTCGTCAAGCGGCGCCACATACTCCAGGCCGAGCATGCGGGCCATCTCTACCGACACCCCTTCACGGGCGCAGTCACACGACGTGTGGGCGCTGTAGACCGACACGCCGCTCCTGAAGGCCGCCGCCACGCACCGCTCCACCCTGTCGCGACCGGTAAGACGTTTGGCGCCCCGGAACAGCAGGGGGTGGTGCGCTATGACGAGATTGGCACCTCGGGCCACAGCCTCTGCTATGATTTCCTCAGTGACATCGACACACAGCACCACACCGGTGGTGACATCAGAGGGGTCGCCCACCTGCCACCCGGAGTTATCCCATGACTCCTGGCCGGCAAGCGGGCAGATTTCCTCTATTACGGCAATTATGTCGTCGTGAATCATTTCTCCTTGAGATCGAGAGCCAGCTGGAGCTCGTCGAGCTGTTTCTGGTCAAGAGCCGCGGGAGCGTCGAGCATGACATCGCGGCCCGAATTGTTCTTGGGGAAAGCGATGCAGTCGCGAATCGAGTCGAGACCTGCGAACAGGCTCACCCAGCGGTCAAGACCGTATGCCAGACCGCCGTGAGGGGGCGCGCCATATTTGAATGCGTTCATCAGGAACCCGAACTGCTCCTGCGCCTTCTCGGGAGTGAAACCGAGAATCTCGAACATCTTGGCCTGCAGCTGCGAGTCATGGATACGGATCGAGCCGCCGCCGACCTCCACGCCGTTCACGACCATGTCATAGGCATCGGCGCGAACCTCTTCGGGCTTGGTATCGAGCAGGGGTATGTCCTCCTCTTTCGGATGGGTGAACGGATGGTGCATGGCCATCAGGCGCTGTTCCTCGTCGCTCCATTCGAACATGGGGAAATCAACCACCCAGAGGCAGGCGAACTTGTTCTTGTCGCGCAGACCCAGCTGGTTGCCCATTTCAAGACGGAGCTCGCACAGCTGCTTGCGGGTGCGCATGGCATCGTCGCCCGACATGATCAGAATCAGGTCGCCCGGCTCGGCATCCATGGCCTTGCGCAGTTCCTGAAGTGCCTCCTGGCTGTAGAACTTGTCGACCGACGACTTCACTGTGCCATCCTCGCCTACGCGGGCATAGACAAGACCTTTGGCGCCGATCTGCGGACGCTTGACATATTCGGTGAGCGCGTCGAGCTGTTTGCGGGTATAATGTGCGGCACCCTTGGCGTTGATGCCGCCGATGTATGCGGCCGAGTCGAACACGCCGAACCCATGCCCTTTCATGACATCCATCAGTTCGACGAACTTCATGCCGAAACGCAGGTCGGGTTTGTCACTGCCGTAATATTTCATGGCGTCGGCCCAGGGCATACGCTGGAAGTCGCCCTCGAGCTCCACGCCGCGCAGTTCCTTGAACAGGTGCTTGGCCATACCCTCGAAAAGGCTGATCACATCCTCCTGCTCAACAAAACTCATCTCGCAGTCGATCTGGGTGAACTCGGGCTGACGGTCGGCACGCAGATCCTCGTCGCGGAAACATTTCACAATCTGGAAGTATCGGTCCATGCCCGAAACCATCAGCAGCTGCTTGAGGGTCTGGGGCGACTGGGGCAACGCATAGAACTGGCCGGGATTCATGCGCGAGGGCACCACAAAATCTCGGGCGCCTTCGGGGGTCGAGCCCACAAGCATCGGGGTCTCGATCTCAAGAAACCCTTTAGAGTCGAGATAGCGGCGCACCTCCATGGTCATGCGGTGGCGCAGCTCAAGATTGCGGCGCACGGCTGCGCGGCGCAGGTCGAGGTAACGGAACTTCATGCGCAGGTCGTCGCCGCCGTCGGTGTCGTCCTCGATGGTGAACGGCGGAATCTCCGACGGGTTCAGCACCTCAAGGCCCGAGGCGATGATCTCGATGTCGCCGGTAGGCAGATTAGGGTTCTTGGCCGAGCGCTCGGCGACTTTGCCCTTTATCTGTGCCACAAACTCGCGGCCAAGATGATTGGCCTGCTCGCAGAGGGCGGCGTCATCGGCGTTGTTGAACACCACCTGCGTGATGCCGTAACGGTCGCGCAGGTCGACGAACGTCATGCCGCCCATCTTGCGCGTTCTCTGCACCCAGCCGGCCAGGACCACATCCTTGCCGGCATCGGCGAGCCGCAGCTCGCCGCATGTATTGGTTCTGTACATTGTCAGTTAGCTTATTTTTTGCAAAGTTAATAAGATTTGGCCGTATATTGCATCCGTTTTCGTAAATTTGTCACCGTATGAAACCTGCCATGAACACAAACCGCTTTTCGGTACGCCTCGCAGGCCTGATAGCGTCACTCATTTTTATAATGGCTTTCACGGCATGTGCCACGCGCTCCGCGAATGAGCCTAAAGACACTGAGACCGCCTCCACAGCCGAGGCCCTGGGGCGGCTCGACCGCGTGATGGATCGCTCAGACGCCATCGCACGCGAGAAAAGCCACAGGCTCGACAGCCTGAAACGGTCATACGCCGCTGCCACAACTCCCCTCGAACGTTACCGCGAGCTTGAAACGCTGTTCCGCGAATACCGCTCCTATTCTATGGATACCCTGCTGCTTGTATCGCGCGAATGTGTAAAGACGGCCCGGCAGATCGGCAACGACTCACTGCTCTACAACGCGATAATCATGGAGGCCGAAAGCCACAAGGGTGTCGGTGACTATACCACGGCGATGGCACTGCTTGACCGCATCCCGCGCCCATGGCGCGACACATACCACCGGCGCATACTCAACCGCTATTGCTCAATATATTACTCGCTTGTAGAGCATTCCACCACCGACCAGGATTACCGGACCAATCTCGCCTGCCTTGAGGCCTACCGCGACTCGATTATCACCATCTCAGAACCCGGCTCGACAGACTATTGGCTCAATACTGCCGCAAAGCACCTGGGGCGGAATGACTACAATGGATGCCTGGCCGCTCTCGACTCGCTTGAGGCCGCGCAGGGTGGCCGCATTGACCTGGGCGTGCTGTCGTTCACCCGCGCCCGCAGTCTCGAAGGTCTCGGCCGCATCGACGAGGCGAAATACAACTATGCCGTGGCCGCGGCCCATGACCTGAATCTCTCGGTTCGCAAATACGAGGCACTGCAGGAACTGGCGCGCATACTTTCGGCCGAAGGTGACGACCCGAGGGCGTTCCGCTACATAATGCGCGCCATCGACGACATCCATACCAGCCACGCCACAAGCCGCATACAGCGAATATCAACCTACCTGCCCATCATCACGGCATCATACACCGACGCGCAGGAGAAATCGGCCCGCAACAAGAACCTGTGGCTCGTAATGTCAGGTGCGCTCCTTGCGGCCCTGTGCTGCGCGGTAGTCTTCGCCATACGCAAGAACAAGCGCCTCAACCTCGAGCGTCATGCCCTGGAACGCAAGAACATCGAGCTTGAAAACCTTCGGGCGCGCCTCAGCGAAGCCAACCACCGCCTGCAGGAATCGTCGAAAGTAAAGGAGCAGTATCTGGGCTACCTGTTCAATCTCTGCGCCGACTACATCGGGTCGCTCGACAAATACCGGCTGCAGCTGTCGCAACGCATCAAGGCAGGCAAGATTAAAGATATCGACGCAATACTGGCCACACCCCAGGGGTCCGAACATCTGCAGTCGTTCTTCCAGAAATTCGACTCCATCTTCCTTGACATCTTTCCCGACTTCATCTCCAGGTTCAACGCTCTCATGCAGCCGGGCTACGAACTCGAGCCGCGGCCCGGCGAGCTCCTCTCGCCCGAGCTGCGCATCTATGCCCTCGTGCGCCTCGGCATAACCGATTCGTCCCAGATAGCCGCGTTTCTGCATTACTCGCCCCAGACGGTCTACAACTACCGGTTCCGCGTCAGGTCACACGCACGCATTCCGCGTGAGGATTTTCCGCGTGCAGTACGCTCCCTTTAGCCATGGATACACTCAACATTGTATAAAATCATTTGTGTGGCGGTCTACTTTAGCAGTTACCGCCACTGCTTATATCATATTGGCAATAAAGCTGTTAACATTTTTAACAATCTACTTTGGCATTTACTTTGACTTTACCTCGTCCTTTCCGCATATTAATTTTGCAACCGAAACAGCACAACCGAAATCACCAATCATAACACCTTAAATCACATCTGCGAATGAATACATTCATCAAAACCCATGTGAGGTTAGTCGCGGTATTCCTGCTCATGCTGGCCGCACTCCCGTCACTGGCACAGGTGCAGGTATCGGGTCTGGTTCTTGACCAGGATCACGAACCTGTAATCGGCGCCACAGTAAAAGTCAAAGGTACATCCACAGGTACCGCAACCGACATCGACGGCCGGTTCACCCTCCAGGCCCCGTCGGCCAACTCCACTCTTTCAATCAGCTATGTCGGCTACCTCCCGATGGAGATTGCCGCAAACTCGCCCGAACTTGAAAAAGGAGTCGTTCTCAAGGAGAATGCCGAGGTTCTTGACGAAGTAGTCGTAATCGGTTACGGCCGAGTCAAGAAATCAGACGCCACCGGCTCTGTAATTGCCGTCAAGCCCGACGATTTCAACAAGGGCAACCGCACCTCGGTGCAGGAGGCCATGGTCGGCAAGATTCCCGGCGTGAACGTCGTCACTTCGTCGGGCGCACCCGGCTCGGGTGCCACCGTGCGCATCCGTTCGGGCGCGTCGCTGTCGGCCTCGAACGACCCCCTCTTCGTTGTTGACGGTGTGCCCATCGACAACTCCACCATCGAAGGGGCCTCGAACCTCATCGGCGGCATCAACCCCGAGGATATCGAGACATTCACCGTGCTCAAGGACGCCTCGGCCACAGCCATCTACGGTTCGCGCGCATCTAACGGCGTCATCGTAATCACCACCAAGAAAGGCGCCGACAGGCTCAAGGTCACCTACACAGGCTCGTTCGCCATCTCCACAAAGACAAAGAGTCTTGAGGTGCTTGACGCCGACGAATTCCGCAAATTCGTGCCCACGATCACCGGCGTTCCCTCTGATGCCGTCTTCGGCACCGCCAATACCGACTGGCAGGACGAGATATACCGCACCGCCTTCGGTACCGAGCACAACCTCTCGGTTGCCGGCAAAATCAACGCCATCACCACCCCCTACCGTGTTTCTGTGGGCTACACCAACCAGGACGGTATCATCCGCACCAACAAATACCAGCGTTTCACCGCCGGCGTGGCCCTCACCCCCAAACTGCTCGACGACCACCTGAACCTCAACCTCAACGCCAAGTTCTCGTATGAACACAACGACATGGTCAACAACGGCGTGGTGACCAACGCCCTGCGCTACGACCCCACCCGTCCCGTACGCACCGGCAGTTCCACAGCCGCAACCGACCCGGGCCTTGGCTACTTCATCTGGATGAACGGCAACAGCCCCATGGCCATCCAGACCGACAACCCCGTCGCACAGCTTGAACTTGAGGACCGTCTCAACAAGGTCACCCGTTCGATCGGCAACGCCCAGTTCGACTACAAGATACACGGTCTCGAAGATCTGAGCGTGAACCTCAACCTCGGCTACGACATCCTGCGCTCGAAATACAACCGCACCGTGCCCGAACTCGCCGGCATGATGTACACGGGCAATCAGAAAGACGGCACCGGCCTGGTATACAATTCCATCCAGGACAAGAGCAACCTCCTGCTCGACGCCTACGCCAACTACCACCACAACTGGGGCGGCAAGCATGACTTCTCGGCCATGGCAGGTTACGGCTGGCAGCACTTCTGGCGCAAGTACGACGCCACAAACCATGACCCCGAAGGCAACGAACTCTCGGCAAAGCGCCATTACAAGACCGAATACTATCTGGTATCGTGGTACGGCCGACTCAACTACTCGTTCGCCGACCGCTATCTGCTCACAGCCACCCTGCGCGCCGACGCCTCGTCGCGTTTCGCCAAAGACAACCGCTGGGGCTACTTCCCCTCGGTGGCAGCCGCATGGCGCGTGATTCAGGAACCGTTCCTGCAGGAACAGTCAACCCTCTCCGACCTGAAGATCCGCGTCGGCTACGGCGAGACAGGCCAGCAGGACATCATCAACGACTACCCCTGGATGACAACCTACTCCATCTCTTATCCCGAGTCGTCATACCAGTTCGGCGACAAATGGTACGAGACATACCGTCCCAACGGCTATGACAACGACATCAAGTGGGAGACCACCCGCACATGGAACTTCGGCGTGGACTTCGGTTTCCTCAACAACCGCATCTTCGGTTCGGTCGACTACTACAAGCGCCATACCAAAGACCTGCTCAACACCATCAACGTACCTGCCGGCGTGAACTACGCACCCGTGCTCACCACAAACATCGGCTCAATGGACAACCAGGGCGTCGAGGTTGCCCTCAACTTCGTGCCCGTTTCGACCAAAGACTGGGAATGGAGCATCGGCCTCAACTACACCTGGCAGCAGTCGAAGATCACCAAGCTCAACGTTGTCGACTCAGACTACAACTTCGTGAACACCGGCGCCATCTCGGGCACCGGCAAGACAGTGCAGGTATTCATGGTCGACCAGACCCCCTACACATTCTATCTGGCCAAACAGGCATACGACGAGGCCGGCAAGCCCATCGAAGGCCAGTACGTGCAGCCTGACGGCACAATCAGCCCCACCGAGACCAAATACGCCACCGGCAAGAGCGGCCTCCCACCCCATCTGCTCGGTTTCAACACCCGCCTGAGCTACAAGAACTGGGATCTGGCCATCTCGGGCCACGGCTCGTTCGGCTCATATATCTACAACTACCTGCGCGCCGACCAGTACCTGACCTCGGCCTACTCTGACCAGGGCAGTTTCTCGAACATATTCAAGTACACCGCCGACCAGGGTTTCGAGAACCAGCAGCTCTACTCTGACTACTGGCTCGAGAAGGGTGACTTCTTCCGTTTCGACAACATCACCCTCGGCTACACATTCCCCCGCCTGTGGAACAACCGCTCGACCCTCCGCGTCACACTGGGCGTGCAGAACGTGGCCACCATCACCTCTTACACCGGCATCGACCCCGAGATCTATTCAGGCAACAGCTCATGCCCGGGCATCGACAAGGAGGTATATCCGCGTCCGCGCACATTCACACTCGGTCTTAACCTTAACTTCTAACCACACAAGCCTATTCACGACATGAAAAAATATATCAAACGCATAGCCGGAGCCATCGTGGCGGCCGCCGCCCTGATGACGGTATCGCCGGCATGCACCTCCGATCTCGACACCATGCCGCTCGACGACAACCAGCTTGTCAGCCAGCAGGTATACTCGACCTCTGACGGCTACATGGGCGTGCTTGCAAAATGCTATGCATCGCTCATCCTCACCGGCCAGCAGGGGGGCGACGGCGGCAACGGCGACCTTGAAGGCGCCAACGAAGGCTACTCGGGCTACGTGCGTCTGCTCTTCTACATGCAGGAACTCTGCACCGACAACTTCCTGATGCCCTCGTCGTCAAACGGTCTGCGCCGCTGCCTCAACTGCGACTGGGACGCCTCGAACGCCGCCGTGGTGAAATGGACATACCAGCGACTCTACATGGCCATCGCATACTGCAACGAGTTCCTGCGCGAATGCACCCCCGACAAGCTGCAGTCACGCGGCCTGTGGGACGAGCTCGGCCCCAAATGCAACGAGTACCGCGCCGAGGCCCGCATGATACGCGCATACTGCTACGCCCAGCTCGTCGACATGTTTGCCAACGTGCCCATCATCGATGAATCGGTCGGCCCCAAGGACCTGCCCGTACAGTTCACCCGCAAAGAGGTGTTTGACTATGCAGTAACCGAGCTCATGGCCATCTGCGGCGACGAACCCGGCTCTGACGACATCCTCGCCAACCCCAAGAGCGCCCTCTACGGCCATGTCGACAAAGTGGCCGCATGGATGCAGCTCTCGCGCCTCTTCCTCAACGCCGAGACATGGGGCTGCGGCAACCGCTACGCCGACGCCTACAAGTACGCCCGCAAGGTCATCGACTCTAACGCCTATCCCCTGGCCTCCGACTACCGCCACATCTTCCTGGCCGACAACAACCAGTGCCAGGAGATCATCTGGCCCCTGGTGCAGGACGGCCTGCGCGCCCAGAGCTCGGCAGGCACCAACTTCTATGTGAAAGCCTTCGTCAACGGCCCGATGGACGAACTCTACCAGACCGGCGTCGGCTCCAAGGGCTGGGGCAACGTGCGTGCCAAGACAACGCTTGTCGATGCCTTCGACCCCTCTGACGTGATGTTCGACGTAAACGACACCTGGGGCAACAACAAGGCTGACAAACGCGCATCGTTCATGACCGCCCTCCCCAACCAGGTGAAGGAGACCTGGGACGAGAACGACAACATGACATCGACCTACACCCGTGGCTACGGCTACATCAAGTGGCGCAATGTGACTAAAGACGACAAGATCTGCCCCTCTGGCGACACATACACCTCGATTGACTTTCCGCTGTTCCGCACAGCCGAGGCCTACATGACCGCAGCCGAGGCTATCCTCCGGGGAGGGGGCGGCACACCCGCCGAGGCTCTCGAACTCGTCAACGAAATCCGCGAGCGCGCCTACATGAGCGACAGATACGCCCGCGCCGGCGTCCGCTCGGATGTATCGGGCAAAATCTCGCAGAACGAACTCTCGCTTGACTTCATCCTGGCCGAGCGTCAGCGTGAATTCGCCTCTGAGTGCCTGCGCCGCACCGACTTGACCGTTTCGGCAAATGGGCCACCGGCAACAACTGGGACTGGAAGGGTGGCGAACGCCTCGGCACCGACGTGCCCGCATTCCGCGCCGTCTTCCCCATCCCCGAGGATGAGCTTGCCAACAATCCCACCCTCGAGCAGAACGACGGCTATCCGCGCACTCTGGCAAAATAACGGTTCTTTCCACCATCCCTGAACAATAAAAATAGGGAACATCACGTTGAAAAACGGTCAGCTCTGATAGTCCGGCGACCTGATTCCGAAATCATGTCAGGCAAATCCTTCGCTATCACCTCAGGT
>ERZ1673743.1214-NODE-1214-length-30241-cov-6.036673_pt1 | contig 30241 bp, 29 predicted proteins | sample MGYA00580197_ERZ1673743 | MGnify/ENA primary metagenome ERZ1673743 (study PRJEB41218, sample SAMN15661795) | gut metagenome | host: Homo sapiens | place: Canada: London | collected 2015-08-20/2019-03-30 | study: EMG produced TPA metagenomics assembly of...
AGGAAGTTCCGGCCGTAGCCCTCGGAAACCTCGATCATCTCGCCCTTCTTGCCCTGACCCTTCACGTCCTGCTGTAAAATCACTTTCATGTTATATATCCTCACTTTCCGAATGTTCTGAATGAATTTGCTTTTTCAATTCCTGAAGCTCCGCTTCCAGCGCTTCGACCTTTTGCGCCGTACTGCTCCACGCACAGACAGCAATCGCCAGAATCAGTGCGATCACAGCGCCTGCCCGATAGATGCCGGTACCTCTGAGATCAAACAGCATCCACCCACCAAAGAAGATAAATACCTCCATCAGGATCAGGCAGACCGCATACGCCTTCAAAAACGCCTTCATAGGCCACCTCACTTTTCAAAGTATGCGTCCAGAACCCCAATCAACTGCTGACGGACACTCTCCGGGTCCGTGTCCTCGATCCGTGCGCCTGCGGTGGTAGAGTTGCCGCCGCCGCCCAAGGCCTCCAGGATCACCTGCACATTGATCTCGCCCAGAGACCGGGCTGACATCAGCACCGCTCCCTCGGCGGCGTAGATCACGAAGGAAGCCTGAACGCCCTTCAGGGTCAGCAGATCGTCCGCCGCCTGGGCCGCTGCAACGCGGTCCACGCCCGGCTCCTCCACCACGGAGACCGCGATGTTGCTCCGGTACATCTCCGCGCGGCGGATGATGTCGTATTTCGTGACCATATCCTTCAAATCGCCCTGGAACAGCCGCTGGACCTCAGCCGTATCCGCACCGGAACGCCGCAGGAAGGCCGCCGCCTCAAAGGTGCGGCCGCCGGTCCGCTGAGTGAAATGCTTGGTATCCAGCACGATACCCGCCAGCAGCGCCCCCGCTTCCTCCCGCAGAAGGTCGGTGGGCTCCACCAGATATTGCAGCAGCTCCGTCACCAGTTCGCTGGCGGACGAGGCGTAAGGCTCGTGGAAGTTGAAGGCAGCATTTTCGATATAAGTCGCCGCCCGGCGGTGATGATCAATGACCGCTACCCGGTTGCAGGATTCCAAAAGCTGGGGATTTTCCACCATGTCCGGACGGTTGGTATCCACCACCACCAGAAGCGTGTCGGCCCGCATCTGCAAAAATGCCTCAGCAGGGGTAAGGAACACGCCGCTGTACTCCGGCAGCGCGTCCAGCCGGGCGATCAGGGTCTCGGCCGCAGTGTGCTCCCGGTCAATGACGATCCGGGCCTGCTTTCCCCGCTTCCGGGCGGCGCAGCAAATACCCGCGGCAGCGCCCACAGCGTCCATATCCGCAAAGGAGTGGCCCATGATGTAGACCTCTCCCGCGTCTGCGATCAGCTCCCGGAAGGCGTTGGCCATCACGCGGGATTTCACTTTGGTCCGCTTCTCCGTGGCCTTGGTGCGGCCGCCATAGAAGGCGAAGTCCACCTGATTCCGCACCACCGCCTGATCGCCGCCCCGGCTCAGTGCCATTTCCAGCGAGAGCTTGGCGTTTTTGTACAGCTCCGGGATACTGGGAGAATCCTTGCCGATGCCGATGGACAGGGTTGGGTGGATATTCTCCGCCACGCGGATCGCCCGGACAGTGTCCAGAATGGAGAACTTTTCGTCTACAAAATGCTGAAAATACTGTTCTTCAAACAGGAACAGGTAATGGTTCCGGTCCGTTTTCAGTAGGATGCCCTGGCCTGCGTTGGCCCAGGTCTGCAATTTTTCGTCGATCTGCGCCAGGACCGCGCTGCGCTGGGTATCCTCGCAGGCCTTCATCAGGTCCTCGTAGTTGTCCAGCATCAGGATCGCCGCCACCGGGCGGCTGGCCTCGTAGACCTCTCTTAGATGATCGGCCTCCGTAGTCTCCACCCAGTAGGTGGTGGCCACCAGGCTCTGCACGCCGGTGCGGTTCCGGGAGCGCACCAGGCTCCCGTAGACCCGGAAACGGTGATTGTTCAACTCCACCCGCTCCGGGCTTTCCTGCTTTCCGCTCAGCAGCCACTGGACCTGAAAATCCGGTACAGCCTCGGAAAGCCGCATCTCAAAGAGATGCTCCCGGACGCCGGCCAGCTGCAAAAAGCTCTCGTTGCTCCAGATGATCTCCCCCGTATCCGGCCGGAACACCAGCGTGGGCAGAGGGGAGTTGATGAGGGTGGACTTACTGGCGGTGTCCACACTGCCTGTGACAGAGTCGATGTACTGCAAAACGCCCTGCCGCCGCTTCTGATTGCTCTGCCGGAAATAGAAGTACAGCAGAACGGTCAGAGTTCCCTCAGCCAAGGCCAGCTGCCAGTTGACCGGGATGGCCGCCACGGCAAAGAGCAACATAACGGCGAACTAAAATTTTAAATTCGGCTCCAACAGGCGGGAGAGTTTCTTATTGCTCATTCCTTACCTCATTCTCCGATGGGGCAGGCTGGCCTGTCCCTCAGAAATCATGAAATTCATCCGATAGGTTTTTTTATTATATCAGTTTACCGGCAAATACACAATGGTATTTCTACTGAAATCTTGCGAAAACAGGCGACAGGCGGGGTGGATACGCCCGATGGCGGAAACGCCCCGCTGCCCCGTGGGGCAGCAGGACGTTTTTTTAAGTGGATTCCTTTTCATGGAGTCTGATCCAAAGGGTATGGGCCACATTTTGCGGCAGCACCGCCGCCAGTGCCGTCTCGTCCGCCTCCCGGATGGCCTTCACCGTGCCGAAATGCTTCCGCAGCTCCGCCTGCCGCTTGGGGCCCAGACCGGGAACGCCGTCCAGTGCGGAGCGCATGGCGCTCTTGGTATGGTGCTGGTGGTGATAGGTGATGGCGAAACGGTGGGTCTCCTCCTGGATCTGGCCGATGAGTGAAAACACCGCTTGATCATTCACAATGCCGATCTCCCGCCCCTCCGGGGTGACCAGCGCCCGGGTGCGGTGGCGGTCATCCTTCACCATGCCGAAGATGGGCACCGTGCAGCCGAATTGCTCCGCCACCTCCCGGACGGCGTCGGCATGGGTCACGCCGCCGTCGATCAAAAACACATCCGGCAAGGGCAGGAACTTTTCGTCCCCGTCCGCCGCCCTTTGCAGCCGCCGCCGCAGGACCTCCCGCATGGAGCCGTAGTCATCGGGATGGCCACCAGTCAGCTCCTTGATCTGAAACCGGCGATAGGCGGATTTCAAAGGCTTCGCCCCCTGATAGACCACCATGGACGCCACAATGTCGCTGGCGCCGGTGTTGGAAATATCGAAAGACTCCATCCGTCTGGGCGGCTGGGGCAGGTTCAGCATTTTTTGCAGGGCTTCCAGCGTATACGCCGTTTTTTCCTCGGCGGTGGTGGCCCGCCGGACCTCCTCCTGTGCGTTGCGGACCGCCATATCCGCCAGTGTGGACTTCTCTCCCCGCTGGGGCACATGGACCCAGACCTTATGCCCCGCCCGCTGGGTCAGGGCCTCGGACAGTTCCTCGCAGTCCCCCGTGTCCACGCAGAGCAAGATCTCATGGGGCAGAATGGCCCGCGGCAGATAATACTGGGCCGTGACCGCCGCCAGCAGCTCCGCCGCCGATTCCTCCATAGGCGCGGTCAGCAGTTCCGTCTCCCGGCCCACCAGATCGCCGTTTTCCATGTGAAGAACGGCATAGCCGCTCTTGCCCGCCCCCCGGAACACGCCCCACACGTCCGTATCGGCGCACAGTCCCGCGATGACGGTCTGCTTTTTGCTCAGGGCGCTGATGGCTTGGATACGGTCTCTCAGCTGGGCCGCCTGCTCAAACCGCAGGGCCTCCGCCTCCGCTTCCATCTCGGCGGTCATGTCCCGGAGGAGCTGCTTGGAGCGTCCCTCCAACAACTGGGCCGCCTGCTCCATCCGGCGGTCATATTCCGCCTCCGGCATCTCCGGGCGGCAGAACCCGTCGCACCGGCCCATGTGGAAATTCAGGCAGGGCCGCTCCGCGCCGATGTCCCGCGGAAACTGTCGGCGGCAGGTGGGCAGGCGCAAAGCCTGACATACCGCATCCACTGCCTGACGGGTCTCGTACCGCCCGCCAAAGGGACCGAAGTACTTCGCGCCGTCATTGGCGGGTCGATTCACCAGAGTGAATTTCGGATACCGCCCCCGGCTGAGGCGCACCAGCGGATAGCCCTTGTCATCCTTCAGCAGGATGTTGTACCGGGGCATATGCCGCTTGATGAGGGAGTTTTCCAGCACCAGCGCCTCAAATTCACTGGTAACGAAGATCGTATCGAAATGATCTACCTGACTGACCATCTGCCGGGTCTTGACACTGTGGGCCGCGCTGTCCTGAAAATACTGGCTCACCCGATTTTTCAGTTTTTTCGCCTTGCCCACATAGATGACCTTCCCGGTCTTGTCCATCATCAGATAGACGCCGGGCTGTAAGGGCAGATCGTTGGCCTTTTCCCGCAGCTCGTCCTTTGTCATGATTTCGCCTCCTATCCGGCCTAAGAACAAAAGAGCATCACTTTACAGTGATGCTCTTGTTTGGTGCGCGAGGCGGGACTTGAACCCGCACGTCCGTAACGGACACTAGAACCTGAATCTAGCGAGTCTGCCAATTCCACCACTCGCGCATATCAATATGAAGTTAATCCCCGAAGGGTGCCCATCGGAAGAAACTCCGATGGGGCTTTCTGGTGCGCGAGGCGGGACTTGAACCCGCACGTCCGTAACGGACACTAGAACCTGAATCTAGCGAGTCTGCCAATTCCACCACTCGCGCGCATAAGCAATCTTTCCGGAGAGAAAACTGGTGCGGCTGACGGGACTTGAACCCACACGTCGAATCGACACCAGCACCTCAAGCTGGCCTGTCTACCAGTTCCAGCACAGCCGCAAACAAATACCGCCTAAAAAAGACTGCTTGATTATTATAGCCATTCGTATCCATAATGTCAACCAGAATTTGCGGTTTTTCTAAAAAAATTTTCCGGGCGGCAAAACCGCCCGGAAAAGCCGGGTCTCAGAGCTGGGACAAAACCTCGCCGATGGGGTCCGTAATGACCAGCCCCGCCGCCAGATCCCTGGCCACCGGGGATTTGTTGATGAGGGCCAGCCGGTCTCCACGGAAATAGTTGATAAGTCCCGCCGCGGGCCACACATTCAGGGAGGTGCCGCCCACGATCAGCAGATCCGCCTGCGCGATAGCGTTCACCGCGCCGTCGATGACCCGGTCATTCAGGGCCTCCTCATAGAGCACCACGTCCGGCTTGATGACGCCGCCGCAATCGCACCGGGGAACTCCTGTGGTGTGGAGGATGTGATCCAGATCGTAGAATTTTCCACATTTTTCGCAGTAATTCCTGTGTACGCTGCCGTGCAGCTCATAGACCTGTTTGCTGCCAGCGGCCTGATGAAGTCCGTCGATGTTCTGGGTCACCACTGCCAGCAGCTTCCCCTCCCGCTCCCATTCCGCCAGCTTTTTGTGGGCGGCGTTGGGCTTTGCGTCAGGGCAAAGCATTTTCGCCCGGTAAAAGCGGAAAAATTCTTCGGGATTGCTTTTATAAAACGTATGGCTTAAAATAGTCTCCGGAGGGTATTTCCACTCCTGATGGTACAATCCGCCGGTGCTGCGGAAATCCGGGATCCCGGACTCCGTGGACACTCCGGCTCCGCCGAAAAAGACGATTTTCCGGGCCGCGTCGGTCCATTCCTTTAATGTTCTGACCGCATCCGTCATAAAACTACCCCTCCAGTCTGTATAATAAGGAAGTTATCTATGAACATTCAGATCTTCGGCTCCTCCAAATCCTTCGACACGAAGAAGGCGGAGCGCTGGTTCAAGGAGCGCCGTATCAAATATCAGTATATCGACGTTCCCTCAAAGGGATTATCTCCCCGGGAGTACCAATCCGTCAAGCAAAAAGTTGGCTTTAAGGCGCTGGTGAATACAAAATGCCGGGCGTACGAGGAGCTTTACATGGCCTATATCACCCCGGACGCCCAAGAGGAAAAGCTGCTTGAATATCCAGAGCTGTTCAACACCCCCATTGTCCGCAATGGCAAGGAAGCCACTGTGGGCTACTGCCCGGACGTCTGGGCCAAATGGGAGTAAAATCTTCCCGGAGGGAGACACTGCTATGTGGGACAACACCCTGCCGAAAAACCGTTTTCTCCGCTTCTGTGTACTGATGGCCCATCGCTGCGGGCGGCATAACGTGGCCATGCAGAGCGCGGCGCTGGCCTTTTACCTGCTGTTCATGATCTTTCCCTTCCTCATTTTCATCAGCGCCCTGCTGGGTCTGCTGGATCTGAACATCACCGGCATGATGACCGTCCTCTCGGATTTTCTGCCGGAGGAAGTGGTGGACCTGCTCCGGATGTACTTCACTTACGTCACCGACAATCCCAGCCCCCGACTCATGGTATTCGGTCTGGTCTTTTCCATCTACTTCCCCATGCGGGCCACCAACTCTCTGATGGCCGCCGTGCGGACAGCCTACCATTTAGGCCCGCCCAAGGGCTTTATCACCCAATGGATCAAGGTGCTGCTCTATACCGTGACCCTCATTGTCACCATCGCCCTGACCTTGTCTCTGATGACCTTCGGAGAGCGGGCGCTGTGGTACACCGTGGAGCATTTTCACCTGCCGGAATTTCTGGCGAAGCTGTGGGTAACGCTGCGGTTCCCCGTAGCCGGGGCCGTCAGCTTTCTGGCACTGTTCCTGCTCTATGCCCTGGCCCAGGATACCATCCAACCCCTGAAAAATATCTGTCCCGGCGTTCTGTTCTCTCTGGCAGCGTGGATGGCGTTCAGCTGGCTCTATTCCTACTACGTCAACCACTTCTCCCACTACTCTGTGCTCTATGGCTCCATCGGCGCCGTCATTGTGGTGCTGATCTGGCTGAACCTCTCGGCATTCACATTGATTCTGGGTGCGGAGATGAACGGTGTGCTCATCAGTATGCGGAAGGACCGTCTGGAGCAGGACGTCAACATACCCAAGACATAAATCGTCTGTCAAATCTCAGCCGCGGCCTCGCTGCGGGAAAGGAAGCTGTTTTATGGATACAAAATTGCAGGAATATGCAAAATTACTGATCGAAGTGGGCCTGAATGTTCAAAAGGGCCAGACCCTCATCATTTCATCGCCGGTGGAGTGCGCCTCCTTCGCCCGGCTATGCGCCGACGCGGCCTATGACGCAGGCTGCCGGGAGGTCATCATGAACTGGAGTGACGACTATCTTAGTCGGCAGAAGTTCCTCCGGGCGGACGCCTCCGTTTTCGATGACACGCCGGAGTGGCGCGAAAAGTTTTTCACCTGCTATGCGGAAATGGGAGCCGCCTATCTGGCCATTGCCGCCAGCGATCCGGAAACGCTGAAGGGCGTGGACCCCGACCGGCTGGTCCGGTCTCAGAAATCCGGTTCCGTGCTCCGCAAGACCTTTGACCGGCTCCAGATGAGCAACGGCTTCCCTTGGTGCATCGCCTCGGTGCCCATTCCCTCCTGGGCCGCCACCGTATTCCCGGAGCTGCCGGAGGATCAGGCCATGGAAAAGCTGTGGGATGCCATTCTCCGCTCCGTCCGCATCCAGGGAGACGGCACCGCCGTTTCCGCCTGGCGTCAGCATCTGGATACCCTGAGCCGCCGGAAGGACCTGCTGAACAAGTATCACTTCAAGTATCTCCACTACACCAACTCTCTGGGCACTGACCTCACCATCCAGCTGCCGGAGGACCATCTCTGGGCCGCCGGCAACTCCGTGATGAAAAACGGTGTGGAATTCGTGGCCAATATGCCCACGGAGGAGATCTTCACCGCCCCTCTGAAAGCCGGCATCAACGGCGTGGTCTACTCCGCCCTGCCCCTGGTGAACGACGGCAACATCATCGACAAGTTCCATTTCGTCATCCGGGAGGGCAAGATCGTGGAGGCCCACGCGGAAAAGGGAGAAGAATTCCTGAAAGCCGCCATCAGTGTAGACGAGGGCGCCAGCTACTTCGGAGAAGTGGCTCTGGTCCCCTATGACAGCCCCATTTCCAATCAGAAGATTCTGTTCTACAACACCCTGTTTGACGAAAACGCCTCCTGCCATCTGGCCTTCGGCGAGGCATATCCCGAGTGCATTGAAGGCGGCGAGTCCATGACCCGGGAGGAGGTGCAGGCCCACGGCCTGAACTATTCGCTGACCCATGTGGACTTCATGGTTGGCACCGCCGACCTCTCCATCGTGGGCACCACCCATGACGGCCGGGAGATCCCCGTCTTTATCAACGGAAACTTTGCCATCTGATGCGGCAGACCTAACAAGAAAGAGAGAATTATATGATCACAAAACCGAAATTTGACGAATCCGTTTTTGTCTGTCCCGGTGCCGCCATCGTGGGAGACGTGACCCTGGGAAAGAATGTCAACGTGTGGTACAATGCCGTCCTCCGCGGAGATGACGGCGCCATCAAAGTGGGCGACAACACCAACGTTCAGGACTGCGCGGTGCTGCACGAGGAGACCACGGTCGGTTCCGGCTGCACCATCGGCCACGGGGCCATTGTCCACGGCTGCACCGTGGGCGACAACGTGCTCATCGGCATGGGCGCCACCGTTCTCAACGGCGCAAAGATCGGCGATAACTGCATTATAGGCGCCGGGGCGCTGGTCACCGGCAAAATGGACGCTCCCGCCGGTTCCATGATCCTGGGCAGCCCCGCCAAGGTGGTCCGTCCCCTGACGGAGGCCGAGATCGAGAGCAACCGGGAATCCGCCCGGGAATACTGTCATCAGGCAGACCGGTACCGCGAGGACTGATTTGCGCCAAAAATAGGGAAAACGCTGAAAGAAGCCCGGAATTTCACACTTCTTTCGGCGCTTTGCCGCTTGCAACCAAACCGCCGTGCGCATATACTTGCTCCGATATTAAACGATTACTTCTAAAACAAGGAGCAATTTATATGACATTGCAGGTTTCACCTCAGACCAAACGGGTCTTTCACCTCTCGCTGCCCATCTTCGCGGAGCTTCTCTTACAGCTTCTGGTGGGCAATATGGACCAATTCATGATCTCCCACTTCGGCTCCGCCGCCGTGGCCGCCATCGGCAACGGCAATCAGGTGATGAACGTGGTCATCATCGTGCTCACCACCATGAGCACCGCCGCCACCATTCTCCTGACCCAGCACATCGGCGCGGGCCGGGTCGGCGAGGAATGCAGCGAGATCGTCACCGTGGCCGTTACGGTCAGCGCCGTATTCAGCTTTCTGGTGGGCCTGTTTTTGCTTTTAGAGCCGGAACTGGTCTTTCAGCTCTTGCGGACGCCGGAGGACGCCTTTGACGGTGCCTGCCTTTACACCCGCATCGTAGGCGGTACGGTACTGCTTCAGGGGCTGTATATCCAGCTCTGCGCCGTACTGCGGAGCTACACCCTGCTGAAAGAGGTGGTGGTGCTCTCCGTTTCCATGAACCTTCTGAATGTGGCAGGCAACGCCATTCTGATCAACGGCTTCTTCGGCTTCCCGCAAATGGGCGTGGCAGGCGCCGCCGTATCCACCGTGATCTCCAAGGCTGTGGGCCTGACGCTGGCCTGCATCACCCTGAAACGCAAATGCACCGTCCGTTTTTCCCTGCAATATCTGCACCCCTTCCCCGCAAAGACCTTCCGCGCCCTGCTGGGCATCGCCCTGCCCTCCGGTACGGAGGCCCTGTCCTACAACGTATCCCAGACCTTCATCCTCCGTTTCATCAATCTGATGGGTGCGGCGGTGGTCAGCGCCAAGGTCTATGGCAGTATGCTGGCCAACGTGGCCTATGTGTACTCCATCGCCGTGGGGCAGGCCACCCAGATCATTCTGGGCTACATGATCGGCGGCCGGAAGCTGGACGAGGTCAGCGGCCGTGTCTGGTCCACCATCCGCATCGCTCTGGCGGCCTCCGAGCTGCTGACACTGCTGATCCTCATTTTCTGCGATCCCATTTACAGCATCTTCACCGATGATCCTGTGATCCACGCGCTGGGCCGGCAGATCCTTTATGTGGAGTTCGGCCTGGAGATCGGGCGGTCCATCAATATCGTCATGACCCGCTGCCTCACCACCGCCGGCGACGTCTGGTACCCTGTGGGCGTGGGCATTTTCAGCATGTGGATCGTGGCCGTAGGCGGAAGCTGGCTGCTGGGACACGCGCTGAACTGGGGTCTTGTGGGCATCTGGATCGCCATGGCCTGTGACGAATGTCTCCGGGGCGCGCTGTTTACGATCCGTTTCCGGAGCGGCAAGTGGAAGGAAACCCGACTGGTGTCTGATTCAACGAAAGGAACCTGACATATGGAATTCAACAAGCAGACCGTGAAAGCCCTGTTGGGCGTTGTCTGCGGCGGCATCGCCTTCGCCGCGGCGCTGCTGCATCTGGATGTGGTGGCAGGCGCCGCCGGGTGGCTGCTGGGCATTTTGTCCCCGCTGCTGCTGGGCTGTGCCATCGCCTTTATTCTCAATGTCCCCATGCGGGCGATGGAGCGCTGCCTGTTTCCCCACGCAAAAAAAGCCAATAAGCTCCGCCGCCCGCTGGCGCTGCTGCTCACCGTTGCGGCAGTCTCCGCCGTGCTGGCGCTGGCGGGAATGGTGATCGTCCCCGGCGTGAGGGACGCTGTCACCTCTATCGCGGCGCAGGTACCGGAAGCCTTTGAGCGCTTGCAGGAAAGCGCCGCCCGCTTTCAGGAATACCTGCCCCTTCTGGCAAACCAGATCGAAGGGCTGTCTATCGACTGGGCCAGTCTTTCCCAGAAGGCCGTGGGGCTGGTCCAGAACTGGGGCAAGGGCCTTCTGATCTCCGGCGGTGGGCTGGTCAGCGGCATCGTCAGCGGCGTCACAACCTTTTTCATCGGCCTGATCTTTTCCCTGTACATCCTGCTGCAAAAGGAAAAGCTGGCCCGGCAGGGCCGTCAGCTTTGCTACGCCTTTCTACCGGAAGCCGCCGCGGATCAGCTTCTGAATATTCTGCGGCTCAGTGAACGGACCTTTTCCAGCTTTCTCTCCGGTCAATGTCTGGAGGCCGTGATCCTGGGCACCATGTTTTTTGTGTCCATGACCCTGCTCCATTTCCCCTACGCACTGCTGGTGGGCGTTCTGATCGCACTGACCGCCCTGATCCCCATTGTAGGGGCGTTCATCGGCTGCGCCGTGGGTGCGCTTTTGATGCTGGTGAACGATCCCTGGCAGGCGCTGTGGTTCATTGTCCTGTTTCTGGTGCTCCAGCAGATCGAGGGAAACTTCATCTATCCCCATGTGGTGGGCTCCTCCGTGGGACTGCCCTCCATCTGGGTGCTGGCAGCCGTGACGGTGGGTGGCAGTCTCATGGGCATTCTGGGAATGCTGGTGTTTATTCCCCTGTGCAGTGTACTGTACGCCTTGCTGCGGCAGCTTACGGTCCATCGGCTGAAGCAGCGGCGTGTCCCCGCCGAAAAGTGGCGGGAACCGCCCAGAAAATAGGGAAACAGTTTCATATAACCGAAGAAAGCCAAGCCGCGAATGCGGCTTGGCTTTCTTCGGTCTTTTGATTTTGTGGCAAGAGGCGGATACCACGCGGGAGGGGACGCCCTCGCTCCGTCAATTTCCCTCATCTATGATTGCTTTCCACTGGCGATACTCCGGGGTTTCATCCCACTCCAGCGCCCTGTCTATATAGAACTCCGCAAGCTCAAAAGACGCAGGCGGTGTCAATGCGATAAAAAGATAATACGCCATCAAAAACGCACAGTAGGCAGCGGTTTTCATGCGTTCTTTCCCTTGAAACCTATGCAGTGACGCCTCCAAAACGAAGAACAGGTTGAGCCGGTCTACTTCACTTGCGTCCGCGTAAAAGCAATTCAGGTCATCCGGTGTGAGCCCCAATAAGACGTTCTCCTCAAAATACGGATGCCCGAAATCGATCGTTATCTTCACAGAATTTGCCTCCATGGGGCCGTTCCGCCAGCTTTCCCGCTATTTCAGCTGGTCCAGTGTGAGAGAGAAGCTGGGCATGAAGGTCTCCAGAAAATACGTCACCTCCGGCAGCTCATACTCCTCCAGCGCCGCGCGGGTCTGGGCGGCGGCGTCCCGGAACTCACTGTTCCCGGCCTTCAATTCCTCCACGCATTTGATGTAGGCGGACAGCTTGTCCGCCGCCTTCACCAGCCGCTCCGTCTCCGGGTCCGTCACTGTTAGGATGGGGGCGTACACCGGCTGAAATTCCTCCGGCAGCATATGCAGCAGCTTTTCCTCCGCCACCGCTTCCACCGCCTTGTAGGCTTTGCGGATGGCGGGGTTGTCGTACTTGATGGGCGTAGGCATATCGCCGGTCAGGATCTCGCTGGCGTCATGATACAGCGCCGCCACCGCCACCGCTCCGGCGTCCGCATGGCCGCCGAACTTCTCATTGCGGATCACCGCCAGAGCGTGGGCCAGCACCGCGACTTGGTGGCTGTGCTCCTGCACGTTTTCCGGGGCCGTGTTCCGCATCAGCGCCCAGCGCTGGATGAAGCGCATCCGGGAAAGATAAGCGAAAAAGTGACTGCCGATCCTCATGCTTCCGCCTCCTGTTCCACGATTTCTCCCAACAGGGCCTCGCCGTCCACATCGGTGATCCGCACGGTCCGCAGTGCATTATGCAGCTCCGCACCGTCCACCAAAACTTCCATATAGTTCGGGGCGTGGCCGAAGAATTTCCCGTTTTTCGGCTGCTCAAACAGCACCGGATACGTCCGGCCCACGCAGCCCTCCAAATAGCTCCTGTGCATTTCCTCCGCCACCGCCGCCGCCCGGCGGGCCCGCTCCTCCTTGACAGCCTTGGGTACCTGTTCCATCTTGGCCGCCGGGGTGCCGGGACGGATGGAGTAGGGAAAAATGTGCATCTGGGCAAAGCGGCACTTCCGGATGAAGTCTAAGGTCTGAGCGAACTCCTCCTCCGTTTCCTCCGGGAAGCCGGTGATGAGGTCCGTGGTAACGGCGGGGCGGTCAAACCAGCGGTTCAGCAGTTCCACGGATTCCAGATACCGGGCGGTATCGTACTTCCGGTTCATCCGCTTCAAGGTGGCATCGCACCCGCTCTGCATAGACAGGTGGAACTGGGGGCACAGGTTCGGCAGAGCCGCCGCCCGGCGGCAGAAGTCCTCCGTCACAGTGCGGGGCTCCAGACTGCCCAGCCGCAGGCGCACCTCCGGCGCCGCGGTGGACAGGGCCTCCAGCAGGTCGATAAGGCTCTGGCCGTTCTTCAGATCGTGGCCCCAAGAGGAGATCTCGATGCCTGTCAGCACGATCTCCCGGTAGCCCTCTGCTGCCAGCTGCCGCGTCTGCTCCACCGCCTGTTCCAGCGAAAGGGAGCGCACCGGTCCCCGGGCGTAGGGGATGATACAGTAGGTGCAGAAGTTCACGCAGCCGTCCTCGATTTTCAGCATGGCGCGGGTGCGGCCCTCCATGCCGCCGGCAGGCAGCACCTCAAACACCCGCCGCTCAAAGGACTTGTCAATGGCCTCCAGATTTTTCTTTCCGGCGGCAGCCTCCTCAAGCAGGGAAATGAACCCCTCTCGGTCACCAGTACCGGCGATGAGATCCGCCCCCAGCTTCCGCACATCCTCCGGATGGGTCTGGGGATAGCAGCCGCACACTGCCACCACCGCCGCCGGATGCTGCTTCTGTACCCGGTGGATCACCTGCCGGGACTTCTGGTCGCTGACGGCAGTGACGGAGCAGGTATTCACCACATAGGCGTCGGCCTCGTCGGAAAATTCCACCACCTGATGTCCTTTTGCCCGGAGGGTCTGCTCCATAGCCTGGGTCTCATATTGATTTACCTTGCAGCCAAGGGTGTAAATGGCAACTTTCATAGGTTCTCCTTGCGTTTTCAGAATCGTTCTTATATAATAAATAATTACGCTATTGAAAGAGATTTCCGGGGGGATTCCCGTGATTTCCCTCCCATTATACGTTTATTTTCGGAATAGGGCAAGAGGAGGATTTTTTATGATCTATCTGGACCACGCCGCCACCACGCCGGTCCCCAAGGCTGTGGCGGACGCCATGTACACCGTGCTGACAGAACAGTACGCCAACCCCAACGCACAATATCCCTTCGGACAGGAAATGCGCCGCAGCGTGGAGGATTGGCGGGCTGTGATTGCCAAAGCCGTAGGCTGCGAAGCAAACCAGCTTTTCTTTACCTCCTGCGGCACCGAGGGTGACAACTGGGCCATCCGGGCCGCCTGCTGGCAGAACCGCCATGTGGGCCGCCACATCGTCACCACCGCCGTGGAGCACCACGCCGTCCTCAACTGCTGCCAGCAGCTGGAGCAGGAGGGCTGGGAGGTCACGACCATCCTGCCGGATCAAAACGGCGACATTTCCGCCGAAGCCGTTCTGTCGGCGGTGCGGCCGGACACGGCGCTGGTGTCCGTGATGATGGTGAACAACGAGCTGGGCAGCATCTATCCCATTGCAGACATCGCCAAGGGTTTGAAGGCCGTCAACGAAAAAACCCTGCTCCACACCGACGCGGTCCAAGGCTTTTTGAAAGTCCCCTTCTCTGCCAAAGCTCTGGGAGCGGACTTCATCGCCATCTCCGGTCACAAGGTCGGCGCCCCCAAGGGCATCGGCGCTCTTTATATCGGCCCCCGGGTGCGGAATCCCCGGCCCCTGCTGCCCGGCGGCGGTCAGGAAATGGGCCTGCGCTCCGGCACGGAGGCCACCGCCCAGATCGCGGGTTTCGCCAAAGCGGTGGAGCTGCGTTGGGACCATTTGGAGGACAAACTGCATCACATGGCAGAGGTCAAGGCCTACGCCGTGGAAAAGCTGACGGCCATTCCGGACCTCCAGATCATCGGTAGCGGCAAGGCCCCCCATGTCCTGTCCGTTTCCATGGCGGGCTGGCCCAGTCAGAACGTGGTGAACGATCTGGGCAGTCAGGGCATCTGCGTCTCCGCCGGCTCCGCCTGTCATCACGGAAAGTCCAGTCAGGTCGTGTCGGCTCTGGGCCTGCCTAAGCGGGTGGCTGCCGGTGTCATCCGGCTGAGCTTCGGCCCCGAGACCACCTTCGCCGAGATCGACGCCTGTGCGGAGGCCCTCCGGAATCATCACGATCACCGGATGCCCATGCTATAAAGCTATAAAATATCAAGGGGGAGCAGACTCCCCCTTGAGAATTCCCCACACGGTTCACTGCTATGCAGAAGGTGAATTGCCGCAAAGCTGCAAGAGACGCCCCTCTGGAGAGCTCGCTACGCTCGCACACTTGTGAACCGCAAAGTATGTTTTGTCAGGTACACGCCCTGACAAAACATGGATTCCATTTATTATTCTGAATAAGGAATTTCATTTTATGAATTTCAGCTATCTTCGCCGGGAGCCCGGCTTCTACCGCCGGGTCTTTACACTGGCTCTGCCAGTGGTCCTTCAGAACCTCATCACCACCTCTCTTGGCTTCATGGACACCTTCATGGTGGGTCTGGTCGGTCAGGAGCAGATGTCCGCCGTCACCGTGGCCAATGTACCCATCTATATCATCCAGCTCATCGTTTTCGGTCTGCAAAGCGGCTCCCGCGTGCTCATCAGCCAGTTCTGGGGTCGGGGAGATCGGGAATCCATCAACCGGGTCATGGGCATCGGCTTCTTTGTGGCAGGAGGCATTTCCACCCTCTGCGCTCTGACCATGGGTCTGTTCCCCCGACAGGTGCTGATGCTCATTACCGACAATGCCCGTCTGGTGGAGTTGGGCACCTCCTACATCCGCATCGTGGGCTTCTCCTATATTCTCAACTCCCTCTCCTCCATCTACATCGGTATGCAGCAGAGCATTGAGAATCCCCGCTTCGGCATGACGGTATTCGCCATTTCCACCGTCTGCAACACCGTAGGCAACTACATCCTGATCTTCGGCAAGCTGGGTCTGCCCGCACTGGGGATCACCGGCGCCGCCATCGCCACCTTCTCCTCCCGTGTGGTGGAATTTGTCATTTCCCTCGTCTACGCCCTGCACTGCAAGCAGATGCCTCTGTTGCCCGCCTGTATTCTCCGGCCCGGCAAGGCCACCTTCCGCAGCTTTGTGAAGTTCTCCACGCCGGTGCTGCTGAACGAGACTCTCTGGGGTACCGGCACCTCACTCTACACCGTCATCATGGGCCACATGGCGGGCAGCACAGACCTGATCTCCGCCTACACCGTGGCGGGCAACATCGACAAGATGGTGACGGTAGCCATCTTCGGCGTGGCAGCGGCGGCCGCCGTGATCGTCGGCAAGGAGGTGGGCATGGGCGGCAAAAACGCCTATCCCATTGGTCAGGCCCTGACCTTTGTGGCCTTTTGCACCGGCTTTGGTGTCGCAATAGCGGAGCAGCTGCTGTTCTGGCTCGTGCTGAAGCCCCACGTGCTGCCTCTGTTCTCCATGACCGCCGCCTCAGCGTCTCTCTGCGTGACCATGATGATCTGCTACTCCATCTCTGCCCCGCTCCACGCCTTTGCCACCACCGGCATCGTGGGCGTTCTCCGGGGAGGCGGCGATGTGCGGATTGCCATGCTGATCGACGTTCTCCCCCTGTGGTGCTTCACCCTGCCGCTGCTGGTGCTGCTGGGGCTGGTACTCCACGCTCCCATCGCCATCTTCTGCTTCATCATGGCCACGGAATCCGCTTTGAAGGTTCCCTTCGGCCTGCACCGGATCCGCAGCGGCAAGTGGATCCATGACGTGACCCAAGATCTGAACGCATAGGAGGGATCGTATGAAATCTCTGTTCCGCTGTCCTGTCTGCGGCGGTCCGCTGGACCGGGAGGAACGGGTCTACCGCTGCGCTGACCGACACAGCTATGACATCGCCAAGGAGGGCTACACCTATCTGCTGCCCCCCAATCAGAAGCACTCCGCCGATCCCGGCGATGACAAGGCTATGTCGGCAGCCCGTCGGGATTTCCTATCCAAAGAGTATTATATGCCGCTCTTAAATACGCTTTGTAGCCGGATTTTGCCGCTTGCGGGCGAGCATCCGGTGATTTTGGATGCCGGCTGCGGAGAGGGGTACTACACTGCCGGCATCCGGGCAGCCCTGACTGCCGCCGGGAAAACGCCCGCTATAGCCGGTATCGACATCTCCAAATCTATCCTCCGGCTGGCCGCCAAACGGGAAAAGCAGGTGGAGTTCGCGGTGGCCTCCTGCTATCATCTTCCCTTTGCGGATGAAACAGCAGACCTGCTGCTGGACTGCTTCTCCCCCTTGGCCATTGACGAATTCCGCCGGGTCCTGAAGCCCGGAGGCCATTTTCTCTATGTGGTACCCGGCGCCGACCATCTGTGGGAGCTGAAGCGGGTCCTCTACGATGCGCCCTACCCCAACGAGGAAAAAGAGACTCCCTACGAGGGCTTCACCTATGAGGCCATCGTTCCGGTGGACTTCACCCTCCATCTGGCAAATCAGGCGGATATCCAATCCCTCTTCCGTATGACGCCCTACTGCTGGAAAACCCCCAAGGCGGGCGTAGAGCGGATGGAAGCGTTGGAAAATCTGGACTGTCAGGCGTCCTTCCGCATCCACATCTTCAAAAAGCTATAAAAAATACGGGCCTGTTTTGAAAACCGACCCGTATTTTTGTCCTTCTGTCAGACGGTCTGACCGGCCAGCCGCAGCCCCCGGCCAAAATCCTGAAATGCCTTTGTGATCAAGCCCTGACCGACGGTGTTGGGGTGGGTACCATCGGCGCAGAGGGTCTGCTCCAGATGGCCGTAGTCCAAAAAGGCTCCACGGACATCCACCAGCGGCACATTTTCCTCCCGGGCCAAACGCTCCACCGCACGGGAATACCGCTCCTGCCAGACGTAGATGTTGCCCACGTCTCCCAGCCAGCGCATCACAGCCTCTTTGTCCAGATCTCCGCACCACCAGTTGAAAAAGCGCTCGCTGTCCAGCGGCGGCAGGTTGGTAAGGATGGGCCGGATACCGTGGCTCCGTACCCGCCGGATCATCTCCCGGTACAGCTCCACAAACTCTGGCAGCGGCACGTTGGGCTGATGGTCCCCCGTGGGGTCCTCCGCGATCTCCTTCCAACGGAAGTCGCAGTCATTGCCGCCGAAGTCCATCACCATCATGTCGCAGGGCAGCTTCCGGGCCAGCATCCGGTCCAGCAAGCGGCTGCCCTTGCGGACCGTGGCTCCAAAGTGCGCGTCATTATGAATGGAAAGCTGAAATTCCGATTCCAGTGCCTCCACATTGATCTCATTATGAGTACGGTAGCGCCGGTCACCCAGATCAACCTGGATCCCCTTCAAGATGGAATCCCCTAACAGGGTCACCTGTCTGTTCTGTACCATACGATCACCTCATTGCCGTTTAATATAGTTTTCAAAACTATATTACATAGTATTCATGGTTTTGTCAAGAGCTATTCTTCAAAACGAAGGAACCATGACCCCGGCAGTCTGCTCGGTCAGCTCAAACGCCGCCCCTTGCAGATGGTGGACCTCCTCCGCGGGCCACAGCTCCAGAAACGGCTCCACGCTGTCCACCTCCGTCAGGCCGTAGGGCGCGTGGTGGTAGTGCATGGGCACCACGCAGCGAGGATGCAGCGCATCGCACACCGCCTTTGCTCCGGCGGCATCCACTGTGTAAACACCCCCGACCGGCACCAGCACGGCGTCCACCGGGCCGATGGCCGCCGCCTGCTCCGCCGTCAGCTGGTGCCCCAGATCGCCCAGATGGGCCACAGACAGGCCGCCGGCTGTAAAAATCCGGACCGTGTTGGTCCCCCGCAGCGCGCCGCCCCGGTCATCATGAAAGGTCTCTACCTCCCGGACCGTAAACGGGCTTTCCCGCTCTGGCAGCAGCTCCACACAGTCTGTGGCGTGATGGTCAAAATGGCCGTGGCTGCAAAAAACGGCGTGAGCCTGTATGTGCAAAGGCGGATACCCCGCCACGCCGGTATACGGGTCCAGTACAATGCGATAGCCGTCCTCCTCCAAAAGAAAACAGGCGTGTCCCAGCCAGGTCAGCTTCATAACGATCCCTCCTAAAATATCAGAAAAGGCAGCGGTCTCCCGCTGCCTCAGCGTGTCGAAAAAGTCTTTTCTCCCCGCATGGTGCAGGAATACACCGTCGGCCCAGCCGGTTTCCGTGTGCTTTGCCCCCGAAAACCGGGGGCCTTCCTCGAAACAGGCTCGCTTTATCCGCCGCTGGCGGCGCTTCGCCCGTTTCCCCTTCTTGGGTTTCCCGCGCATACCCTTTACCCGCAAGGGGTATGCGGCATCCGTAGAGCGGCATAGCCGCTAACGGCTGCCCTACCTTACCGTCGCGGAGAATTTACTACTTTATCGACAGTCTCAGGCAGCGGTCTCCCGCTGCCTTTAGTCTATCAGGTATCACCGGACTTGTCATCCGGTTTTACATCGTTTTTCTTCTTGAACAGCGGTTTTTTCGTCCCGTTCCGCCGCCGGATCTTCCGCAGGATGACCACCGCCGCTGCGATGATGACCGCCCACAGGATCAGCCACATCCAGCTGTACGCCAGCGCCACGGCGAAGTCCTCCATGCCGTTCACAAAGGAATGCCAGCCCCGGCTCATAGCGCTGCTCAGGCGATCTCCGAAATTCTCCGGCAGTTCCTCCGTGTCGGAATACTTATAGACCTCCGACACATGGACGTTGATGGTGGCGAAGTCCACCAGCGCGTCATAGTGCCGCAGGGTGCCGGAAAGGTCCTCGATATTCCACTCTGTTTCGGAAATGGCGGACTCAATGGTGATGATGTCCTCCATGTTTTCCGCCTGGGACAGCAGCTTTTGCAACCGCTCCAGCTTGATCTGCTGGGTCTTCAGGCGGCCCGCCGTGTCATAATAGGTCTCTGTGATATTTTCCAAATTGGTGTTCCGCCACGTCACATGGGCAAGCTCCCCGGCCTGATCCAGAAAGCTCTGAAACTGAGCGGAGGGCACCCGGACGGTATAATCCGCCCATCGGTAGCCCCGGCTCCCGCCGCCTACGGTGCTGCTCTCCAGATAGCCGCCCTTGACCTCCGCCAGTGCTGCCAGCGCCTTGACGGCCTCGTCAAACTCCGTGGTCTCCAGATTGATGTCCCCGGTGTAGATGATCTTCTGGTTTTCCAGAACACCTCCGCCGCTGTCCCGGCCCTCGTCATCATAGCCGTTGGTGTCAGCGTCGAAATATCCCTTCTCCTCTGTCACGGCGGGGCTTTCCGCAGGGTGGTCGTTGGCGCTGGAATCAACGGAAGCCGCAGTTTTGCTGCTGGCTCCGCAGGCAGTCAGACTCAGGAGCATAATCATTGCGAGAAAACAGACAAATAACTTTCTTTTCATGGCGCCTCCTCCTTTTTCAGCGGTCGTGCCGCTCTTCTACTTATATAGACGAAATTCCCGCCAAAAAGTTCCGCCGGTCCCAACATTTTACTGGCTTGTATTTTTCTGCCGCCTGCTGTAAAATGAGGCCAATCGGGAATATGTTTGATCTTTAACGGGATTTTTACAAAGCTATACGATTCAGGAGGAAACTGCAATGACTTATCAGGAAGTTTTGGAGCAGGCCCGGACCTGCATGGGCAAATGCCACGCCTGCCCTGTGTGCAACGGCCTCGCCTGCAAAAACACGGTCCCTGGTCCCGGCGCCAAGGGTCTGGGCACCGGCGCCATCCGCAACTACCAGAAATGGCAGGAGCTGTGCGTCAATATGGACACCATCTGCGAAAACGGTGATGTGGACACCTCTTATGATTTTTTCGGCCACAAGCTGACGATCCCCGTAATGGCCGGCCCCGTTGGTGCCGTGGCTATGCATTACAGCGACAAATATGACGACCTGCGCTATAACAATGTACTGGTGGAGGGCTGCGCCAAAGCCGGTATCCTCGCCTTCACCGGTGACGGCACCAACCCCGCCGTCATGGAAGGCGCTGCGGATGCCCTGAAAGCCAACGGCGGCTGCGGTGTTCCCACTGTGAAGCCCTGGAATCTGGAAACCGTCCGGCAGAAGATGGACCTGGTAAAGGCCGCTGATCCCTGCGCCATCGCCATGGACATTGACGCCGCCGGTCTGCCCTTCCTGAAGGGGATGACTCCCCCCGCCGGCAGCAAGACCATGGATCAGCTGAAGGAGATCGCTGCCATGGCAGGCAAGCCCTTTATCCTCAAGGGCATCATGACGGTGAAGGGTGCGGAAAAGGCACTGGAAGCCGGTGCCGCTGGTATCATCGTCTCCAACCACGGCGGCCGTGTGCTGGATCAGTGCCCCGCCACCGCCGAGGTCCTGCCCGCCATTGTGGACGCTGTGGGCGGCAAGATGAAGGTCTTTGTGGACGGCGGCATCCGCTCCGGCATGGACGTGTTCAAGGCTCTGGCTCTGGGTGCCGATGCGGTGCTCATTGCCCGCCCCTTCGTCACCGCGGTCTACGGCGGCGCTCAGGAGGGCGTGCAGGCCTATGTGGACAAGCTTCAGGCAGAGCTTGCGGACACCATGGCCATGTGCGGCGCTCACAGTCTGGCTGACATTGACCGCTCTATGCTCTTCGGCTTTTAAGTGACGTGAACGCAGATAAGATCCCTGTCCCGGCGCAGCCGGAGGTCCTGCTGCACTGTCTCATGGACATTGCGGAAGCGCTTCTGGCCGTAGGGGCAGAGGTAAACCGGGTGGAGGACACTCTTACCCGTATGGGCACGGCCTACGGGGCTGTTCGGATGAATGCCTTTGTCATCACCTCCAGCATCGTGGTAACCATGACGCTGCCCAGCGGGCGGGACATCACCCAGACCCGCCGGATCCTGACTCCCGGCGGCACGGATTTCACCGTTCTGGAAGCTCTGAACGATCTGAGCCGCCGGTGCTGCGCCGATCCTATTCCGCTGGATGAGCTGCGCCGGGAAGTTGCCCAGATCACGGCAAAAGCCCCCAAGCCACTGCTGGTCTACCTGGGCAGCGCGCTGGCCGCAGGAAGCTGCGCCCTGTTTTTCGGCGGTTCCATGACGGATGGTCTGGTGGCTGCCCTGTTTGGCTTGGTGATCTGTCGCCTCCAGCGGCATTTTGGCCCTCAGTGCCCCAACCGCTTGGTATTCAATCTGCTCTCCGCTCTGGCTGTTGGCATCAGCATTACTCTGTGCGCCTTTTTCCTACCGGAGCTCCACGCCGACAAAATCCTGATCGGTGACATCATGCTGCTGATCCCCGGTCTGGCCATGACCAACGCCGTCCGGGACACCATGGTGGGCTCCCCCATTTCCGGAGCCATGCGGCTCATCGAAACGCTGCTGTGGGCCGGGGCGCTGGCTATGGGCTTTATGAGCGCCTTCTTACTGATGGGAGGGATCGGACTGTGATCGTGCAGCTTCTCACATCTTTTACCGGGGCACTGGGTTTTTGTCTGGTGTTCCACCTGCGTCGGCGGTATATGTTCGCCGCTTCTCTGGGGGGTCTGCTGACCTGCGGCGTCTATCTGGCGGCCGCCTCGATCTGGTCCGGTATCCTGCTCCCCACCCTGACCGCCGCCGCCTTTGCCGCGTTGTATGCGGAGTTTCTGGCTTGGTTTATGGGTGCGCCCGCCACGCTGTTTCTGATCCCCGCGCTGCTGATCCCGCTGGTGCCGGGGCGGCCCCTCTATTACGCCATGTACTATGCCGTTCAGCAGGACATGGATCTGTCGGCGGACTTTGCCCGCCAGACCGCTCTTTATGCCCTTGGGATCGCACTGGGCGCCAGTCTGGTGTGGGCCCTTGCCGATATGCGCCGCCACCTTAAGCAAAACGGTTTTGGAAATTGAATCCAGCAAAAACCCGCCGCTGACAAAAGTCAGCGGCGGGTTTCTTACTTATAGATTTACAATATTCGCCCGCAGGAGGTTCAGCTCCGTCCGGTCATGGGTCACCAAAATCACCGGCTTGGTTTCCGCCGCCGCAGTGACGCACAGCACTGCTCTCCGGCGATTTTCCTCATCCAGCCCTGTGAACGGCTCGTCCAGCGCCACGGCGTCTGATACTGCCAGCAACGCCCGGGCCAAAGCCAAGCGGCGCTTCATGCCGCCGGACCACTCTCGCACCGGCTTGCCCGTCTCCCAGGTCAGGCCCAGCGCCGCGAGCATGGCCGCCGCTTTCGCTTCCTTGTAGTCCGTCCCCAGCGCAAACCGGAGATTTCCCAAGGCGTCCAGTCCCTCTAACAGGCGGTCCTCCTGAAAAACGGCGCTCCAACGGACGGCCGTTCCCATCAGTTCGCCGCTGTCTGGCTTTTCCAGACCCAACAGGATCCGCAGCAGGGTGGTCTTTCCCACGCCTGACGGCCCCCACAGGGCCGTGACTCCCACACCGGCGGTAAAGGACACGTTTTCCAGCACCGGAAGGTCTCCGTAGGCTTTGCATAGGTTTTTGATTTCCATCACAGCCCCGCCTTTCCCATCAATCGGTCCACCAGCGCCAAAAACAGCCGCTCAAATACCACTGACACCGCCACGATGGTGACGGTCCATGCAAACAGATCTGCCGTCTGGAAGTAGACCTTGGCGGTGTATAGCCGCTCTCCATGGACCCGGCGGGCAAGCCGATGATCTCCGCCGCTGCCCCGGCTTTCCAGCAAAGGCCCAGGCCCAAAGATACCGCCGTGCGGAAATAGGGCATCACCTGCGGCAGATAGATGCCCCGGAGCCGCCGCCCAAGGGGGACGCGGAACACCCGGGCCATTTCCAGAAGCCGACGGTCCGTGCGGCAGATGCCCTCCAGCACATTCAGGTACACCGGCGGGAGCACCATCAGCGCTGAAATGAACAGGGACAGGCTCCGGCTGTTGAGCCACACCAGCGCCAGAATGATGAAGGACGCCACCGGCACCGTCTTGACCGCCGCCACCAGCGGGGCCAGCAGCCCCCGGAACCACTGTTTCCACGCCGCCAGTGCCGCCAGCGCGACCGCCAACACCGTGGCGAGCAGAAATCCGCCGAAGATCCGGACGGCGGACCAGGCCACCGTCCGCCAGAAGGCGGCGGTAACGGCCAGCTGCCCCAGCCGCAGCAGCACATCAGCGGGAGAGGCCAGCAGCAGCTCACCGTGGGGATAGACCGCCGCCAGCGCCATGGCCGCGATCTGCCAGACCGCCAGCCAGAAAAGCACCGCCCACAGGCGGAGGTCTGTTTTCCTGTCCATAGGCGGCGCTCCTTTCTATCGTAAATTCAGATATAGGCCAAGTGTAGCTCTGCCTGCGCGGATTTTTCGGTTTTATCCGCCGTAGTAAAAATCATCCCCGGGCAAAGTGCCGCCCACGGAGGAAGGCTCCGCCTCGGAAAGCACCTTCAGATAGCCGGAGAGCTTGTCCTTCATCTCACCGCCGGTGAGACAGACGATGTTGCAATAGGGCAGAGCCTTTTCCGCCACAGCGGCATCTACAATGCCGTACTCGCCGACAAGGGCGGCAGCCTCAGCAGTGTTGCCGTTCACCCCCTCCACGCTGGCGGCGTAATTCTGGAGGAAGCTGTCCACCGCGCCGGGATTGGCCTCCACCACATCCCGCCGGGCCACGATGACGCCGGTGATGAGTGCGGAGCCGTTGTCCAGCTTGTCCCACTCCGCTGTCAGATCCAGCGCCATGCGAAGGCCCTCAATTTTTGTCTGAGCCACGGTGACAAAGGGCTGCGGCAGCAGGGCGATGGCCGCCTGGCCGGAGGCCAGTGCCGCCACGCACTCACTGTGCTCGCTTTTCCAGTCGATGGTCACATCCTTGTCTGGGTCAATGCCGTTTTCCGTCAGCAGATACCGCAGGGCATATTCCGGGGTGCTGCCCTTACCGGCGGCCACGATGGTCTGGCCCTTCAAGTCCGCCATAGACTGCACCGTTTCTCCGTTTTCCACGATATACAGCACACCAAGGGTGTTCACCGCCAGCACCTCCACGGCGCCGCCGGTCTTGCCGTACAGCACGGCGGCCAGATTGGCGGGGACACAGGCCATGTCCAGGTCGCCCTTGATGAGGGCGGGGGTCACCTCGTCGGCGGAACCGGCCAGGGTGAATTCGTAGGTATTGCCGGTGGATACCACATTCTCCTTGCCCTCCATCATCTCATTGGCCGTGTCGCTCAGACTCATCAGTTCCACCAGGCCCATGGCGGTGGGGCCTTTCAGTGCAGCAATTCTGAAATGGGCAGTAGCCGCCTCTGTACCATCCTGCGTTTTGTCCGCCGGTTCTTCCGTTTGGGTAGGCTCCTCTGGCTGCTCCGGTTCGGAGGTTTTCTGGCCGCAGGCAGTCAGGGACAGGGTCAGGGTCAGAGACAGGCCCAGCGCCAACAATTTTTTCTTCCAGTTCATGGCTTTTCTTCCTTTCATACGCTCCCTGCCGGGGCATAGACGGTCTTGGCGGTAACGCCCTCCAAGCGGCCCAGCTTTCCAGACAGGGCGGAGATGACGTCACCGGGGGCATCCATGGCCACGCTGATGATATTCACGCCCTTCTCCCGGTAGGGTACACCCATGCGCCCCACGATATACGGCCCGTACTGGTGCAGCAGGTCATTCAGCGCCGCGACTTGCGTGCCATCCCGGACGATGATGGCAATGACGGCCACCCGCGTTTCCACAGCTTCCACAGCGGTCTCTCCTTCTCATAAAGTAATACATCCCCCCTGCCGTTCAGCAGAGGGGATGACAAATGTATAACGATTTTGTCCTTCCTCATCTTTCGGTTCGGAGCTTCCTCACCGGCAGAACGGTATGCGGGCATGGTGTCGCCGGTCAGAAACACTTTCCGGAGACGTTCCAACCATAACATACCCGTATGGTCCTGTCAAGACAAAGCCCCGCCCCGGAATGATCCGGGACGGGGCATAAACGTTTTTCTTATTACATGCCGCAGGGCTGATAGGTAGAAGTCAGCACCTGTTCAAAGGCAGGGGCATCCGGCGTCTCGATCCGCCGGAGGATCAGTTCACCGGCAGTCTCGCCCAGCTTTTCCACCGGCTGGATGATGCAGTCCATCTGCTTTGAATACAGATAGTTGATATCCGAATCGTAATCCACGAAGGTGACCAGATCGATGTCCTCTCCCAGCTTAAGGCCCTTCTTGTGGAGGTAGATCACCGTCTCCGAGGCCATCAGGCCCTGGGCCACCACCAGCGCGTCACACTTCTGCTCCAGCAGCTCATCCAGACAGGACTGGGCGCTGTTTTCCATAGAGTTGCCGTAGCGGATCAGCAGGTCATCCTGAGGCAGACCGCAGTCCGCCACCGCCTCCTGATAGGCAGCGATCCGCTCCTTGGTGGAGGACAGCCGGGGCAGACCGCCGATCATGCCGATCCGCTTGTCACCCTTGCCCGCCAGACGGCAGACGCTGCGGTAGATCGGTTGGAAATTGGACACGCTCACCGACGGGAACCGCTTTGTGTCAAAGGTCCGGTCCACCAGCACCACCGGGAATCCGGCGGGGATCAGGGACTCGAATCGACTGAAATCCTCCATGGTGCTGGCGATGAGCAGACCGTCCACCAGTCCCGCGGAAAGCAGGCGGATATTGGTCTCCTCCCGCTCCGGATTCTCCTTTGTATTGGCAATGATCAGATGGTATCCGTGGGCTGAGAGATAATTCTCCACGGATTCGATCATTGTTGCGAAAAACTTATTGGAAATATCCGGAACGATAAATCCAATGGTTTTTTTCTTTCCGGTCCGGAAGCTTCTGGCCGAGGCGTCCGGCGTGTAGCCCAGCTCCGCGATAGCCCGGTAGACCTTCTCCTTGGTCTCGCCGGAGACGTAGCGGGTCGAGTTGATGGTGTGGGAAACCGTGGCGGTGGAAACACCTGCCAACCTTGCCACATCGCTGATGGTCACCTTCATGATCGTTCACCTCTTTACGCAATTTTTCTGCGTTTGCGTAATCATTTGCATTTTACAGTATACGCCCCTGCTTCATATAACGTCAAGTCTTTTTTGGCTCCTTTCTTCTACTTTTTCGCTTTTTCATCAAATTCCAACCAAATCCTCGCCATTTTGCCCAATATGCTCTCAGAATGTTATGCAAAATGCTGATTGCCATTTTTTATCGTCCATGATAAGATGGTGAAAGCAAAGAAATAATCGTTTGCGCAAACGATTCTTTAATCTTTTAAAGTTTTTTCAATATTGAAAGGAGTTTTCCCATGCTCACGAAAATTGGTATCAATGGCTTTGGCCGCATTGGCCGTCTCACTTTCCGCGCTGCCCTGACTCATGACGATGTTGAGGTCGTCGCTCTGAACGACCCCTTCATGAACCCCGAGTACATGGCTTACATGCTCAAGTATGACTCTGTTCACGGCAAGTTCCCCGGCACTGTCGAGGCTTATGACGGCGGTCTGATCGTCAACGGCAAGAAGTACCCCGTCTTCACCTCTATGGAGGTCAAGGACATTCCCTGGGCTTCCGTGGGTGCTGAGTACATCTGCGAGTGCACCGGCAAGCACCTGACCAAGGAGCTCTGCCAGGGCCACATCGACGCCGGTGCCAAGCACGTCATCATGGGCGCTCCCTCCAAGGATGACACCCCCATGTTCGTCTGCGGCGTCAACCTGGATAAGTACACCAGCGACATGACCTTCGTCTCCAACGCTTCCTGCACCACCAACTGCCTGGCTCCCATTGCCAAGGTCCTGAATGACAAGTTCGGCATCGTGGAAGGCCTGATGACCACCGTTCACTCTGTCACTCCCACCCAGAAGCTGCTGGACGGCGCTTCCCTGAAGGATTGGCGCGGCGGCCGTGCTGCTACCGGCAACATCATCCCCTCCTCCACCGGCGCTGCCAAGGCTGTCGGCAAGGTTATCCCCGAACTGAACGGCAAGCTCACCGGTATGTCCATGCGTGTTCCCACTCTGGACGTTTCCGTTGTGGACCTGACCGTCAAGCTGGCTAAACCCGCCACCTATGAGGATATCTGCAAGGCCATGAAGGACGCTTCCGAGGGCGAGCTGAAGGGCGTTTTGGGTTACACCGATGAGGAAGTTGTTTCCTCTGACTTCCTGGGCGATTCCCGCACCTCCATCTTCGACAAGAAGGCCGGTATCGCTCTGACCGACACCTTTGTGAAGGTTGTTTCCTGGTACGACAACGAGTGTGGCTACTCCAACAAGATGGTGGAGCTGATCCGTCACATGTCCGCTGTTGACCACAAGTAAGTTGTCAAGCATCATGAAGCGGCATGGCGTTCTGCCATGCCGCTTCAGCGTGCAGAAAAAGTCTTTTCTCTCTGCTGAGTCTATTTTCAGAGCTTTACAACTGTTCTGAAGCTTTTTGATTTCAATAGCGCAGCACCCTTTTTGGGGTGGCCGCGCACACGCTTCCTCACCGCTGTGGAAAATCTGTTGCTTTCTTGGCAGGCGCAAAACCGCTCGCCGCAAGAGTTCCGGCAAAAAGCGCAAATTTCTCAAGAGAAATACAGAAAAGGGCTTGACTTTTTTAAAGTCTCTGTTATAATAATATCGCTGTCTGTTCAAGACAACAAGTGCATAGCGGAAAAGCGCTGGACACAGCTATGGAGAAGTCGCCTAGTTGGTCGAGGGCGCATGATTGGAAATCATGTAGGCTCCTAAAGGGTCTCGAGGGTTCGAATCCCTCCTTCTCCGCCACACAAAACCCTGTAATCTCAACGGTTACAGGGTTTTCGTATACCCTTTGACCCTTATTTTGACCCTTTATAGATTTCAAAGAGCATTTGCGGCAATCGTTTCAACCGGAGACTTTCTGAATAAATTCCTCCATGCGGTCAGCGGATTGCTGCCGCATTTTTTGCGTTACATGACCATACACATCCAGCGTAAAGCTGGCGGTGGCATGGCCCAGATTGGATTGCACTGTCTTGATGTCATCGCCGCTCTCAATGGAAGCCACAGCAAAGCTGTGCCGCAAGTCATGGAACCGTTCCTCCGGCATACCAAGCTCTCTTACGATCGCCTTAAACTTTTTATAGACTGTGCAATGGCACAAATGCCCTCCCAACTCATTGGTAAACACCAGATCCCACGAATTGTTCCACGCTTCTCCTGCCAACAGACGCATTTGCGCCTGCTGGCTTTTTTGCTTTCGCAGCAGAGCCATGACGGATGGTGCGGTCAGGATCGTGCGGTTACGGCTGTTCTTTGTCGGGGCCAGGCAGTAAGTGCCGCCTACCTTTTTCGTTTTCTGGAGCTGCTTATTGATGTAGATTGCATTATGCTGAAAATCAATACAATCCCACGTCAGTCCCAGCACTTCCCCCTCCCGCAATCCGGTGAACAGGGTGATTTGATACACCAGCCCATACTTCGTCCCTTGGATTGCTTGCAGAAACTTTGTAATCTCCGCCTGCTCCATTGGCTTGATCTCTTTTCGGTGTGCCTTTGGCAGATCACAGACATTCGTCGGATTGGAACGGAGCATTCCCAGCTTTACAGCCTGTCCCAGCGCCCGGTGCAGCACACCGTGGATGTTCTTCACCGTCTTGGGTGACAACTTCTTCTCTGTGATCAGACTGTTATAAAACTGCTGAATCTGCGGTGCTGTCAGCGCGGACAGCCGTATCCGCCCCAGCGCAGGCTTGATATGGATGTTGCAGCTGCGCTCATAGGCATCATAGGTGTAGCTTTTCACGGAATACAGCGCGTAGGTTTTCAGCCAGGTATCCAGCCACTCCCCCACCGTATCCTTCGTCTGCTCCAAATACGTCCCGCTGTCGATCTCCGCTGTGACCTCCGTCAGCTTCTGACGGACTTCTTTTTGTGTCTTGCCATAGACGGACTTTTGGATCTGTTTGCCCGTCTTCGGGTCAATGCCGGTGGTATAGCGGGCCTCCCAGCGCCCGTCGGAGCGCTTGCGGATAGTACCGCTACCCTTTGCGTTCTTGGTATTGCTTTTCACATGTACCTCTCTTTCCTCTGAAATTATAAAACGGCCAGTCAGTCCGTTGTTTAACTTATCGCTGCCTGTCGCTGTCTAACCATGCCACAAATTCCTCCAGTGGCAGTTTACCAGCAATGCAGTCTGCGCGCTTTGCGCGCGCCTCCTTCGACCATGCGGTAAACTCCGCCTTGGTCATCGTTCCATATCGCACACGGGCGTTGTGGGCCTTGTAGGATCGTGTAAACTCCTTTGTGGCAGGATTCTTCATTTGTCGGCTCTGATACTGCACCACGGCTCCCATTTGGCGGCAGGTCTTTTCCGAGCCTTCCATCAACCGTGTGCAGTAGTCCTGCGTGATGTTGCCAGTCACAACAAAGTATCTGCCGCAGTTTTTGCACTTGTGGATTGGGAGAGGCAGACGGAGACAATAGCCCTTCAGATAATTGTAGAGGTCTCGCACGGTGTTGGGATAGAGCACTTCGCGCAGCGCCGTCTTGATGCCCTGCTCCCGCAGCTTTTCAACGC
>ERZ1673743.1228-NODE-1228-length-30065-cov-86.149817_pt1 | contig 30065 bp, 21 predicted proteins | sample MGYA00580197_ERZ1673743 | MGnify/ENA primary metagenome ERZ1673743 (study PRJEB41218, sample SAMN15661795) | gut metagenome | host: Homo sapiens | place: Canada: London | collected 2015-08-20/2019-03-30 | study: EMG produced TPA metagenomics assembly of...
CTTGATAAATCATATCTAAGGTTTAACAATTGTAAAAAGTAAACATACACTAAGACCAGAGAGTAAATAAAGAAATTGAACTATTAATTTATTATTATAGTATCGGTCGTCCTGATACGGAGATTCTCTCTACAAAAAGTATTATGCAAATATACGGAATCGACCTGGCATCTGAAAAATTTGACGTGAGTTTTTTGGATTCGGAAGGCAAACCAGCACACATCACGGTCAAAAATGCAAGAGCGCAGATAGAGAAGTTCCTGGACAGGCTTCCCGAGAGTTGCCGTCTGGTAGCCGAGCACACCGGTGTATACGGAGACTTGCTGCTTAAACTGGCTGACATCAGACAGATTCCGGTGAGCTATGTTTCCGGGTACGAGATCAGACACAGCATGGGTCTGCAACGGGGCAAGAGCGATCCGGTGGATGCCGCACGTATCCGCGAGTACGGTGAACGTCACCCCGACAAGCTTGAAGACACGCATTTCCCCTCCGACACAATGTATGAGCTTAAAGAACTTTATGCGACAAGACGACTTCTTGTACAGCAGCGCAAACAGCTCCAGACAATGCTCAAGGGAGACCGGAAACGTCCGGTCAGAAGCGAGACTGCGCAGAAAGTCAAGCTGGAAATGATGGAGCAGCTCAACAGACAGATTTCCGCTGTTGAAATTAAGATGAATCAGCTCATAGGCGATGACGATGAGCTGTCAAAGACTTCATCAATCGCGCAGAGCATCCCCGGAATCGGTCCGGTCACCGCAACCGAACTGATCATCAAGACTGACAACTTCCGGCGTGTCAGTTCCGCGAAGAAATGTGCCACACTTGCCGGAATCTCTCCGTTTCCAAACTCCACCGGAAAGTCCGACAGAGGCTCGCATGTTTCCCATATGGGAGACAAGGAACTGAAATCCCTGCTGTATATGTGTGCCCTTTCCGCAGTCACGTGTTTTGATAAAATGCGCGTCTATAAAATGAAAAAATATGATGTCGAACACAAGCATATATTCGTAGTGATGAACAACGTTGCCAATAGACTTCTTAAGATTCTTTATGCCCTTGTCCGCAAAGGAGAGTTGTATGATCCGTCATACTCGCAGACGGATCCGAGGCTAAAGATTGCTATTTAACATTTATTTGCAAAAATATAGCGGAAATAATTTGTACAAATCAGAGTAAACGCCCCGCTCCGCAATGGGTTATAAAGACATCGCGCCTCCGGCGCTTTTACACTTATTTTCTGAACATTCTCATTGTTGTGGTGCACACTATTGCGAATCAGGAAGTCCTCTGCGAGGATTTCGCGCGAAAAAGCGCCGAAGACGCGATGTCTTATGCTCCGGCAGATAACAGCAACGGCACCCCGGAGCTTTTCCGGGATGCCGTTTGTGGAGTAGCAATGAAGTCGTTGCCGCTGTATCAGCGGCGGCGTGAACGCTTTTTAGTGGATTTTTTCTTTGTAGAGGATTTGGCTGCTGATTTCTGCGGAATTTTGATAGTCTGACCTATGTTGATGCGGGTGTCGCCTTTTTTCATACCGTTGGCTGCCTGGATGGCGGCAACAGTTGTACCATACTTTTTGGCGAGACGGTCGAGCGAGTCTCCACTTTTTACCTTATGGTTCTGAGTTGTGGATTTTTTGTTTTTGCCGGCTGAATTCTGCTGGGCAACGCGATCTTTACGAGTCTGCTTTGACGGAGTGGATGCGTCGGCCGCGTAGTTATTTGCTGATGCTGGTTTGCGGTTCAAGCCTCCGGTCGCAGTTACCGGTTTGCGCTCTGCAGAAGTTTGTCGGGCAGTCTGAACGGGAGCTGTTTCCTCACGTTTCACAACAGCCACTTCTTCGGGAGCAACACGTTCTACTACTTCGATAACGAGCTGGTCGCCCTCTCTTACCTTGCCGCGGCGCAGGTGGTTCCAGCGCTTGATGTCGGTGGCCGAAACACCGTACTGACGGGCGATGTCGCGGATGTTTTCACCGCGTCCGACGGTGTGGGTGCGCTTTACAGTCTGTTCGGTCGTGGCTACAACTGCAATTTCGTTGTTCTCGCCGGCGTTTGCCGACTGTCGGGCCATCAGCGCAAGATTAGCGTCGCCGTTGTCGTTAACGATTTCTGGTACCGTGTTTTCGCCGGGTTCAACGTAGGTGCGACGGGCGTAAAGAGGTGCGTCGAACGCTATGATGTCGTTTTCGCTCATCAGGTAGCTCAGACACTGCTGTTTGGGCAGCGTGAGAGTGTAAGGGTGATAGTCGCCTGGGATTATGTCGGAGAGGAACTGAGGATTGAGCATCCTTATTTCTTCCACGGGTATGTTGAGTACGGCCGCTATCTGGTTGAAGTGGACGTATTTGTTTACCTTTATGGTATCGGTTATGAGCTGACGTTTTACCACTGTCGGGCGGATTCCGTGGTTACGGTAGAAATTCATCACGTAGTTTGCGGCGATGAATGCGGGCACGTAGCCGCGGGTTTCGGAGGGGAGGAAGTTATAGATCTGCCAGAAGTCCATTTTATCGGTTCCTCCGGCACGGCGGATTGCCTTGTTTACGTTGCCGGGGCCGCAATTGTAGGCAGCGATGGCGAGAGACCAGTCGTGGTATATTTCGTAGAGCTGTTTAAGGTAGCGGGCGGCGTTGCGCGATGCCTGGATGGGATCGCGGCGTTCGTCGACGAGCGAGTTGACTTCCATTCCGAGTCCGCGGGCCGTGGCAGGCATAAACTGCCATAGGCCGGCAGCTCCCGCACGCGAGATTGCGTTGGGGTTAAGCGCGCTCTCTATGACGGGGAGATACTGGAGTTCGGTGGGCATTCCCTCTTTGAGCAGTTCTTCAAGGAAAATGTTGCCGTAATAATTGTGGAGAGCGAGCATGTCGGCCACGAGGCCGCGTTTTTTCACGAGATACATGTCGATGAACTTCCCGACGATGGAATTGTAAGGCATCTCAATTGCAGTAGGAAGCGATGCCAGCCTTTGCTCATATTCTTTGGCGGTTCCAGTGGATGCTCCTGATTTTGCGGGAGCGTCGGGGGCAATGTAGTTGAGAAGATAGAAATTTTCTTCGAGCTCGCGTGTCTTGGTCTCAAAACTTTCGGGAGCTATTACATTGTCGTCGGAAATTGAATGTTTGATGTCGAGAATTGAAGGCGCACCCCATGCCGCGATGCTGAATGCGCTTGCCAAAAGGAGAGTGGAAATAGTTTTTTTCATTGCAATACTCGGATTTTTAAAAGTTTAACGCCCATTGCAGCCCCACGCCCGGATAGCGTGTTCTTGCATCAGGAATAAGAGCAGGGGATACCTGCATGGAGAGATCGGGAGAGATGTCGAAGTGAGCGAGCGAGGCATCGACGTAAGCGTCGACCATAGCGAGGAGATAAACGCCCACCATACATATAATACAAAGGTCGCGGTTGCGCCTGTAGTAGTCTTTTCGGGCTTTGAGTGTGTTGGTCAGCCACGTTTTGTCGAGATCATCTTCCTTGACATTGGGAGGGAAGAAGTCCATGTAGCTCTTGGTGGAAGGATCGTTGTCCATAATATCGGCGTATGCGCGCGAATAGTCGCGGAGCATGCCGTTGTTCCAGGAGGTGGCGTAGCCGAGTCCCATGAATCCTCCGATAACGATAGGGAGTTTCCAGTAGCGGCGGTTGTAGAGCTGGCCGAGACCGGGGCAGAGTGCGGAAAGCCACACGGCGCGGGTTGCATCGGGGTTGAAGATGTATTTCTGTTCCTCGCGCTCGATTTCCGCTGCTTCGGCATCCGCTATAAGATTTTCGGGAATGACCACGGCCAGAGTGTCGGCCGGCGTAGCTGTAAGTTCCCCTCCGTTGGTTGAAATCGAATCGACTACGACCACCGAAGGAGTTGTAACGGGTTGGCCGAGGAGAATGCTGTCGGGATACTCTGCCGTGCGGGTGGCCGCAGGTCGGCGGGGTGGAATGACCGGTTTGACCGGGGTTGCTGAAAAAATGTTAAAAGGGCAGACCAGCATGAATATGAACATGCCGGCAAGTACCGTAACGGCTATGTGATTGCGTTTGCTGTTGTTGTCCGTTTTCTCGGTAAGCATTGTATAATGTGATGATTGTCAGGATGCTGTGCATTCCGGCAGCCATCTGTTGGTTAAACATTTCAGCTTTCCTGCTGCTTTATAGTGTCAAAGATAGTAATTAATTTCTCAAGTTCCGCCTCATTTTTGAACGGAAATGTGATTTTTCCTTTTCCCGAGCGGTCGACAGAGAATCCTACCGCGGTGTTGAACCGCTGGGAGAGGTGATTCTTTAAAATATCAAAATCTTTGTTAGAAAATCTGTCAGACTGAACAGGCTCGGTCTGAATTCCGTCTTCCGCCGTCAGGTCGCGGTACTTTTTTGCAAGTTCCTCAACGGCACGTACCGACAGGCCGCGGCGGATGGTTTCATTGTAGAGTTTTAGCTGGAGGGTAGGATCGTCGATGGTGAGAAGTGCCCTTGCGTGGCCCATGTCGACCCGTTTGTCGCGCAATCCGAGCTGAACTTCGGCCGGCAGACGTAGGAGGCGCAGGAAGTTGGCGATTGTAGCGCGTTTTTTGCCGATGCGCTCGCTGAGTCTTTCCTGAGTCAGGCTGAACTGGTCGATGAGTTTCTTGAATGTCAGCGCGATCTCAATAGCGTTAAGATCCTCGCGCTGAATGTTTTCAATGAGCGCCATCTCGGTGAGTTCGGCGTCGTTGGCGGTTCGTATGTAGGCGGGTACAGTTGTCAGGCCTGCTATTCTGGCAGCACGATAACGGCGTTCGCCGGCGATAATCTGGTAAGCGTCCGGGCCGATTTTGCGCAACGAAAGAGGCTGGATTATACCAAGTTCGCGAATGGAACGTGCGAGTTCCTCGAGAGCCTCCTCATCGAAAATCGAACGGGGTTGCTCAGGGTTGGGTGTGATTTTGTCGATGGCGATCTCGTTGATGGCCGACGAACCTCTGGCGGGAGTATCGTCCATTGAAGGTATCAGGGAGTCGAGCCCGCGGCCGAGTGCGGGACGTTTGGGTGTTGACATAGAGAGCAAGAGATTATTTGTTGCGTGAAATTATTTCGCGGGCGAGGGCGAGGTGAGCGGTGGCACCGCGGCTTTCCGGGTCGTAGAGCAATGCGGGGAGGCCATGGCTCGGAGCCTCGCTGAGCCGGATGTTTCGCGGAATTACGGTATCGAATACCATGGAGGCGAAATGCCCTTTGAGTTCTTCGTAAATCTGGTTGGCAAGGCGAAGACGGGCGTCGTACATGGTCAGGAGAAAACCCTCTATTTCAAGGGCCGGGTTCAGTTTGGATTTGATTATACGGATGGTGTTGAGCAGCTTTGTGATACCTTCGAGGGCGAAATATTCAGCCTGAACCGGGATTATGACCGAGTCGGCGGCAGTAAGCGCATTGACGGTGATGAGTCCGAGCGAAGGGGAGCAGTCGATCAGGATGAAGTCGTAGCTGCCTTTTACCGAGGCAAGCGCGCGTTTCATCACATTTTCTCGTTCGGGCTTGCTTATCAGCTCGATTTCGGCACCGGCGAGGTCGATGCGGGAGCCAACCAGGTCGAGGCCTTCCACACAGGTGGCGGTCTGTGAACCGGCAACGGGATAGTCGTCTACAAGGCATTCGTAGATCGAGGAGGTCATGGACTTAGGGTCAATTCCGTAACCCGACGTTGAATTAGCCTGCGGGTCGGCGTCGATAATCAGTACTTTTTTGCCTTCCGAGGCGAGCGATGCGGCGAGATTGATGGTGGTTGTGGTTTTCCCAACGCCGCCTTTCTGGTTTGCTATAGCAATAATTTTGCCCATAGTTTATGAATTTTGCCACAAAGTAATATAAAAAACACAAACGCGCGGTAGGTGAATTGTGTAAAACGTGTTAAAATGTTGATAACTCGCCCGGAATGTTAATAAGAGAGGGAAAGGGAAAACGATCGGATTGACAGACCTCCCCGGTATATCAAAGGTACCGCAGTATCGAAGTAATCTTCAGTAAAGAATGTGTGTGGCATTTTGAGAGAGATATTTTCGGGATATTCGCTGCAATTTGCTAATTTTGCAGTTGGATTCCGCAAAATGCCCGGCCGGAAGGGCTTTTTTTATACCCTTAACCGATGAAACTGAACATGGTGCGGTCTGAAATGTTTGAGAATATGGATACGTCTACTAAAATACGATTCGGATTCATAGCGTTGCTATGGCTTGCGCTCTGCTATATAGTGGTGGTTTCGCAGCCGTTCACTCTCCGCGTAGCTTTTATTATAGTGGCGTCGGGCATCATTGTATGGGTGCCGTTGTATAAAAAGTATATCAGAAATGGAAAAAAGGGAAACGACAAGCACTGATCCGCTTAAGGCCACGACGGTAAAAGCGGGGCCTCTGTTGGGCAAAATAGAGTCGCCGTCCGATTTGCGCAAGCTCTCGGTGGAAGAGCTCCCGCAGGTGTGTGCCGAAATCCGCGATTTCCTGATTCAGTCACTGTCGGTTAATCCCGGGCATTTTGCTTCGAGTATGGGCGCAGTGGAAATAACAGTGGCGCTTCACTACGTTTTCAATACCCCGTATGACCGCATAGTCTGGGACGTAGGTCATCAGGCTTACGGTCATAAGCTTCTTACCGGCCGGCGCGACAGTTTCGCAGGCAACCGGAAACTGGGTGGGCTGAGCGGATTCCCCAATCCCGATGAAAGCGAATACGATACGTTCGTGGCGGGACATGCGTCGAATTCCATATCGGCAGCCCTCGGTATGGCGGTTGCGACATCTCTGAAGAAAGAAGATCCGGAAAGAAACGTGATAGCCGTGATAGGGGATGCCTCGATAAGCGGCGGCCTTGCCTTCGAAGGTCTTAACAATGCTGCAAATTCCAACAGTAATCTGCTCATTATCCTGAACGACAACGATATGTCGATTGACCACAACGTAGGGTCGCTCAACTCCTACCTCGCCCATCTCACCACGAGCAAGGGTTATAATAACTTCCGTTACAAGATATACCGTAGGCTCAAGCGCTGGGGACTCGTTACGGAGAAGGGGAGAGGCAAGATTCTCAGGTTCAACAACAGTCTGAAGTCGCTCCTTACTGACGGACGAAATATTTTCGAGGGCCTGAACATCAGGTATTTCGGACCTTTCGACGGTCACGATGTCGGACGAATCGTGGGAGTGCTCAACGATATAAAGGATATGAAAGGCCCGCGTATACTGCATCTTTGCACTGTAAAAGGCAAAGGTTTCGGGCCGGCTGAAAAGGATCCAGCATCATGGCATGCGCCCGGACTGTTTGATCCCGGAAGCGGAAAGAAAATCAGCGGAAAAGGTAAATTGCCCAAATATCAGGACGTTTTTGGGGAAATGCTTGTGGATCTTGCCGAAAAAGACGATCGGATTGCAGGCATCACAGCCGCGATGCAGTCGGGCACGTCGATGTCGATGCTGGCAAAGGCATTCCCAGAAAGGACTTTCGACGTGGGTATTTCGGAAGGTCATGCCGTAACTTTTGCCGGCGGTCTGGCTAAAGAAGGAATGAGGCCTTACGTGGCTATTTATTCATCGTTTCTCCAGCGTGCTTACGATCATATTATCCACGATGTGGCCATACCTCGCCTTCCGGTGACGTTCTGCATTGACAGGGCAGGACTTGTCGGGGAGGACGGAGTAACGCATCATGGCGCATTCGACCTTGCTTACATGCGTACGGTGCCGGGAATGAAGGTAAGTTCTCCGCGCGACCAAAACTATCTCAGGCATCTGATGCTGACGTCGCAGGGCGTTGCCGACGGCCCGATGTCAATACGTTATCCCCGCGGATGCGGCATAGATATCGAACCGGAAGAGCCGCGTGTGCTTGCGGTAGGCAAGGGGGAGAAACTGCAGGATGGCAGCGACCTTGCCGTTCTCTCAATCGGTCCTGTAGCCGCCGACGTTACCCAAGCTATTGAAAGAGCAAAAAAAACGCTGGGTGTTTCCGTTGCTCACTACGATATGATTTTCCTTAAGCCAATCGACGAGCATATTCTCGAAGAAGTTGCCGCCATGGGGGTTCCGGTGCTGACTGTTGAAGACGGAACCATTGAAGGCGGTCTTGGCTCGGTCGTGGCAGACTGGTTTGCAGACCATGGTTATTCCGTAGCCATGAAACGTCTCGGAATTCCCGATAAGTTCATAACGCAGGGAACTCCTTCCGAACTTAAAGCGATATGCGGTTTTGACTCCGACGGCATTTACCGGAAGATTGAAGAAGCCCTGACAGAAAAATCAGATAAAAACGAAAGCAGATGAAAATAGTCATAGCCGGAGCCGGTGAAGTAGGTTCACACCTTGCGAAACTTCTTTCGCGCGAGGAGCAGGACATCACTGTAATTGACGGTGAGATTGAGCGTCTTGCGGATCTTGATGCGAACTATAATCTTATGACATGTCAGGGAATGCCCACCTCGTTCAAAAGCCTCAGTCAGGCAGGTGTGGGCCAGGACACCGATTTGTTCATAGCGGTGACTCCGCATCAGACAAAAAATGTGATGGCGTGTGCCATAGCATCGAGTCTCGGAGCGACGAAAACGGTGGCGCGCATAGACAATTATGAGTACAAACTGCCCGAACATACGGCCTTTTTTAACCGGATGGGCGTAAATGATCTCATTTATCCCGAATTTCTTGCCGCAAAGGAAATCATAACCGCTCTTGAGCATAACTGGGTGCGCCATTGGTGGGAACTCCATGGGGGGCAGCTGATTCTGGTGGGTGTGAAGATACGCGACAATGCAAGGCTCATAGGCATGCAGCTTAAGGAACTTGCAATGACTCAGCATAATTTCCACGTGGCGGCGATAAAGCGCAACCATGAGACGATCATTCCCCGAGGCGACGACTACGTGAGGGCAAACGATATTCTCTACTTCACCACTACGCTCGACCACGTTGACGAATTGATTGAAATCTGCGGAAAGACCCATAAACGCATACGCGATGTAATAATAATGGGCGGAAGCCGTATCGCAATCAGGCTGGCGGCGATGGTTGGCGACGACTACAACTTTAAAATTGTCGATATCGACCGCGAAAAGTGTATCGAACTCGCCCAGAAGTGTCCGTCAGCGCAGATAATCCATGCGGATGCCCGCGATACCGATGCTCTTAGCGAAGCCGGAATTGAGGATGCCGATGCGTTTATAGCGCTTACCGACAGCTCCGAGACCAATATTCTGACTTGCCTGTCGGCCAAGGAGTTCGGTGTGATTAAGACTATAGCGGAGGTGGAAAACCTTCAGTTTATCAGCGAAGCGGAGGGACTGAATATCGGTACCATAATCAACAAAAAGCTTTTGGCTTCAAGCCGTATTTTCCAGATTCTGCTCGACACCGATGCCTCTACCTCAAAGTGTCTCGCGCTGGCCGACGCCGAAGTGGCGGAAATAGTAGTGAAACCGGGCGCGAAGATAACACGGGCTCCGGTTAAAGATCTTAAGCTGTCTCGCGACATGACTATCGCCGGTCTTATCCGCGATGGCAAGGGAATGCTCGTTTCGGGCAATACTCTCATACAGGCCGGCGATTCCGTTGTTGTATTCTGTCTCAACGGGGTAATACATAATGTAGAAAAACTATTCAGTTGAACCATTTTTACGGATTTACGGATGGCACGCCGATATTACAGCGTTAATTTCCCTATTCTTTTCAGAATGATTGGGCTCCTGCTTCTGATAGAAGCGGGATTCCTTGTAGTCCCGCTCGTTACGTGCCTTATATATCTTGAAAGCGACTGGAAGGCTTTCGCGTGGTCGCTCGCAGCCACAGTGGCCGCGGGGTCGGCGATGACTTTCTGCATTCATCCGTCGAGCAATTCCATGGGCAAGCGCGAGGGGTTTCTTCTTACATCGCTCGTCTGGATTTTCTTTTCAATTTTTGGAATGATTCCGTTCATGCTCATGAAAAATCCGATGAGTGTGTCGGATGCTTTTTTTGAGGCGATGTCGGGATTCACTACTACCGGAGCTACTGTCCTTACGTCGATAAGCCACCTGAGCCACGGTGTGATAATGTGGCGGAGCCTTATTCAGTGGATAGGAGGCATGGGCATCATACTCTTTACTCTCGCCGTGATTCCAATGCTCAATCATTCGGGGGGAATGCAGATGTTCAATGCCGAGGTAACGGGCATTACCCACGAGAAGTTGCGGCCCCGCATCAGCCAGACGGCCAAGGGCCTTTGGATGACTTATATTGTTCTCACCGTTATGCTGTTTCTTCTTCTTCTGGCCGGCCCGATGAATTTTTTTGAGTCAATATGTCATGCTTTCAGCACCATGTCGACCGGCGGTTTCTCTACTGAAGATGCAAGTGTGGCGGCATGGGATTCCACCTATATCGAAGTCGTGCTCACGGTATTCATGTTTTTGGGAGGTGTTAATTTCGCTCTCATTTTCCGGGCTGCTCACGGCGATTTCCGTCCTTTGTGGAAGAACGATGTGTTCAAGATGTATATAAAGGTGATTCTGGTTATGTACGTGTTGTTTGTAATAGGCATCATACACCAGCATCAGGCTACTTCAGTCAGGTCGCTGACGCTCGATCCGCTGTTTCAGATAATCTCGACAATAACCTCTACCGGATATACTGTAACAAACTTTGAGAAGTGGGGCACCTTCTGCCTTTCACTGCTTTTCCTCCTGATGTTTTTCGGCGCATGCGCAGGATCAACAAGCGGAGGGGCCAAACTCGACCGGATGCTCTATTTGTTCAAAAACTGCGGTAATGAAATCGTGAAGTGCATTCACCCCAACAATATATACACGGTATTTGTCAACGGAAAAGTCGTTTCTAACGAACTTGTGTCAAAAGTCATCGCATTTCTTTGTATATACGTGATTCTGATAATGTTCGGAGGTATGCTTCTGGCCGCACTCGGCCTTCCGTTGGTCGATTCTTTTTTCTCTTCATTCTCATGCATCAGCAATACCGGTCTCGGAGCCGGAGTAACCGGCTACGGCGGATCGTATGAGATAGTGCCGGATGCGGGGAAATGGGTGCTCGCTATGCTTATGATGATAGGGCGACTTGAGATATTTACCGTTATAATTCTTTTCGCCCGCTCATTCTGGCGCAAGTGAAAGCCTATTCATTTAACGACAGATGTCAGAGTCCCCGAAGCAAATGTCGTTTCAATTATTGTTCCCGGTGCAAGAAGCGAGGCGTCACTGACAGCGTGCCCTCCGGCGCGGGTTATTGAGTAACCGCGCGAAAGAGTTGCTTGCGGGCTCAGCACTGTTATAAGCTGACTGATGTTGTCGATTCTGTTGCGCCGGCGTTCTATTGCTGTCTGACAAATCGTTGAAAGCGACTGAATTCTGGAAGCGATTCGCTGTTGCTCCGGTTGCAGTCGTCTGCGTATGATTTCTCCGAGTACTGTGGCATAGCGTTCGGTTCTTTTTCGGGAATTTTCTATGGCTATTCCCGGTAGATATGGAAGTTGGGCTGAGCAGTAGGCAAGACGCTCACGGCTTCCTGCAATAAGACTCTGCGCCGATGTGAGTATGTCGGTAGCAATGGCATTGATGTGCTCTAATAGGGCATTTCCGCGGGAAATCAGCCATTCAGCTGCTGCCGTAGGAGTCTTTACACGCATATTTGCCACGTAATCGAGAACAGTTATGTCGCGTTCGTGACCTATGCCGATTATTACCGGGAGGGGAAATTGAGCTATGTTGGCTGCAAGTTCGTAATTGTCGAAAGCATTGAGGTCGCTCGTTGATCCTCCGCCACGGATTATCACGACGCCATCCCATTTTCCGATATCGGAGGCGATTTGTTCAAGAGCCGCGATTACAGAAGGGACCGTGTTCTCACCCTGCATTGAGGCTGCGAATAGTTCGGTGTGGAATTTCAGGTGTGATGGATTGCTGTAAAGCTGATGAATGAAGTCGCCGTAACCTGCCGCTCCTTTAGCCGAAATAACTGCAATACGCAGAGGTGCCTCAGTCCATTGCAGCTGGCGGTTGAGTTCAAGTATGCCTTCTTTCTCAAGACGCATGAGAATTTCCCGGCGTTGCCTCAGAAGGTCGCCCATGGTGTACTCCGGATTTATATCGGTAATAGTTGCCGACAGCCCGTAATTGCGGTGAAATCCGGCAGATATGCAAACCATTACCTTCAGCCCGTCGGCAAAACGTTGGCCGGTGGCGGCGGTGAAGTCGGCGCTGAGGCGTGAATAAACGTTAGCCCATATTACGGCACGTAGTCGTGCGATTGCGGCACCTGACTCAGAATCTTTTTGTATAAGCTCCATGTAGCAGTGGCCGTTAGCCGCCCGTCGGACATCGGAAAGCTCGGCTGTGACCCACGTGTCTTTTATCTGCGGAGCAGATGCAAAAAGGGCTGTTATACGGTTGTTGAATTCCGCAAGAGAAATTGCTCGCACGGTCATTTCTCGCTCGTAAACTTCTTCCCGTTCCAGATATATACCAGTTGAGGCTGAAGGTAGGGCTTTAACATCTCGAAGATGTCTTCATCGAGAAACTTTTCCAGATTGTTGACAATAGTAAGCCGTCCGGACTCGGGGTCTATGTTGTATGAGGCAAGCATGAAAGGAACTTGTATTTCAATATCTTTGCGGTGAGACTGACCGGCTGAATTTAGCCATTCTTTCCATCCCGGTTTGGTAAAATACCGTGTTGTTGCAACCGGTGTCCATTTGCTGCTGTAAAATGTCAGGTTGCTGTCGAGTCCGGGAGCCGCTACTGTGCTGACCAAAGCGATTACAGTATCGGTTCCGGATTTGAGCAGTGCTAACTGTGCTGTTGAAGAATCCGTCATTTTTACAGAAAGCACTGAAGGTGTCATATCGGTTATCACCGATTTCCCGTTGAGAGAATTGGCCGATTCGGTATCAAGTCCGTTATTGAAATAGTCGACCATATCCATTCTGACGCTCTGCTCGAGAAGAGGGAAGACCTTCTGAGGAGCGTCGATGAAAGCTTTCGATGCGGTGAGTTGGGCGTAAGCGCCGACAGCAAAAAGCATCATGGTCAATAAGACTGTTATTTTTTTCATAATATGTTGAATGGGTGAAGTTTATTTCTTCTGATTAAGTATGCTTACGGGAGTTGATGTTTAATCGAGTTGAGGACGGAGTGTGCTCTTTATAAGCCTTGAGGCAAAGTCTTATGGATCGGCCTCAAGGCTTATAAGGCGATTATACTATTTTTTATGCTTTCGTTTGAAATATTGGGCTATTGTTTCTTCTCCGTCCGAATCATCTCCATCGTCGAAGCGTTTTGATTTCTTGTCTTTGCGTTTCGACGCTTTTGAGTAATCTTTATCGAGGTCGGCAATTTCACTGTAGAGTCTTTTGCCGTAAAAATCAGCACCGGTCAGCGCCTCCGCTACACGGCGTGCGTCGGATTTCCTTACGTCGAAAAGCGAATAGGAGGGGAGAAGATCTATCCGTCCCACATCTACTCTTTTACCCGGAACCTGCCGGTTGAGGAGTTCTATGAGATTGCCTGCGAAGAATCCGTCGCGTTTGCCGGCATTTACATAGATTCGTTCCATGCCTCTCTCCGCAGTGCGGCGATCCTTGTCTTTGTCGGATTTCGGGCGATCGGATCTTTGTTTTTTCTCTTTAACCGGCTTCTCGTCGATAAAATCTATTTCGGGAGCATCTTTGTAATAATCGAGCAATCGGTTGAGCTCAAGTGAAATCACCCGTTTTATCAGGTCTTCCTCACTGAGCCATTCGAGTTTGCGGAAGATACCATGCATATACTTCTCGATGAGATCTTCGTTTACCTCCGCCCGTTCAATTCTGTCTGCAAGGTTATATAGTCTCTTTTCAATAATATGTTCAGGAGTCGGTACATCTTTCCGCTCAAACTTTTTACCGATTATCTTTTCAATCTCGCGGAGTTTGTTGCGCTCTCGTGAATGGATTATGGCTATCGAAATGCCTGATTTGCCGGCTCGGCCGGTTCTGCCGGAACGGTGAGTGTAGACTGCTGGATCTTCCGGAAGTCCATAATTGATTACGTGTGTGAGGTCATCGACATCGAGTCCGCGAGCAGCAACGTCGGTAGCAACCAAAAGTGAGACAACGCGGTCGCGGAATTTTTTCATCACGATATCGCGCTGCTGCTGCGATAGATCTCCATGCAGGGCCTCGGCATTGTAACCGTCCTGAATGAGCTTGTCGGCAATTTCCTGTGTCTCGCGCTTAGTGCGACAGAAGACTATTGCGTAGATTCCAGGAGAATTGTCAGCTATACGCTTAAGAGCGAGATACTTGTCGCGCGCATGAACCATATAATATATGTGGCGGACATTGGCAGCTCCTTCATTCCGGGTTCCAACTACGATTTCCTCGAAATCCTTCATGTAATTTCGGGCAATCTTCATGATGTCGGCCGGCATCGTGGCTGAAAACATAAGCATCCTTCGCTGAGTCGGAACAAACGACAGAATCTCCTCGATTGAATCGAGAAATCCCATATTGAGCATTTCGTCAGCCTCATCGAGAACAACGGTTCTTACTTTGTCGAGCCGAACAACGCCTCGGCTGATCAAATCCTTAAGCCTTCCGGGTGTGGCCACAATGATTTGCACGCCTTCTTTCAGAGAACGAATCTGGCTTTCTATGCTCGAGCCGCCATATACCGGAAGAATCTTTACCCCTTTTATGTATTTGGAAAAATCGGCAAGGTCGCTGCTTATCTGAAGACAAAGTTCGCGGGTAGGAGATAGGATCAGCGCCTGCGGATAGTTCTCGGAAACGTCAATTCGCTGCAATACCGGCAATCCGAAGGCTGCTGTCTTACCTGTTCCGGTTTGAGCCAGAGCTACAATATCGTGAGAGTCGCCAAGCAGTCGCGGTATTACCTGCTCCTGAACCGGCATGGGGGCTTCAAACCCCATTTCCTCGATTGACCGGCGCAGAGGCTCCTCCACGCCAAGTTCTTCAAAAGTCTTCATATTTTAGTCTTTTCTACCTGCAAAGGTAACAATAAACATTGAGTAATAAAAGAAAACAGTTACTCTCCGAAATTTTAAATGAGCAAAAGAAAGAAACTGCCGTCGTCCATATTTGCTTAAAGAAGATGTAACTATAAATTTAAAACAAATCAAACGCGATTCCGGTTTAGATGACCAAGACCCTCAAGAGGCTCTCTTATTTCTTATGCAGATTAATACATGGGCAAGTGACTGAAATTCAATAATTATTAGAAATATTCAAAAATAACTGCAAAATTTTACCCAAAAAATTTTGCAGTTATCAGGAAAAGCACTACCTTTGCATCGCAATTGAGAAATCAAGGCACTCAAAAAGACTCCGTAGCTCAGTTGGTAGAGCAAATGACTCTTAATCATTGGGTCGAGAGTTCGAGCCTCTCCGGGGTCACTTATAAAGACCACAAAAAGTGGAAAATCACTGAAAATCAAGCATTTTCAGTGATTTTTATTTTGTCCAAAACTCCAGAAATCGGCAAAATATAGCAGTCTGCGGTGTACAAATCGGGAACAGTCCGAGAAAAATTATTTTTGTTCCCGATTGAAGAGGTAAGTATTTGATATACGGAATGATACGGTATCGCAACTTGCCTGAAAACAGGCTGTTTTTCGGTGATTTTCCGAAAATGGGTTCAGACCCACCTTCATAATTCGGTAAATCATTGAAATCTATACTGATAAAAGTACAGACCCCACTTTTCCCGCCTCCTTAAGGCGGATTAGTCGCGGTGTACAGATGGTGAACACGTCGGTCTGTTCCCGATTTGTACACCTTCAATGTCAATATTTCGCTGATTTTCAATTTTCTGCACCATAAGGGCATGACACGTGATTATTAACTTTGTGTCAGAAAAATTTACTCTTATGACCCAGCACAATTATTTTACCTTGACTTTCATGATAAGGAAGGCAAGGATGTTCCGCTCAGGCGAGGCGCCGATCTTTGCGCGGCTGACTATTTCAGGACAACGGGCAGAGTTCAACATCAACCGCAGTGTCGATCCTGACAACTGGAATGCCGCCAAAGGTCTCTCCAAGGGAAAATCAAAACGAGATCTCGAACTGAACAAATACCTCGACTCCATCCGTGTCCGCATCAGCGAGATTCACACTATGCTCGTGAAGGAGGAGGAAGTCATCAACCCCAATGTCATAAAGCAGCATTTCCTCGGCAATGCCGAAGGGCCAAAGATGCTTGTCGAGGTATTCAACTATGTAAATGACCAGCACAAGGAGCGTTTCGACCGGGGCGACATCTGCGACGGTACATATCTCCGCTGGAAGCGGTGTGCCGAATATCTCTCTGAGTTTCTTCAGAAGAGAGAGGGACGGGAGGATGTTCCCATCAAAAAACTGACAAGCGGCATGATTGATGACTTCGAGCATTTCCTGCGCGTAAATAAGGGAAACAGCAACAACACCGCCATTCGTTATGTCCGCTTCCTGAAGAAAGTGACCCGTGTGGCGCTGGCCAATAAATGGCTTGAAGAAGACCCTTTCATCGACAAGCATTATTCCAGAACCACAACGAATCGCGGTTTTCTGACCGAAGATGAGGTAAAACGCATCATGGCTCTGGACTTCACGGAACTGCCGCGCCTTGACCAGGTGCGGGACACGTTCATTTTCTGTTGTTTCACCGGTTTGGCATTCGCCGACATCTCAACCCTTACCCGGGATTTCATCATTGAGGATGCCAACGGTGAACTGTGGATACGCAAGCCACGACAGAAGACCGGTGAGATCAGCACTATCCCCCTGCTCGACATTCCTCATAAACTAATCAAGAAATATGAGAATCATCCTACCGTTGTGGCAAAAGGAGTCGTGCTTCCGGTCATATCCAACCAGCGCATGAATTCTTATCTTGCCGAGATTGAGACACTCGCCAAGATAAAGAAACACCTGACGACTCACCTTGCCCGTCACACATTCGCAACAATGTCGTTGCGTAACCATGTCCCCATAGAGTCCATTTCCAAGATGCTCGGTCATTCCGACATCCAGACCACGCAGATCTACGCCAAGATGCTGGATGAGGCAGTATCCGAGGATATGCAGAAAATGCGTTCAAAATTCGATGGTCTCGAAGTACCTATCACCCCGATTAAAGAGAAGCCTACCGACTTTGTCCGTGAGCCGCTGAAAAAACGCGGGCGTCCGAAAAAGATTTCAGTATGACGCTCCATCTGTGACGCAGAATGGGCGACAAGCGAGTTTGAAAGCTCGTTTGTCGCCCTTTTCAGGTTGCATATATGTTCACATCAATATTTAGCGTGGAAATTGGAATTGAGCCATTCCTCGATTTCAGCCTCATCGTAGATGGTCTTGCCACCTATTTTATAATAGGGAATGATATTGTCGTTGCGGAAATTCTGGAGTGTCCGGCGGTGCAGCGACAGCCTTCGTGCCAATTCCTTGTCGTCGATGAAAAAACGTCCGGTTAACGGAGGTCGGATATTCCCGGCTATTACCTCAAACATTTCCGTCATCTCCCTTGCCTGCGAATAGAAATCCAGCACGGTGGGATGTCGTCTGGTGATTATTTCATCCGTCATAGGCTGCCGTCGGCCTCCACCCGGTTGTCTTCAAGATAGCGCCCAAGCTCCTCCTCGCTGTAGAGGCAGTTGCCGCCGGGCTCCTGAAAGAAACCTATCTTGCCGCTTGACTTCAGCGTCTGGAGCTGCCGGGTAGTTATACGCAACGCATTTGCGGCGGCGTATGGAGTGAGCCATTTGCCTGAGCCTGCCGGCGCATGAAGCTGTTTCCACATCCGGCTGACCATCGCGTGCAGGAAACGCATGGATTTTATCATGTCCTCGAACACCTCCCTGTCTATTTCGACTGTCTGCATAGGCGATGGCGCTTATGAATAGATTTTGGCGGCTTTTGCGGCGAATCTCACGCCGAAACGACTGTCGATTACGAGCGACTCGCTGAACTTGCGCCCCTTCCGGTCGATGAAGTCATAGATTGGTGACGTGTACTTATAGAGCACCAGCTGCTCTATGTCCTTCTCCGTCAGGTCGTGTCCACGGTAATGGCGCGGTATCGAGAATCCGCAGCACTCGCAGGCGACGGTGGCGGGGAACACGGTCAGGCCGTGGTTGCCGCATTTCGGACAGGTGTAGGCCGAGACCTTGTTGGAGAAAGAGTTCTTATTGGTCAGGAGCGAGAGAATGAGGGGATGGATCCATTCCTCGTAAGCCTTCATCACCGGCTTGGTCGGCTTGCGGTTCTCCGCGAGGGCGTCCACCTCGTCAATCTGACCGATGAACTTGCCGATATCGGAGAGTTCGAGGTGTGCCGTGTGCGACATCAGCACACGCGCTTTCTCTGTCGGCTCTATGTCCCCCAGCAGATACTTCACGAATCCGTTGTCGATGAGACGCTGGAGTGTGGCGCCGCAGTCACGGTGGCCGCTAACCGGAAGGAGCAACGGGGTGTCACCGCCGGCATTGACCAGTCCGTTGAGGTCGTGCAGGAAGTCGGAGGCCGTCAGTTTCTCCGGCTGATAGTCAGAGAACGAATAGACGCTGGTTCCCGATATCTCAAACTCGATGCTCCCCGGCACACATTCCGCATCTGCGGGAAGTTCGGTCGTGCCGTAGAATTCGATACCGCCGATGTTGGCTGTGATGCCCACCTCCTTGCATTTCGTGGAGTCAAACGCCAGCTCCATACGGGACTTTATAAGGTCGTAAAGACGCTGCTCGTCTTCGCTGAGGAACAGGGGTGTGCGTTCCGTGGTCAGAATGCCGTGGCAGTACGGAATCTGTTCCTCCGGGCTGAACTGATAGCCCTTTGTCTCCGGGAATCGTCGCTCGATGTGACGCTTCATGTGGGCAGGAAGACCGGATACCGAAGTCCTGGGCGACGAGATAAGCCCTTTCTCGAAGAGGGCGTCGGCGACTGCCATTGTTCGGCGGGGTAGAAATCCCAGCTCGTCGAGCGCAGTCTCCTGAAGCGAGGCCATATCGAGAAGATCGAATCTCCATTCGACTTTCGGATTGACCTCGACCACTTCGGCGCTGACAGTCCTGCCGCCCATATTTCTCAGGTCGGCATACACAAGTTTTGCCTGAAGTTCCTTGCTCCATACTTCCACCGGGGACATCTGGACATCACTGCCGTTCCATTTTCCGGTGACGCTGACGGTGTAGCCGGTCTTCTTTGGGCGCTTCTTACTGATGTTGTCATAGCTGTTGCAGAGCAACCACAGCGCGGCGATGTCCATGCGTTCCATCGGGAACGACTGTCTGCCGTACATCTGTGCGAAAGCCTGCTCCACATTGGTGCTGAACAGGAAGTCCATGCCGAGATGCACCAGACCGGCGCGGGCGATTCGGGTGAGGTTGCGCCCGTGTTCACGGTTGCGGTAAGCGTATGATATTGCCCGGTTGCTGAGTGTGGTCAGCCACATACGGCTGGTACGCCGGCCGGTCTTCATGTTCTGGCAGAGGATGGTGAACATAGCCTGTGCCATACAGCCCTCGTTTGATGCGAAGATTACCTCTGCGGCATCCATAATCAGACTGCGGAGATTACAGAGAACACCCATGTCGTCCTCGCTGACCTTGAACTTTCCGTCCCTGTTCTCCGCACGGATACCGCACAGATACGTTTCCGGGATGAACGGGAGCGTCTTGATGAAGTCGCCGCCGTTGGCGTAGAAGCCGTATGGGGCCGGACCCACGAGATTGGGATCCACCGAGGTGATGACGATGGTACCGGTGTCGTTGGTGTATGCGCCGCAGTCGGTGCGGTCGGTGCAGTTGAGGGCGCGGGAGATGGCGAAGGCGATCTGGGCGGAGTGTGCGATTATAAGATTCATAGTTTTACTTATTTTATTGATTATTACCTGATTTAGTTATTGGAGAGAGTTTCGGGAAGACATGGGGAGGGCCTGCCTCCCCATGTCGGTGAAGAGGTCAGCCATCCGGGATAGTCCCGTAATGGCAGGAATTATGTCAGAGTCGGATTATACTTTCGGTCCCCTGGGCTTGCGCTGCTGAGCCTGCTGATGCTCGTTCTTGGGGGCCGTCTGACCTTTCTGGAGCGGGTCGGTGATGTTTTTCGTAGCCTCGTTGGTCTTGCCCTGATTGTTCACGGCATACTGTGTCCTGCTTTCCTCGGCCACACCGACAACCTTCTTGTTGTCGGCATAGTGGTATTCAGTGACCGGACGCTGCTTCTCCTTATTGAACTGGAGGAATACCGTGCATGGCTGGCCCTGCTTGTCCGTGACATTGGCAATCTCGATTTTCTTGCCGGCCTGGTAGTCGGAAATCTGCTGCTCCGTGAAATGGGTGTCCTTCCACTTGGTGATACGCTTGGGATTGCCGTCGGCATCTACCCACGAGTTGCGCTGCTGTTGCTGCTTTTCGCCGGACTGCTCCTGCTTGAGCGACTGGGTGCGGACAAACTCCACATCACGCTTGTCGGCGTTGTACTGCAGGTCACTGGTGAACTTGCGGCCGTTGTTCAGCTCGATCTCCTTGCCTTTGATGACACCGCCGTCTTTGAGGATGCCGATTTCCTTCATCGAGAGCTCGGTCTTGCCGATTTTGTTCTTGATGTATATCTTGTCCACCGGCATGGCCACGATGTCGTTTGTCAGACGGTCGATGCTGACAAGGCTCTTTTTCATTTCCCCGGTCTTTGGGTCGGCAAGCTCGACTACTTTACCGAGATTCCCGGTTTTGAGAAGCTGCTCCTTGTCCTCTTTTGTGAACTCGTATCCCTGGAACGGCACATTGAGTCGAGGCTCGTTCTTGATGAAGTGAGGCACAAGACCGAATGTTCCGTCCGGATTCTTCTTAAAGGAGAGACGGGCATCGATGGAAAACTTCTCGTCACCGAACTGAGGCGTCACGGTGAAAAGCTGGGGTGACTTGTGGTTGAACAACATCTGGTTCAGGGCTCCCGATTTTTCGAGGTCATCGCGCCTGATGCCCCACTGCCTTTCGATGGATTCCCAGTCGATCTTGTTGACGTCCACCGGTGCCAGCGTCACTGCGGTCGATGGCTCTTTTTCCTGACTCCGGCTGTTCCCGGTTGCTTCGGACTGAGTCTGTGCGGGAGCCTCTTTTGCCGATTGTTCCTGTCCCTTGGCCATAGACTCGGTATCTACCTTGTACTGCTTCAGCATGTCGCCGTTTGCCACCGGATCCTGAATCAGGTCGGCCATCGCCGGGGCAATAGCATCGTAGCGGTCGGCGGGGAGCCTGAAGAAACTGAACATCGTCGGATTCCTTGCCTGACGGACGAAGTTGGAGATGAACGCTTCAAGGGGGTTCTGTCCCTTGTTGAACTTAACGAGGTCGCTCAACTTGGCAGTCTTCGCGTCTGCCATCTGGGGTGTGCCGTCAGGATTCTGACCGGCAACCGCGCCTACCTGTCCCGTCTCGTTGTTACGGGCTATCAGCACTTCATGTTCCTGGATATTTTCCATAAACTTTTATTGGGGGGATTATTGGCGCCTTACTTGGCGCCGAGGTTATTGAATCTTTCATTTCTCATCTTCTTGCGGAGTCTGCCCTCCGGACTGCGGGAACTGACAAAAGTCCTGTCTATGTATTCCTGAACCTGATCCTCGTAGTGGAACACGACCGAACCGTCCTTGCTGATCATGTATTCTATCTCATCGTCGGCCCTTAGCTGTCGGACTTTGCGGACACTGAACCCCAATAGTTTCATAAGATGCTCCGTGAGATAAATCATCCTGCCGTTTACCGACAGCACCGGAGGCTCCTTCTTTTTCATCATGCATCTGAGCATCTCAAGCATGATTCTTATAGCGGCCTTGGCGAACTTCGGGAAAGTTCCCACATCGTTGTAGTCTATTTCTGTTTTCTTCATTTCGCGTTTCGTTTTCGATTACGATGCAAAATTACCGAGTACCCCGTCCCCCGGCGGGAGAGTACCCCAAAATGGACTGTTTTTCATGTGTAAGTATCTGGTAATCAATTACAGGTTCTTGGATTTTGGGGTACTAAGCTTGACTATATTGCTGAAAATAAGCGGAATTACATATCGGAAGCACGTGTTAAAAGGCTCAATTAAACGGTAAAGCCGGATATTGAGTGAATCTGAGGCATTGCGAGGCTACCGAGTCCGGCCCCAGTCGGATATATGCTTGATACAGTCACGTATCCTTTTCTTTGCAGCGTGAAAGGATTCACAAGCTCTAAAATCCATGATATTTTATGAGAAAAAAGAATGATGGCCGGGGCTATGACCTCGACTATTATACTCTGTACCTGCACCGTTATCTGACGGAGCATCGTTTCCCGGAAGCCGATGATGAAGTCCTGATCGCCGCCCGCGCCGAAGCTGCGGCGAATGTATATGTGGAGTCACGTCTTGCCGGGGACGAAGTGTTTGTTTCCTCCGAAAAAGCCATGCAGAGTCTGCTGCATGGCTTTGAGATCTCGCCGTATGAATTTGTCAGCGGCATCCTTGCAGACGAATTTTCAGACCATATTTCCCTTGATGAGCGCTCCATTGAGTTCTGGACTGATACGTTTCTTCAGGAATTACAGGCAGAGTTCAATGACATTGAATTAAGCGGGGAATTTCTAAACACCAACGAGGGTGTGATTTTCAAGCTGGTAATATCCGGCCGCATTGCCGAGTATTTCGAGGAATATGGCTTATAACAGACTACGGACAATGCGCGACAACATCGAGGCGATACGTATGGTGTTGCGTCTCAGTGTTGCCGGACGCACTGCACAAAATGCAGAGGAGCGCGAGATACTGCGCAAGTATGCAGGATTCGGCGGGTTGAAGTGCATACTCAATGATGCCAACGAACTGGCAGATGCCGCCAAGTGGAGCAAATCGGACATCGAGTTGTTTGCCCCGACTGTTGAACTGCGCCGCCTCATCCACGACTATTCAAAGGACGACAAGGAGTTTGCCCGGTATATGGACTCGCTGAAAGCGTCGGTGCTGACGGCGTTCTACACTGACAACCGTATTGTGGATGCAATCTCCGACTCGTTGAAATATTCAGGAGTCGAGATAAAAAGCTTTTTGGAACCATCCGCCGGCCAGGGTGCTTTCATCGACTCTTTTCTGCGAAATGACAGATACCCCGGTACTGAGGTATTGGCGTATGAGAAGGATTTGCTGACCGGTAAAATCCTTTCGGCATTGCATCCCTCCATCCTGACCCGCATTGAAGGTTTTGAGAAGATAGAGCGCGATTTCAACGGCTATTTCGATGTTGCCGCCTCCAATATTCCTTTCGGTGATTTCGCGGTTGCAGACCCGGCGTATGCCGTGAGCAAGGAGATTGCATACCGTCAGGCTACAAAGACTATCCACAATTATTTCTTCCTAAAGGCACTCGACCAAGTGCGCGAGGGAGGTCTTGTAGCGTTTATCGCGTCGCAGGGCGTTATGAACGCTGCCTCTCCTTTTGTAAGGATGGAACTTGTGAAGCGAGCCGACCTTGTGGCGGCTCTGCGTCTGCCGAACAATACTTTCAGCGACAATGCCGGAACCGATGCCGGGTCCGACATAATTATTTTCCAGAAACACACTGGGAAGAAAGCGTTGTCGGCTGATGAAGAGTTTTTCATCCAGTCGGTAGTTGACCGTGGCACGAAAGTTCCCGGCAACAAGTTCTTTCAGGCGTTTCCGCAGAATGTAATATGCACTGATGCCAAAGTAGGCACTGACCCATTCGGCAAACCGGCTATCATCTACAAACATGAAGGCGGAGTGGACGGCATAGCCGGGGACTTGCGCAAGGCTCTCGACGAGTCCTTGCACATGCGTCTGAATCTGGAACTATATAATTCCAACGGTATCAAACCGCCTACGCCGGACCCTGTCAAGCCGACACCGACGCCAAAACCCGAAGTCAAGCCGGAACCTCCGAAACAGAAGCCGCTTGCCCAGAAGATTGAGCAGAAGAATGAGCCTTTGCTCAAACAGTATCAGGAGATGAAAAAGAAACATCCCGATGCCATTCTAATGTTCAGGGTTGGGGACTTCTACGAAATTTTCGGCAAGGATGCCGTTGAAGCGTCGGATATATTGGGGCTGACACTGACACGCCGCCAGAGTGGTGTTGACAGCCGCATTGAGTTGGCTGGGTTTCCGCATCATGCGCTCGATACCTATCTGCCCAAACTTGTGCGGGCAGGTAGGCGTGTGGCTATCTGCGAGCAGTTGGAAGACCCTAAACTGAAAAAGACAACGGAGAAAAAAGTCGATGCTCCGAAACCGACCCCTAAAACATCGAAAGTGACAGATACGCCTCTGATTGCCCAGTTCAAGGAAATAAAGGGAGAACATCCCGATGCGTTGGTGCTTTTCAGAATCGGTGACTTTTACGAGACTTTCGGCAATGATGCAATAGAGACCTCCGAGGTGCTGAACATCACTCTCACCAGAAGGCTGAACGGGAAATACGACAAGATTGAACTTGCCGGATTCCCGCAACATGCACTTGATAACTATCTCCCGAAACTTATCGCCGCCGGCAAAAAAGTGGCTCTCTGCGAGGAATCCAAGGACAACAGTCAGCGAATGAAAGTCGTAGAGATAGTCACTCCGCAAGCAAAGGCACAAGACAAGGTGGAACCAAAGCAGGAATCGGTTCCAACAGCCTCTCCTGCGTCAGTATCTGCAAAAGAGATGGAAACCGATGGTAGGCCCGATTATTCCGATAATCCTGATCCAAGACTCTTTGCCTATAATCTGTTCGGAGAGTTGGAACCAATCGGCAAACCGAAACCGCAATCCAAGCAGGCACAGGATGATCTCAAGCTTAAACCGAGCGTGGATGTCAAAGACATTCCCGCCAAGAAGTTCCGTCCTCTCTCTGAAAAAGAGCTGGAATTTTACGGTTCTCTGAACTGGGATGATAATCCACCCATTAACGGTTTCTATGAAACCATGATGTCTGTTGCCCACCGTCAGATGGAGGAAATGCGTCTGGAAAGAGAAGCTCAACAGGATGCCATGTCCGAGATCATCAGCGAGAACGGCACAGTCATTCAGAAAACCGAAGGCGATTTCATTCCCGGTCGTCAGCCAAAAACGGCTACACCCAAACCGGAGAAAGCCAAGCGCGATATGTCGCCGCGTCCTTTCTCGGAAGATATTCAGTTCTTCCACAAAAATGGTTCTATGGTGGTTGCTGACGGTATGATCGGATTTCTCTCAGATGTAAGAAAGACCGGAGCGACATTCACGCCTCTCGGTCTAAAACCTGAGCAGGAGAAGCGCGCCATGCTGTATATCACCATGTCCGAGACATACCAGCAGCTCTACAACTATGAAGCAGAGACACATGAGCCGAGTGAACATCTGCGCGAACACCTCAACCAATATTATGATGAGTTCGTGGAGAAGTATGGCAATCTCAATGAGAAGCAGAATGTCAAGTTCATACTGATGGACGCCAACGGTCGTGACGCACTGGCATTGGAACGTGGCGAGAAGGGTCAGTTTATAAAGGCAGACATATTCGACCACCCCGTCAGCTTCTCGCAGGATGAAGTTACTTCGGTAACAATGCCACAGGAGGCACTGGTCGCATCGCTCAATAAATATGGAGAGGTTAACATGGAATATATGGCCGATCTTTTGGGCATAGATAAGACCGCCGGTGACATCGTTGGTCAGTATGAATGGGACCTACTTGAAGCGTTGGAAGGACATATCTATTACAATCCGATTGTGGAGAAGTATGAGATTGCAGATCGGTTCATCGCTGGAAATGTTGTGGTAAAGGCTGAGAACATAAAGGCATGGATCGAGAATCAGGAGAGACGTATTGAAAATTTCCCCGGCTATGACGGTATCGAACCGTACATCGAATTATCGAAGGATTCCCTCAAAGCGTTGGAGGAAGCGCGGCCCCGTCGCATCGAGTTCGATGAGCTTGATTTCAATTTCGGTGAACGTTGGATACCGACAGGCATATACTCCGCTTATATGAGCCATCTGTATGAAACAGAAATTAAGATTGCCTATTCTTCTTCGATGGACGAGTATTCGGCAACAAACAGCCGAGGCAATATGAAGATATGGGAGGAATTCTGTGTCAGAGGTTACTATCGCACATACGACGGCATAAGTCTTCTGAAACACGCCCTACACAATACCGTGCCGGACATAAAGAAGTCAATCGGTAAGGATGAGGACGGACACGACATAAAAGTTCCTGATAACGAGGCTATCCAACTCGCTAATGCCAAGATTGATGAAATTCGCAATGGATTCTCGGAATGGCTGGAGGCTCAAAGCCCGGAATTCAAGGAGCGTTTGGTGGATTTGTATAACAACAAGTTCAACTGCTTCGTGCGCCCGCAATACGACGGCAGCCATCAGACATTCCCCGACCTGAACATGAAAATCCTCGGCGACCGCTATGGCATCAGCTCGATTTATCAGTCTCAAAAAGACTGTATATGGATGCTGAAGCAGAATGGCGGTGGCATCTGCGACCACGAGGTCGGGACGGGTAAAACGCTGATAATGTGCATTGCAGCGCATGAGATGAAGCGTCTCGGATTGGCTCACAAACCGATGATTATCGGTCTTAAAGCCAATGTCGCCGAGATTGCCATGACATATCAGTCAGCTTACCCCAACGCCCGTATCCTGTTTGCCGATGAAAAGAGTTTCAAGGCTGACAACCGCGTCAACTTCTTCAACCAGATCAAGAACAACGACTACGACTGTGTGATTATGTCGCACGACCAGTTCGGCAAGATACCGCAGTCGCCGGAGATGCAGCAGCAGATTCTTCAGGCGGAACTTGACACGGTCGAGGAGAACCTCGAAGTGGTGAAGCAGCAGGGACACGACATCAGCCGTGGTATGCTCAAAGGTCTTATAAAGCGAAAAGAAAACCTGACAGCCAAGATTGCCACTATCCAGTATCAGATGGAGCAGAACAAGGACGCTGTCGTTGACTTCAAGCAAATGGGTATAGACCATATCTTTGTAGATGAATCGCATCAGTTCAAGAACCTTATGTTCAACACCCGGCATGAACGTGTGGCGGGTCTGGGCAACAGCGAGGGAAGCCAGAGGGCACTCAATCTGTTGTATGCCATACGCACCATTCAGGAGCGTACAGGCAAAGACCTTGGTGCAACCTTCCTGTCGGGTACAACAATCAGTAACTCGCTTACTGAATTGTATTTATTGTTCAAGTATCTACGCCCTAATGAGCTTGAAAGGCAGGAGATTCGGTGTTTTGATGTAAGGTATTTATAATGCTGTATATCAGTAAATAACTATAATTTAAGCGTACTAAAAATGTACTTTTTGAGATAATTAGAGGAAATGGAATAAAGGGATTTATGGATTTTTAAGGAGCGTTAGTTATATTTAATTCGATTCATTTTCGCTCTTTTGCTGATAATTCAAGAGGTTAGATAGCCATACATTGAGAAAAAATCGCTAATTTTGTAATTGCAATAAAACATATTGGCAAATGAAAAATAGGATACTCAGATCAATCTTATGTCTGATGATAGCGACGCCGTTCTTGGCATCCGCACATATAGACATCATTAACCCATCGGGCAATCACGACCTTGTCGCACTTCCCGCTGTCGTTTCTGAACATTCACAGTCAGAAGAATTATCCTTCAAAGGATTCGGGGTCTCCTATAAACAAGATGCTCCTGTCAGAAATTCGGATGGAATAGAGTCCTTCAAAGCTGTTCTGAAAGAAAGTGGCACCCTTTCAGTCGTGCTTGGCGAGCATATCTATGAGATAGAATCCATCACTGTGGAAGGTCCGATGAACGATGCTGATTTCAACACCCTTTGGGAATCATCGTTTAACGGTCAGCTAAAAATCATCGACCTTGAACACGCCGAGATTGAGGGTGATAAGATTCCTGACCGCGCATTGTTTCATGTTGATGCGCAAATGGATTGGGAAACATGGACGGTCACTACAATCCCGTTGGAAAAGATTGTTTTTCCTGCTGACGTGACCGAAATAGGCGAGTTTGCTATTGCCTATGCGATTTCGCTCAATGAGCTGAAATTGCCAAAGGCTTTACAAAAAATCGATAAATCGGCTTTCACCGACTGCATAAGTTTAACTTCCGAACAGCTCGTTTTCCCCGAAAATCTGGAAGTTATCGGCAACCAGGCTTTTTATCAATGCCGCGGACTAAAGGGCAAAATTACACTGCCCGAGTCGTTGAAAGCGATTGGCTGCGCTGCATTCTATACCTGTAAAATAACTGAGATCAACTTTCCTCAATCGCTGGAATTCCTTGGGTGCATGGCGTTTGCCAATTCTGAACTGGGAAAGGCGATTTTGCCTGACAACTGTATGCTTTGTTCCGATGGTGGACAGTTCTACAATAATTGGTACCTCGCCGAGGCGCATTTGCCGGATAATTCGACTATCGTTCCGCCCGACGTTTTCTTAGGCTGCTTTTCTTTGAAAGAGGTGAATGTCCCGTCCCATGCTGTCACCATCGGAGAATTTGCATACGATGAGGCCAAAATGTCGACTATAGATTTTCCGGGAACATTGGAATCTATCGAACAAAACGCATTTCAAAATTGCAACAAACTCACTACTATCGTTCTGCCGGCTTCGCTCAAAATCCTCGCAGACCGTGCTTTTGCGTTATGTGGCAGCCTGACAAGCATCTGGTGCAAGGCTACAGTTCCTCCCGTTTACGTTCCGGCACAAGGATATGAGTCTGACAGGACACCATTTACCGGCGTTAATCCCGCGATGTCTGTTTACATTCCTGTAGGAACAAAGCAGCAATATACGACAGCTTCAGGCTGGAATTATTTCACGAATTTCATAGAAACCGACAATTTCCCATCTTCCGGTATAGACAATGTGGTAATTGATGGAAAAGAAGATAATGCTGATTACTACGATTTGTTAGGAAGAAAAGTAGAAAATCCAACTTCTGGAACTATCTATATCCATAATGGGAAGAAAATCTTGAAATAACAACATCCCTCCATATTAAAAAAAGCGAGCCACAAGTTTTTTGCCTGTGGCTCGCTTTTTGCATTATTTGATTCCGAAACCTCGCTTTACCGTCTGTGTCAGCCGTTGCCATTGGTCTTTGAGCCATTGGAATATCCGGGTGCCATTGACATGGAGATGGAATTTGTTGTCCGCCGGGTCTCGCTTGATTTGTACCTTTGCCCCCGAAGCGTCCACCTCTCTCCGCTGGAACGGATAATAGAGTGTCGTGCCGGACTTTAAGACATATTCATTCATCGAGAGAAGCCCCTTTATGGAGTTGTCATTCAATCCCACGTCCTGACATTCCTCTATCGCCGGGAGCATGGCAACCGCATCGGGAAAGAACTTGACGAAATTTCCCATCTTCCATTCGTAACTGCGGACGGTGTCTGCCTCATGCTCTTTCTGCCGTCTCAGGCTATCCGATAGAGTGGATATTTCTCGGTGTAAATCCCGCTCCCGCGCCTCTGCACGGTCTTTCATCTCGCGGATTTCATTATCCTTTCTGACAATCTCGGCTTCAAGCCTCTTGGTCTTGCTCCCGGTGAATATATTGGCGATGTTGCTGCCGAGTTCCTTGCGTTGCGCATCCCGCTCGGCTTTCGCCTCGTCGCGCTCACGGATGGCGTTCCGGGCTTCTTTTTTCGCCTCGTCAGTCTGAGCCTCGTATGCCTTTTTCTCGGCAGTCAGCCTGTCGGTATCCTCTGCAAGCCCTTTCCGTTGCTCCGCAAGTCTGACGGATTCCTCCGACAGTCCTGCGTTGGTATCGGCAAGCGATTTGTTTTCGGCGGCGAGAGAAGAATTAGCCTCGGTCAACCGGGTGTTTTCGGAATAGAGTTCATTGTTCTGCTGCCGTATCTCCTCGTTGACCTGCGTGAGCATTTTCTTCCGGGTGTCGAGGGCGGTTGTCCGGCACTCAAGGCTCTCCACCTTGCTCTCAAGAGATTTTTTCTCTTTGTCGAGTTTCCTTTTCTCAATGGAGAGATTGCCGATGTCTTCTTCAAGACCTTTCTTCTTCACCATGCAGTCGCGGTAATATTCGTGCTGCCCGATGTGGCGCGCCTC
>ERZ1673743.1230-NODE-1230-length-30034-cov-20.398913_pt1 | contig 30034 bp, 17 predicted proteins | sample MGYA00580197_ERZ1673743 | MGnify/ENA primary metagenome ERZ1673743 (study PRJEB41218, sample SAMN15661795) | gut metagenome | host: Homo sapiens | place: Canada: London | collected 2015-08-20/2019-03-30 | study: EMG produced TPA metagenomics assembly of...
AACTGCAGACACGCTTCGCCGACTACCGCTAAGGCGCCGACGCTCAACGTTTAATCTCGGGTGCTTCGGCCCCCGCTCTTAAAAATAGAAAACACACATCCGACTTCCTCCCTCCGCCAGAATTCAAGGTATAATAATAGGATTGATTCATAAAAGATTGGTATTAAAATAGGTAAACAGCAGTCGCCCGGGCCCGCAGCCCGGGCGACTTTACTTATTGGGCGAGATGACGGAGTGCTCGTCGTGGGTCGCATGAAAATTTTGCAGGTTCTTTAACGAATTTTTTCTTTAATTGTTGGCCGCTTGTCCAAATTGTGTTAAATTTGCAGTGAAATATGCCCGCACGGGCAGCTGCAATGTCAACCAAAACAATCCAATAATAACTAAAACAATCATCCTATGTGGTTAACAAGCTCATCTATAGGACGTAAATTCGTGATGGCCGTCACCGGCATCGCTCTCGTCCTATTCGTAACTTTTCACGTGCTGATGAATGCGGTAGCCCTGATCTGGCCTACGGCCTACAATCAGGTCTGCGAGTTCCTGGGTGCCAACTGGTACGCGCTGATTGCGTCGGCCGGTCTCGCCCTGCTGTTCATCATCCACATCATTTATGCCCTCTGGCTCACGATCCAGAATCGTGCCGCCCGCGGCAATGACCGCTATGCAGTCAACGCCCGCCAGCCGCAGGTCGAGTGGTCGTCGAAGAACATGCTCGTGCTCGGCATCGTGGTGCTCGCTTTCCTGGCTGTGCACCTGATCCAGTTCTGGGCAAAGATGCAGTGGATGGAGCTGCGCGACGCCGATCTGGCAGTGCTGCCGCAGCTTGAAGGCACACCGTGCCCGCCGGCAATGGGTACCCTGTTCATTCAGATGGCATTCGCCGAGGTATGGACTCCGATCGTTTACATTATCGGCTTCGTGGCCCTGTGGTTCCACATGACCCACGGCTTCTGGTCGATGTTCCACACTATCGGCTGGGACAACAACATCTGGATCAGCCGTCTGAAGAAGATCGCCTGCTGGTGGACATCGATCGTAGTGGCTCTGTTCATCGCCCAGGCCATTGTGTTCACCGTGCATGCCCACAACAACTACTATACTACCAATCCTGAGCTGAAGGCCCAATACGGCGAATACTGGAGCAACTACTTCAATGCCCAGGCCGACGAGCTCCTGCCCCAGATCGAAGCCGCTTTCAACGACTTCCAGCAGCAGCCCGACTTCAATACCGCAGAAGCACAGCAGAAGTTCTTCGCGACCACCATCGCCGAGTACATGCCGCAGGCTCAGGCCATCATCAACAACCTGACACAGTATGCCGGCGAATACGCCAAGGCCAATGAGTCGACCGCGACCTTGTCGAGCTTCGTGCAGAACTTCGGTCCGATGGTTGAGCGTGCCAAGATGCTTCAGAACGCCGCTCCCGTACCGGCAACTCCCGCCGTTCAGGCTCAGCCCGTCGAGCAGCCCCAACCCGAAAATACTAACAACCAATAATCTCTCAGAAAGATGATAGACCTTAATAAAATCAAAGACATGATCGATTCGAGCCCTATCATGCAGGACTTTGCCGACATCGAATCATCAAAACTTCCTGAGTATCAGATTGACTCGAAAATCCCCGAAGGCCCCATCGCTGAGAAATGGACCAACTATAAGGCTCACCAGAAACTTGTCAACCCCGCCAACAAGCGTCACCTCGACATCATCGTCGTCGGCACCGGTCTGGCAGGCGCATCCGCAGCCTCGACTTTAGGTGAGCTCGGATTCAACGTGCTCAACTTCTGCATTCAGGACAGCCCCCGCCGCGCACATTCCATCGCAGCACAAGGCGGTATCAATGCAGCTAAAAACTATCAGAACGACGGTGATTCGGTATACCGCCTATTCTACGATACTGTCAAGGGCGGCGACTTCCGCTCCCGCGAAGCCAACGTATACCGTTTGGCCGAAGTGTCGAACAACATCATCGACCAGTGTGTTGAGCAGGGCGTTCCCTTCGCCCGCGAATACGGCGGCCTGCTGGCCAACCGCTCGTTCGGGGGCGCCCAGGTGAGCCGTACGTTCTACGCCAAGGGTCAGACCGGCCAGCAGCTGCTGCTCGGCGCCTACGCATCGCTCAACCGCCAGATCAACAAGGGCAAGGTTAAGTCGTTCGTGCGCCGCGAGATGCTCGACATAGTCATCATTGACGGGCGCGCCCGCGGTATCATCGTCCGCAACCTCATTACGGGCGAAATCGAGCGTTATGCCGCTCACGCAGTAGTGCTCGCCACCGGTGGCTACGGCCGCGCATTCTTCCTGTCGACCAACGCCATGGGCTGCAACGGCTCCGCCGCCATCCAGGCGTTCAAGAAGGGTGCCTACCTGGCCAACCTCGCCTTCACGCAGATCCACCCGACCTGTATTCCCGTTCACGGCGAGGACCAGTCGAAGCTGACCCTGATGAGCGAATCGCTCCGCAACGACGGCCGCATCTGGGTGCCCAAGAAGAAAGAGGACGCCGAGGCCATCCGCGCAGGCAAGCTCAAGCCGACCGATATCCCCGACGAGGACCGCGACTTCTACCTCGAACGCCGCTACCCGGCCTTCGGTAACCTCTGCCCCCGCGACATCGCATCGCGTGCCGCCAAGGAGCGCTGCGACGCCGGCTACGGCGTAGGCACAGGCAACGCCGTTTACCTCGACTTCAAGTATGCCATCGAGCGCGACGGCCGCCAGGCAGTCGCCGACCGCTACGGCAACCTCTTCGACATGTACCAGATGATCTCGGACGACAATCCCTATGAGACGCCTATGATGATCTTCCCCGCATCGCACTACACGATGGGCGGCATCTGGGTCGACTACGAGCTGCAGACCTCGATCAAGGGCCTCTTCGCCATCGGCGAATGCAACTTCTCGGACCACGGCGCAAACCGCCTCGGCGCTTCGGCGCTGATGCAGGGTCTCGCCGACGGTTACTTCGTGCTCCCCTACACGATGCAGAACTATCTGAGCGATCAGATCAAGGTGCCGCGTTTCTCCACCGACACTCCCGAGTTTGACGCTGCCGAAAAGGGCGTGCGCGAGCGCATACAGAAGCTTATGGACATCAAGGGCACCAAGTCGCCCGACGAGATCCATAAGAAACTCGGCCACGTGATGTGGAATCTCGTCGGCATGGGCCGTACCCTCCAGGGTCTTGTCAAAGCAATCGACGAGATCGAGGAAGTACGCAAGGAATTCTACTCGGATCTGCGCATCGTGGGCCGAGCCGACGACCTCAACACCGAGCTCGAGAAGGCTCTCCGCCTGGAAGATTTCCTGGTGATCGCCCGCATGATGGCAATCGACGCACTCAACCGCAACGAATCGTGCGGCGCACACTTCCGCGAAGAATACCAGACGCCCGACGGCGAGGCAGCCCGCCGCGACGACAAGTACATGTACGTAAGCTGCTGGAAGTACACCGGCGACAACGAGAAGCCAATCCTGATCAAGGAGCCGCTCAAGTACGAGGCCATCCAGGTTCAAACCCGCAACTACAAGTCGTAAGAATAACCACGCGTCCCGCTCCGGCGGGAGCCAAAGAATAAGTTAAAATGGAACATACTATCAGCGTAAATCTGAAAATTTGGCGTCAACGTGGTCCCAAAGAGAAAGGCGCGTTCGTCAACTATCACCTCGACAATGTGTCGACCGGCAGCTCGTTTCTTGAAATGCTCGACATGCTCAACCAGCGCCTGATCGAGCAGGACGAAGAGCCCGTAGTATTCGACAGCGACTGCCGCGAAGGCATCTGCGGCATGTGCTCGCTCTACATCAACGGTCATCCCCATGGTCCCGTGCAGGGCATCACCACCTGCCAGCTCCACATGCGCAAGTTCAACGACGGCGACACCATCACCATCGAGCCCTGGCGCTCTGCTGCCTTCCCCGTGATCCGCGACCTGATGGTCGACCGCGCTGCTTTCGACAAGATCCAGCAGGCCGGCGGCTACGTGTCGTTCAACTGCGGCGGTGCTCCCGACGCCAACGCTACTCCGATTTCGAAGGAGGTTGCCGACGTAGCCATGGATTCAGCTACCTGCATCGGCTGCGGCGCATGCGTCGCTGCCTGCAAGAACGGCTCGGCTATGCTTTTCGTATCGGCCAAGGTAAGCCAGTTCGCTCTGCTGCCCCAGGGTCAGGTAGAGCGCAAGCGCCGTGCCCGCGCCATGGTCAAGAAGATGGACGAGCTCGGCTTCGGCAACTGCACCAACACCGGTGCCTGCGCCGCCGAGTGCCCCAAGTCGATTCCTCTGAGCAATATTGCGCGCCTCAACCGCGAATTCCTCAAAGCTAAGTTCTCGGACTAAGCTTAAGCGATAATCAACCGGCGGCCGCCCTATCATTTATGGATAGGGCGGCCGTCTGTGTTTTAGATTGGCGCGGTATTACACTCAAAAACGCGAACGGCCCGGAATTGAAACTCCGGGCCGCATATGAGTTTGCAGATATCGGGTTATTTGCCTATCCCGAACATCATTTTGGCAAGGCGTGCCTTCTGTTCGTCGGTGAGGTCTTCCTTGGAAAGATCTTCAGCGACAGCCTTTGCTTCCTTGCCTACTTTGACGAGTTCTTCGGCTGCGTCGAGGTCACCTTCCTGTGCTTTCTGTGTCAGCTCGGTCATTTCATCCATGAGTTTGCCGAGCTTGTCGATCTTGCTGTCAGTGCTGTTGCAGGATGCGAGGCCGATCATGCATGCCACGCCGAGTGCTAAGAATACCTTTTTCATTGGTTTAATCGGTTTTTGATTAATATTAGGGTTAATTTCGCCTGAGGAGTCGGCGATGGCGCCGTCAAACCTTCGCCTGCAAATGTAGGTCAAATATTTCATCCGTGCAACAAATTGTAGTGTAAAAGTGCCATTTTACTATTAATTCACGGAAATCCGTCAAAAAAAGAGCCGGAGACCAACGCCTCCGGCTCTTTTCAGGTTTTTGGCAAATTATTGTCTTACCCACTTGAGTGTGGTGGCTGACGGGCCCGCGATGCGGATCATGTAAAGGCCAGCGGCCAGCTCCGGCAGCTGAACGGATGCAAGCCCGCTGCGGTCGACATAGACGAGGGTTCCGTCGGCGCGGTATATTTCTACATCATTGCCAATGACGGGCATCACGACAAGGCCGTCGGCGGTCACGTATGCCTTGGCTGACTCGTCAGTTACCGAGCCGATGCCGTTTGTCGAGTCGTAAACGAACGACTTTACATTGTAGTCGGTGCTTTTCTCGGTCGACAGATTATCCTGCGTGAAGTAGTTGGCGCGGATGCGGGCGTAATATGTCTGGCCCGATACGAGATCCTTGCCGGCCACGCGGATTTCTGACAGAGGCTTCGACTCAAATTCACCGTCACGCATCGTCAGGTTGTAAAGGCGTCCCGAGAACTCGGCATTGGCTGAAATCTGCAACCTTATGGAGCTTACGCCGTCGATCGGTTCGACTTCGATGCATTCGTTGGCGTGGATCACCTGGCCGTCGGCGGTGGGATTGACGAATACGGGCACGGAGGGTACGCGGTCGGCGGTCCAGAACTCTACCGGGTCGCTGACCGAACTGCGGCCGTCGCGCATGGCTGTCACGCGGCAGTAGTAGCGGAAACCTGTCATGAGCTTGCCTGAGGGAATCTGATGAGTGGGCTCGGAGCATTCAGCCGAGTAAACTTTCTGGTTGAACGTGCGGTCCTTCGCTATCTCCAGCAGGTAGGTCGAGCCTGCGTAGGCAGGCGTCCATGCCACGGCAGGTGCGTCAGACTCGTCTTTGCCGGTCGGCGCGGTTACGGCCACCCGGGAGGCGGTGAACGAGCGTGTCTCGGAGTAAGCCACTGGGGCGTTGACGGCCGATGTGCGTACGCGCCAGTAGTATTTCATACCTTCCTGCATGTCGAAGATGATGTACGAGCTGATGCTGTTGCCCGATACAGGTACGTTGACCACACAGTCGGTGAATCCGGCATCAGTGGCGACCTCGAGGACGTTGCTCTGGCCGTTTTCTTCCCATGTGAAGTCGAAGAGGTCGGCGGCGAGGGCGTTGTCGTCCGGATAGGTGAGAACGGCCTTGACGGGCTCCTCGGCTGCCTCACCCTCGATGCTCATGGAGTATTCATTGCCGTAGCGGTCGTAGACGGCCACGCCGAAGGTGTATCCGGTCAGGTCCGCGGGTATGTCATACGAATTGGTGTAGCGGCACTGCAGCAGGTTGCTGCTGTAGGGCTTGCGCTCCTCGCCGTCGGCGAAGGCATAGACGGTGTAGCGCATGCCTTCTACTTCGTCCCAGCGCAGTGTATTGCCCTCGCGGCGCAGGTTGGTGACCGTGGCGGGCGACAGAACGTTGTTCCAGGGGCGGATCGGCGTCAGCGCGCGGGTGGCGAAGGCCGTCTTGCCCATATATTCCGGGAAATAGATGGTTTTACCCTCGTATTTGAGCGCGCTGCCGGAGTAGAACTGCATGCGGAAGAATCCCATGCCGTTGACATTGTCGGGCTGTCCGGCGCGCGCGTACTCGACCTCGCGGGAGAATTCGGCGGCGCCGAACTCGCTGTACTTCGACATCGACACGGCCGAATACAGGTGACGGTTGAATTTGCGCGAGGCAATCACCCACCAGTCCTGCAGCGGGTCGAAAAGGTCGCACCAGTAGATCTGTGGAGCCATGAAGTCGGTCAGGTGGTGCTTGTACCAGTACAGCGGATCGGCAGCTACGGCCTCATACTGCCAGTCATGCTCTCGGATGTTGGGCGACGGGTCGAGACCGTATTCGGAGGTGACGTGGGGCGGAGATGCCACACCTGCGGGCTTGGTGCCGAACACTACCCAGTCCTTGTGCGACTTGACTGTGTCGTGAACCCGGCGGATCATGTCATTGACGTTCGAGACGCGCCATTCGAGCTGGGTGCCTATGGTCGAATCAGCGGCTTTGGCGGCGTCGTAGAACTCCTTGTCGACCTCCATCGGGGTCGGATTCGAGTAGTAGTAGTCGTCGAACAGCAGGCCGTCGATGTCGTAGTGGTCGACGATGTCGGCCGCCACGTCGCATACGCGCTGCTTCACCTCTTCGAGAGCAGGATTCAGTATCGTTTCATGGTCCTGGACAAGCAGCCATTCGGGATGCGTAAGTTCGTAGTCGAGCGGGCTTTCGCCGTGTTTGTAACGTGTGCAGTAGCGGTATGCGTTGAGCCAGGTGTATACCTCGATGCCGCGTGCGTGGGCTTCCTCGATGAGGAATTCCAGCGGGTCGAATGGCGGTGCGACGCCGCGTCGGCCGCTGACGGTCGACGACCAGGGTTCGTAGGCCGATTTGTAGGCCGCGTCGCACAGAGGGCGTACGGCGAAGTATACGACGTTGACACCGCCGTCGCGGTATTGGTCGAGATTGTTGCGCAGGATGCGTTTGTAGGTTTCGGCATTCTGGGCGTTGATCGGGCCGCTGGGCCAGTCTGATACATAGGGTGAGATGTAGACGCCGCGGTGCTCGCGGAATTCGGCGGCGCGGGCGGTGTGCGGCATGGCGAGGGTTGCTGCCGCGGCAGCTGCAAGGGTTATCAGTAATTTTTTCATCGGTATTTTTAGTTTATCCGGTGGTTATTTCACCCATTTCAGGGTAGCGGGCGTCGGGCCTTGCACTCGGATGATGTACAAGCCGGAGCTGAGTTGGGGAAGTTCGACAGAGGTCGGTGCTCCGTGAACGGTGTATACGCACGAGCCGTCGGCGCGGTATACGCTGACGGTGTTGCCTTCGACAGGCATGTTGACCGTACCTTCGGGGCTTACTGTCACCTCGCCTTCATCGCCGGTTACTGAACCGACGCCTTCAGAATCACTGTAGACGAAGGAAGTGGTGACGTAGTCGCTTGTCTGTTCACGGCTCTGGTCGGCCTGGATGTAGTATTTCGAGCAGGCTCGCACATAATATGTCTCGCCGGTAACAAGCAGTTTGCCGGCAACACGGATTTCCTTGAGCGGACGGGTGGCCGTCTCGCCGTCGCTGAGCGTGATCTGATACAGACGGCCGGAGAATTCAGGATTGGCGGCTATCTGTATGGCCATCGAACTTGCGCCTTTGACGGGTGAGATCTCTACGGTCTGGTTGGCGCAGAGAGTCTGGCCGTCGGCGGCGGGGGTGACATATCGGGGCAGGTCGGGCACGCGGTCTGCGGTCCAGAAGTCGCCTGTGTTGCTGAGCGAGCTGCGGCCGCCGCGCGAGGCGGTCACGCGGTAGTAGTAGTGGAAGCCCGAGAGCAGACGGCCTTCATCTACTGTTACGGTAGGCTCGGATACTTCTTTAGCGAAGTCGATCTGGGAGAAGGTGCTGTTGCGCGAGACCTCGACGCGGTAGAGCGCGCCTTCGTAGGCAGGTGTCCATGTGATTTGCGGAGTGACGCTCTCTTCGCGCCCGGTCGGGCCTGTGACGGCTATCCGCGAGGCTATGAATGACCTGATTTCGGACACTCCTGCAGCCGAATTGACGCCATGGGTGCGCACGCGCCAGTAGTAAGTGCGGCCTTCCTCAAGCGCGGGGATCTGGTATGAGTTTACTGCCGAGCCGTGGGTCTGGCAGGTGGCGATGATGTCGGTGAACGCGGCGTCGGACGCAACCTCGAGGATGTTGTCCTGGCCGTTGTCCTTCCATGTGAAATCGAACAGGTCGGCGGCTTTCTCGCCCTCGGCGGGATGGGTCAGCTCGGCCTTCACGGCTTCACCCAAGACAGCGCCTTCGAGCAGCATGGGGTATTCGTTGCCGTAGCGGTCGTAGACGGCAACGCCGAAGGTGCATCCTGCTTTGTCGGCGGGAATGTCGAGCGAGTTGCCGTAGCATATCTGTACGAGATTGCTGCTGTGTGGCTGGCGCTCCTCGCCCTCGGCGAATGCGTAGACGGTGTAGCGCATGCCTTCGACGGCATCCCAGTGCAGAGTGTTGCCTTCGCGGCGGATGTTGGCCGTGTAAGCGGGGGCGTACACGTTGTTCCACGGGCGGATCGGTGTCAGGGCGCGTGTAGCGTAGGTCGTATGGCCCATGTAGATGCCGAATGTGACGTTTTTGCCCTCGTACTTCATGTACGAGTCGTTCATGGTGTTGTAGCGGAAGAAGCTGATGCCGCTTTCGCCGGGAGCGAGCAGGTCGCGGGCATATTCGACCTCGCGGGCGAATTCTGAGCCTCCGTAGTTGCGGTAGCTCGAGAGGCTCACTGCCGAATAGAGATGGCGGCCGAACTTGCGGGCTGCCACATTCCACCAGGCCTGCATGGTGTCGAACTTGTTGGGCCAGTAGATCTGAGGCGCGATGAAGTCGACCCACTGATGCTTGAGCCACGACAGCGGGTCGGAGGCTATGGCATTGTACTGCCAGTCACCTTCGGGCGAGGGTTCGAGGCCGTATTCCTCGCGGACGTTGGCGGGCGACGCCGAGCCGGCCGGCGAGATACCGAAAGGCATGTATGGCTTATGCTCCTTGATCACGCGCGAAACGCGCTCCACCATCGAGTTGACGTTGGCCACGCGCCACTGCACCTTGGTGCCGACTGACGGGTCGGCAGCCTTTGCGGCGTTGTAGAGGTCGTCGTCGTAGCTGTCGGGAGTCGGATTTGAGTAGAAATAGTCGTCGAAGATGACGCCGTCGACGTCGTAGTTGTCGATCACGTCGACTATGACGTCGCAGATGCGCTGCTTTACTTCTTCAAGTGCCGGATTGAGGATAGTCTCCTTGCCGGGCTGACGGATGAGCCATTCGGGATGCGTGTTGGTGTAGTTCAGCGGATGGTCGTCGTGGTCGTAGACGCCGCAGTAGCGGTAGGGGTTGAACCAGGCGTAGACCTCGATGCCGCGGGCATGTGCGCCTTCGAGCAGTTTCTGCAGCGGGTCGAAGGCCGGTTCGCGGCCGCGCTGTCCGCCGACGCCTTTCGACCACGGTTCGTAGGCCGACTTGTATGTGGCGTCGCACATCGAGCGCACATGGTAGTATATGACATTGAGTCCGCTTGCCTGCATGTCGTCCAGTATGTTATTGAGTATGCGCAGATAGTTGGCTGAGTTGGCGGCGGTGACGCCGTTGCCGGGCCATTCGCCGAGGTAGGGCGTGACCCATACGGCGCGGTGCTCACGCATATCGGCCGCCAGGGTCAGCGGCGATGCCATGCCGGCAGCCAATGCCGCGCAGAGCAGTATCTTGTGGATTCTTTTCATTTTTAGTATGTTTATTTTAAGTGCAAGCCTCTGCCGGCTGCTTATTTAAGCAAAAGGTAACCCGCGGCTAAGCGGCCGGGGGTTACCTTTTGCAAAGTAACTTCTATGTTGGATTAGAAGAGTTTGGTCTTGTGGGTGTTGATCACGCAGCCGGTTGCGAGGTCGTTGGTCTCGCCGTAGTTGGTGATGGTCTTCGTAGCGGGGTCGTAGACGGCGATACCTGCCTTAACGCCTGATTCGTCGCCGGCTTCGGGACGGTAGCAGAAGTAAACTCGTCCGTTGTCGGGATCGACAGCAAGCTGGGTCACGTAGAGACCTTCGTCGCCGGTGGTGTTCTCAGGTGCGCAGTCCATAGTCTTGGTGAAGGTTGCGTCCTTGCTGGCCAGAGCGGTCTGATAGTCTACGAGGGGGAATTCCATGAATCCCTGGTTGGGCAGCGTATGGTAGATGTAGATGGCGTTGCGGTCTTCGTCGACGGTGAATGTCGAGGTCTTCTCGCCGCTGAGGATGACTGCCGAGGGAAGGGCGTGCTTCTTGGCCTCGGTTTCGGTGGCATAAACGTCGGAGTCGCGGAAGCGGAAGATGCCGAAGCCGTTGTAGTTCTTGCCTATCCACCACCAGCCGTTGCGGTCGCGGTAGAGGCCGTTCGTGATTGCGCCCCACGATATGCCCTGATCCTTGAACGGGGTATTTTCGTTGGTCATCACGTACGAGGTGCGGCGGTTGCTGTCGCCCTTGCCTTCGACGGCGCCACGGGTGGTGCAGTCGAGAGCGGTAAAACCGGTGTTGCGGTCCGAGTAATAGATCGTCCCGTTGTTGATGACGCCGCGGAAGGGGTCGTTGAAGGCTGCACCGCCGACGTTGCTGATCACTACGTTGACGCCTGTGCCGTCGGCACGCATGGCGGTCATGGTGCCGTCGCCGAGTACGCCGTTCTCATCGTTCACGTAGTAGTACTGCTTGCCTGCGTCGAGGATGTAGATCCAGTCGATGTCCTCGACGGGAGCTTCGGGATCCTCGCTGTCGGCTACGCCGGGCGTGCTGTTGCAGAGCAGATTGAATACGGTCGAACCCGAGGGAACGCCCATATCGTAAGGCATTACTTTCGTGCCCTGGGGAATCTCGTCGAGCAGCTTGATAGCCTTGATGTTGCCGCCGCGCTGTGCGTAGTAGAGAGTCGAAGCGGGCTTGTCGCAGCCGACCTGTACGTTGAGATACGTGTCGGCAAGACGGCGGTTCTGGCCGCCTTCGGCGATATCGAATGTGGTGACGATCGATACGCGCTGCGAACCGATGTTGCGGAACTTCACAGGCTGCGGATAGTCGATAGATCCGTCTTCATGGCTGTAGCCGATGAACTCGGTGGCTTCAGTGCCGTCGGCGTAGGTCGTGCCTTCGGGGAAAGTCCACACGTAGCGGGTCTGCAGATTCTCGGGGTTGGGGAGCTCGATGTTGAACGTCATCGTGGTCTTGTTGAACTCGATGATGTCGTCGCTCTGAGTAGCTACGCTGAGCACGGGAGCGATGTCGTTGATGAGCAGGGGATAGGTACGCGATCCTACGCCTTCGAGCGTCAGGGTCACCTCATACTTGCCTGCGGCTTCATATTTGTGCGTCGGGGATGCCTCGGTCGAGGTGGTGCCGTCGCCGAAGTCCCATACGAAGCTGCCGGTCTTGGCCGACGTATTGTTGAACTTGACCGTCGACACTACGTAGTAGTCGAGCAGATATTCGTCGCCGTCTACATTGTAGGTGAAGTCAACGGCTGCGCCCTCGAGCTGCACGTCGTCGACATAGTCCTCGGTGCAGGCGGTCAGAGCCGACATGGCCAGGGCGGCCATTGCTATCTTATTGAATATTTTCATGACTTTCAATGGTGTTGGCATTAGTTAATTGTGATGGGCAGTACGTCGTAAGCGCGGCCTTCGTTGCCCTCGATGTCATAGACGCGGAACTGGGCATTGAGGGTGTATTTGCGCGAGAAGTCTACCTTGTAGCAGGCGTTGGCCGTGTCGTAGATCCAGTCCTGGAACGGAATGTTCTCGAGCAGGGTGCGGAATTTGGGCAGCCATTCGGTACGGACGCTGGAGACGATCGCGCCGGCGTTGTCGTCGTAGCGGCAGAATACCCATTCAGCCGACTTGTATACCGGATAGGTGGGGGCAGCCGTGAAGTTCTCGTTTTCTTCGATGCTGATCTCGTGAACCACATTCTGTCCGTTCTCCACGGTGTAGTAGTAATAGCCCACTACGGCGTCTTCACTGGCCTGGGTAGTGGCGAACCACTTGTCAGACTTGTCGGCCTCTGGCTGGTCCATGTCGATCTCGGGCAGACCTACGGCAGCAAACTGCTCGTTGGTGAAGTTGTACGAGATGTAGACCGAGCGGAGCGAGTTGTAGTAGCTCGGAGCGGTTGCGGCATCGGTCAGGTAGCCGAGTACGGTCGACAGGAAGCCTTCCTTGAATCCTTCGGGATAGTATGCCTGGAAGTTTTCCTCGTCCCAGTCCTTGATGTCGGCCCACTTCACGGGAGCGAGAGTGCGCGATACCGGAACGGTGCCGTCGATGATGAATTCATGGCCGTCCCAGAAGTTGGCATCGTGGGGGAACACGGCCATCGACTGGTAGGAGCGGATGGTGTCGGTGCGGGTCGACTTGTGGGTGTAGCCAAGTGCGGTGCCACCGAGTTTCGAGAGTACGGAGGCTTCTTCCTCGCGGACGATCTGATACCATACCTCGCTGCGGTCGGGCGTCTTGCCGGGCGATACCGAGTATTTGCCCTGGAAGCCGAAGGATTCGCCGGCCTTGCAGACCGTCGAGTTCAGCTGCCAGTATGCTGCCGGAACCTCAGGACCTTTTTCTACGACTTCGTTGATGATGTCGTGGCGGGCGCACGATGTCGTGGCAAGCGCGCCGAGAGCCAGAAGTCCTATTTTATATTGAATTTTCATATTGTCTTTCGTTTTTGTTGATTGAGAGATAATTCAGATTATTCAGCAGTCAGCGAGGTACGCACGCCGTAGTCCTGTGCCCAGTTCATCGGCTTGAGAAGCCACTTGTGGTTCATCGAGGCGCCCAGGCGCTGAAGTTCTTTCTGGTTGTACTTTTCCTCGGTCTCGGGGTCGTAGTTGATACGCTGGATCCAGGTGTTCTCCTGCTCTTCGTTGCTCAGACCGTCTACGAAGTAAGGCTTGTAGAGGTTGTAGGGGCGGCGGAGGGTCGGGTAGACGATTTCGTTGGCGTCGCCGATACCGTAGTTGTTGCGGTTGTTCGAGTAGTGGTAGCGGCGCATGTCGGTCCACTGTTCGGGCTGCAGGTACATGGCGATGTACTTCTGGATCATCAGGTCGCTGAGCGAGAAGGTCGATTCGTTGAAGTACCAGTGCTTCTGGCCGTTTTCCTCGCACTTGGTCACGCGGATGGCGCGGCGGTCGGGATCCTGGCCGTCCTCGTTGTTGAGGAAAGCGTTGACGTACAGAGGCCACCACTTTTCGCCGTATGCGCCGGGCTTTGCGTCGGTATAGGGGTAGAGACCTTCATTGTCGGCCAGATAGCGGTCGAGGTGACGCTGGATGTTCCACTCGGTGGCTTCCTTGGCCAGATGGCAGGCGGTAACTTTGTCGCCCATCCAATAGTATGCCTCAGCCTTGATGAAGTAGAGTTCCTCCATGGTGAAGAGTACGTTGTAGGCGTCAGTAGCGGCGCAATATGCACCGGCGTAGAGGTTCGGGAAGTGAACCTGCTTGAAAGCCTGGCCTGCGCCGATGTTGTTCTCGACGTAGCGGAGCATTACCGACTTGAAGTCGTTCGAGGCCGATACCGGGCCTTCGTTGGCTACGAAGAGGAGTTCGAGACGCGGGTCGGCGCCGTAGCCGAGGTTGCGGTCCCACTTACCCTGCTTCATTTCCTCGCCGGGATTGACTACGCCCAGGAGATCCTGCATGAAGAATTTCGAGGGAACAGCCTGGTCGAGGTTGTTGGCATACGACTGCCAGGTGTCGAAGCGGGTGTCGCCGGGGCCCCAGCATGCCGACTGGGCGTATGTGCCGCCGTCGAAGTTGTAACGGGGTTCATTGCCGAACCAGGGGCCGTAGAGGAGGTCGCCCGAGCGCCAGCAGTCGATGGCTGCGTCGGCGGCGGCGATGATCTTCTGGCAGGTAGCTGCCGAGCGGTCGATGTTCGGGAGGTTGCGCAGCAGCAGGCGGGCCTTGACTGCGAGCACGAGACCTTTCCATTTGTTGAGGTCGCCGGCGTATATGCGGTCGCGTGAGCCGTCGATTGCACGGTTGTCGGGAGAGTTGACGATTGTCGGGTCGTTGTACATGGCCAGCAGGTCTTCTGCCTCCTGGAACATCCATGCATAGATCGAAGCCTGGGTGTCGTACTTGGGCGAGTTGCTCTGATAGGCTTCCTCGCGGGGCATGTCGCCGAAGGCATCGGTTGTGAGCTGGGTCGACATCAGCATGATGGTACGGGCGATGAGCTCGTAGTTGGGCGAGTTGATGGCGCGCGAGTTGGCGATCAGTTCATTGCCGTTGACGCCGATGTCGTAGTAGTGGCGGCGCCACTGCGGATGACGCTGCATGATCAGGAATCCGCCCCAGCCGTATTTGTAGGTGCGGTCGCCGCGCTCGTTCTTGCCCATGGTGGTAAGGCACTGCGACAGGTATGTGCCGTACTCTGCGTGGTCGTATACGATCTGGTTGGCGAAGAAGATGACGGGCGAAAGTCCGAGATCGGCCGTGTTGGCGTGGGCGCGGTCGATGTTGACATTGTCGTCCAGGACGTCGTTACATCCTGTCAGTGCCAGACCTGTCAGTACAGCCAGTGAAAAGGCTTTTATCTTGTTCATAATGATTTCCGGTTGATTAGAATGTTACGTTAACGTTGAAGTTAAAGCTGCGCAGGGCGGGCACGCTGTAGGTATCGATACCCATGGCGCCTGAACCGTTGACTGCGCCGGGCATTACCTGCGGGTCGCAGCCGCTGTACTTGGTAAGCAGGAAGAGGTTGCGGCCGGTGAGCGAGCAGCGCAGAGTCTTGATCGGGTTGCCGGAGCCGAGCTTACGCATCAGGTTGGTAAAGTCGTAGCCTACGGTCACGTAGCTCAGACGGAGGTATGAGCCGTCCTCGATGAAGTTCGAGCCGACGTTGCCGATGTAGTTGTTGTAGGTCTGCTGGTCGAGGATGACGGAGTTCTTGTTGGGAACGTAGGTTCCGTCGGGCTGCTCAACCACGCCGTGGAACATGATCTTGTGGTTGCGGTACTTGGCGATGTAGTTGCTCATGCCGTTGCTCATCAGGCCGCGGCCGGTGATGTTGGCCACCTTGCCGCCGATACGGCCGTCGAACAGGAACGACAGCGACAGGTCCTTGTAGTTGAGGGTCGAGCCGAGACCGATCAGGCAGTCGGGCTCGCGGTTGCCGAGGTAGATGTATTTCTCAGGCGAGATGCGCGGATAGCCGTTCTCGTCGATGAGGATTTCATTCTTGTCGTTGCGGAGGTAGTCCGAACCGACGATACCAGTGGTGGCCTCACCGAGGTAGCAGGTCGTGTAGAGGTCGCTGTACTGCTCCGAACCGCCGGCGATGTACTTCATGTCGTCGGGCAGGTCTTTCACCTTGCCGCGGTTCATCGAGAAGTTCAGGGTTGCGGTCCACTCGAAGTCCTTGCTGGTCATGATGGTCTGGTTCAGAGTAGCCTCGATGCCCTGATTCTCGATCGAACCTTCGTTGCGTGTCTGGAGAATGGTACCCGAGGTAGGCGATACGCGTACGAGGACGATCTGGTTGTCGACAGTCGTGTTGTAGTAAGCCAGGTCGAGACGGGTACGGTTGTTGAAGAAGCGGAGGTCAGTACCGATTTCCCAGGTCGAGGTCATTTCAGGCTCGAGGGTGATGGCGCGCGACATGCCGGGGTCGACAGCGAAGCCGGGGTCGGGGATGGTGACCCACTGCTTGTAGTTGTTCGAGAACTGGTTGGCCATGCAGTCCTTACCAACCTTGGCGTAGTTGCCGCGGATCTTGCCGTAGGAGAATACCGGGCCGGAGAGGTGGAAGAGTTCCGAGAAGATGACACCGCCGGTGAACGAGGGATAGAAGTAGGTGGGCTTGTCGGTCTGGCGGAGGGTCGACGAACCGTCGAGACGGCCGGTTACCGACAGCTGGACTACGCTGTGCCAGTCGAGGCGGATTTCGCCGAAGTAGCCGTACTTGTTGCGGCTGCTGCGGTAGAAGGTGTTGTCCTTGAGGGTGAAGATGTCGGGATCGAGGTTGTTGAACGAGTAGAAGTCGCCTTCGAGCAGGAAGTGCTGGCCGCCGAAGCTGCCTTCAAGACCCTTGCTTTCGGTGTATTCACCGCCGAGGAAGAAGTTCAGGTTCCAGTCCTGGTTGATGTTCCAGAGGTAGTTGGCCAGGAACTGGGCCGTGATGCGCTGTGAGCGCGAGGTATCGAAATTGAAACCGCCCATGCGGCCGTACCAGTCATTCTTCGAACCGGTGCCGTCGGCGGAGATGCCGAGGTCGTCGAATACGAATTCGTCCTGTGCGTAGCGGGGAACGCTCCACGACTGATAAGTGCTCCAGCCCTTATCGTAAGCGAATTTGCCGGTGAAGGTCAGGTTCTTGATGGGTTCCCACGAAACCAGCGAGTTGACGATCACGCGCTGGCCTTCGGTCTTGGAGCCGTCCATGTAGCGGCTGTAGTAGGGCGAGAGGCCTGCGCCGAGGCGCTGTCCGTCGTTGAGGATTTCCCAGTCGTCGTATCGGCACGACCAGTTGGGCAGACCGTTGGGCAGGCGGTAGTCGGCCATATTGCGGTTGATGGCCCAGCCGTAGACGGTCGACATCGAGTTGCCGAAGCCGCGGGCCGTGTTGTCGATGTAGTTGGTCGAGAGCATGATCTTCACGGTCGACGAGGGGTTGAACTCGCCCTTGACGAAGAAGCCGAGGCGCTTCTTGTAGTCGTGGGGCACGACGCCCTGGTTGTCCATGAAGTTGGCCGATGCGTATGCCGAGAAGAGCTCGTTGCCGCCCGATACGGATACGTCGTACTTCTGCATGAAGCCGGTGCCGAGGAATTCGCCTACGTTGTCGTAGTACTTGTCGCCCATTTCAGGGTTCATGCGGGGACCCCAGCCGCCGGTGGAGTTGGTGATGTAGAAGCCGTTGCTGCCGCCGATGAACTCGGTCTGGAGCTTGGGCATGTGGGCGGTGTGGGAGAGTTCCCAGCCGCCGTTGACGGTGACAGTCACCTTACCGTCCTTGCCGCTCTTGGTGGTGATCAGGATCACACCGTTGGAGCCTTCCTGGCCGTAGAGGGCCGATGCGGCGGCGCCTTTCAGCACTGACATCGATTCGATATCGTTAGGGTTGATATCGGCCATCGATGATGCACCGCCTCGGATAGGCATGCCGTCGACTACGAACAGAGGCTCGTTGCTCTGGGCGCTGTTGATCGACGAGATGGCGCGGATCACGATCTGCGAGGCCGAGTTAGGCGAGCCGCCGGCCATTGAGACCTGCACGCCGGCAACCTTGCCCTGCAGGGTGTTCACGAAGTTGCTCGACTGACCGGCGACAACGTCGTCGCTCTTGAGCTCCTGAACCGAGAAGTTCAGTTTTGATTTCGACTGAGACTGGCCCATGGCGGTAACGACTACTTCACCCAGAAGCTCCGTGTCGCTTTCAAGTGTCACGTCAATCACCGTCTTGTCGCCGACAGGCACCGTGACGGTTTTGTAGCCTACCATCGAGAAGACCAGGACGGCCTTGTCGTTGGGAACGTCGATTGAATATTTTCCGTCGATATCGGTTACCTGGCCGCCTTGCTGGCCTTTGACTGTAACGGACGTGCCTATGGCCGGCTCGTTCAGTTCAGCGTCGGTAACCGTACCTGTCACGATTCGGGCTTGGCCCACGATCGCGAATAGGGAAAATAACAGTAAAAATAGCTGTTTTTTCATAATTACTTTATTTGTTGGTATTCAAGGTTTTAGTTTCTCAAATTGATTAACTTTTGTTTATGAAATATGACTTAAGGTTTATTAATCCGGGCATAGTATGCCCTTTCGGAACACAAATTTAAATCTTTTTTCAATACCGCAACACTATTAATACTGTTAATTAACTATAATTAGCATTCGGGAACAGTATTTAAGTTAACTGTCGGCGCCTTTTGGCGGTCTCGCCCTTTTTTGCTAACTTTGTCGCGTCGCCCGAAAGTCTCAGAGGCCACACCGACCTTACTACATTAATAATATACAGCCATGCGCATCGACATAATCACCGTCCTCCCCGAAATGCTTGAATCGCCGCTCGGATGCTCGATCCTGAAGCGCGCCCGCGACAAGGGCCTCGTCACCATAGAGGTCCACAACCTGCGCGACTACACCACAAACAAGCACCGCAAGGTCGACGACTATCCTTTCGGCGGCGATGCCGGCATGGTGATGCAGGTCGAGCCCGTCGACCGCTGCATAGCGGCCCTGAAAGCCGAGCGTACGTACGACGAGGTCATCTTCACCGCCCCCGACGGCGAGATCCTCACGCAGCCCATGGCCAACTCGCTGTCGATGCTCGACAATATAATAATACTGTGCGGCCACTACAAGGGCGTCGACTACCGCATCCGCGAGCATCTGATCACAAAGGAGATCTCGATCGGTAATTATGTGCTCACCGGGGGCGAGCTGCCCGCAGCCATCATCGCCGACGCCATCGTTCGCCTGATCCCGGGCGCCATCGGCGACGAGCAGAGCGCGCTGAGCGATTCGTTCCAGGACAATCTGCTCGAGCCGCCGGTTTACACCCGCCCGGCCGACTACAAGGGCTGGCGGGTGCCCGACCTCCTGCTCAGCGGCCACGAGGCGCGTATAGCCGAGTGGCGCCACGAGCAGTCGCTCGAGCGTACGGCGCGCCTGCGCCCCGACCTCCTCAAAGGCCTATAAGGCTAAAAAAACAGCTACAACAGCTACCTTAGCTAAAATAGCTACAACAGCTAATTCAGCTGACCGTCTTCAATCCCAGGTAAATGACTATCAGGAACGCCGAGATTACCACCAGGAGCACCGTGGCGGCGATGATCGACGTGATGGCCGTGTTGCGGATCGAGTGGCGGTGGCTTTTCAGCGCCAGCGCGCCCACTACGACGGCTGCTGCGCTCAGCCCGATGCCGAGCCAGGCGTTGAAGCCGGCCAGAATCCACGACATGGCCGTGATGACTATGGAGATTATCGCCAGCCACATGAACCGCTTAGACTCGCACGGCCATTTGGCCGCCGGACAGGCATCGGCCGGCTGTTCGGGCTGCTGCGCGGCGGCGTCCTGAGGCTCCTGGACGTCCTGCGCATCTTTTATTTCATTAATTTTATCTTGATCTGACACTTTATATGCTTTTTAGAGGGTGCTATATAATTAAGACAAATTAAGTGAAATAAAGTTTAATTCCGGGGTTCAGTGCGCCTCGAGCCAGTTGGTGCCTACGCCTGCCGAGACCTCCAGAGTGACGCGGCCGCTGTAGGCGTGCTCCATCTCGCTGACCACCAGTTCCTGCACGCGCGCCAGCTCGTCGGGCTTGACGTTGAACACCAGTTCGTCGTGCACCTGCATGATCATGCGCGAGCGAAGGCCCTCGCGCTCGATGCGGCGGGCGATGGCTATCATGGCTATCTTGATGATGTCGGCTGCCGAGCCCTGCAGGGGGGCGTTGATGGCGTTGCGCTCGGCGTAGCCGCGCAGGGCGGCGTTGCGCGACCCGATTTCGGGCAGGAAGCGCTTGCGGCCGTGGATGGTGGTGACGAATCCCTGCTCGCGGGCGCGTGAGATCGACTGCTCCATGTACTCCTTGATTTTCGGATACGTCCTCATGTAGTTTTCGATCAGCTCCTTGGCCTCGCCGCGGGGTATGCTGAGACGCTCCGAGAGGCCGAAAGCCGATATGCCGTAGATGATGCCGAAATTGGCCGTCTTGGCGTTGCGGCGCTGCTCGTCGGTGACGTCGCCGAGCTTCTCGTGGTAAATCTTGGCGGCGGTGGCGCGGTGGATGTCGGCGCCCGCGTTGAAGGCGTCGACCATGCCGGGGTCGCCGCTGATGTCGGCGATCAGGCGCAACTCGATCTGGCTGTAGTCGGCCGAAAGCAGCAGGTCGCCCTCGTCGGCGATGAAGGCGCGGCGTATCTCGCGGCCGTCGTCGGTGCGCACGGGGATGTTCTGCAGGTTGGGGTTGGTCGACGATATTCGGCCTGTGGCCGTCACGATCTGGTTGTACGTGGTGTGTATCTTGCCCGTGGCGGGGTTGATCAGAGCCGGCAGGGCGTCGACGTAAGTCGCCAGCAGCTTGCGCAGACCGCGTATCTGCAGTATCAGGCCCACGATCGGATGCTTCGGCGCCAGCTTCTCGAGAATTTCCTCGGTCGTCGACCATGCGCCGCGCTTGGTCTTCTTGGCGTTGGCGTCGATGGCGAGCTTCTCGAAGAGGATGCGGCCGACCTGCATGGGCGAGCCGATGTTGAAGCGTTCGCCGGCTATGGCGTAGGCACGCTCCTCGTCGTCGGCGAGGCGCTGGGTCAGCTTCCGCGACAGGCGCTGCAGTTCGGCCGTGTCGATTCGCACGCCCTCGTACTCCATCGAGGCCAGCACCGGTATGAACGGCCCCTCGATGTCGGTGTAGAGCTGCCACAGGCTGTCGGCTTTCAGCCTTTCGGTCAGTATAGGCTGCAGCTGCCGCGCTATGGAGGCGCGCTCGCCCGTGGCGGCCGCGGCTTCGGCGGCGGTGGCGTGGCGCATCTTTTTCCGTTCGGTGACCGACAGGCCGTAGTCCGACGTGCGGTGCCGCAGCATGGCGAAGGCCACCGTCGGGAGGTCGTGGGGAGTCTCGGGCGCCAGCAGGTAGTGGGCCACGGAAGTGTCGAAGTAGGGCGCGCTCCAGGTCAGTCCAAGGCGGCGGGTGATGACCATCAGCCGCTTGACGTCGTGGCTCACAATGGTCGCCTGCCCGGCAAGCAGGGGCTCGAGCAGAGTCAGCGCCTCGGCGCGGGCGTCGCCACGCGGCGGCAGGGCGATGTAGGCCGTGCGGCCGTCGGCGGCCGAAACCGCCAGGCCGTGAAGCACGGCGCGCATGGCGTCGTCGCCGTCGGCTTCGGCTGCGATGCCTACGGCCGCGCCTTTCAGGGCGTCGGCGATGAACGCGGCTGCGGCCGCCGGGTCGTCGAGCACTTCGACCGGCTCGGGCTCGGCGGCCTGCGCGGCCTCTGCCGTGGCCTCGCCGGCCTCGTCGAAGAGCGAGCCCTGCAGCGGCGCACTGGCCGGAGCGGCCGGGCGCGTGGCGGCCTCGGCCGCCGCAGCTCCGTGGCGTGCGGTCAGGCGCGCGGCTAGTGTCTTGAATTCGAGTTCGTCGAAGATGGCCTGCAGGGCCTTTACGTCGGGTTCGTGGCGCACAAGGTCGTCCGGGCTGACGTCGACGGGCACGTCGGTCTTGATCGTCACCAGGAATTTCGAGAAGCGTATCTGCTCGGCGTTGGTCTCGATCTTCGTGCGCAGGGCGCCCTTGAGCTCCGAGGCGTGCTCGAGCAGGTTTTCGACCGATCCCCACTCGGCGATGAGCTTCGAGGCTGTCTTCTCGCCTACGCCCGGGCAGCCAGGCACGTTGTCGCTCGCGTCGCCTTCGAGGGCCAGCAGGTCGATCACCTGCTCAGGGCGGCTGATGCCGTAGCGCTCGCACACCTCCTGCGGGCCGCGTATCTCGAAGCCCTGGCCGCGCAGCGAGGGCCGGTACTGCAGCGTGCGGTCCGTGACGAGCTGGCCGTAGTCCTTGTCGGGCGTCATCATGTAGGTGGTGAAGTCGCCGGCCTCGGCGCGGCGCGCGAGCGTGCCGATGACGTCGTCGGCCTCGTAGCCCTCGGCCTCGATCACCGGGATTCGGTAGGCCTCGAGGATGCGCTTGATGTAGGGGATGGCCAGGGTGATGTCCTCGGGCTGCTTGTCGCGCTGCGCCTTGTACTCGGGGTAGACCTCGTGGCGGAAGGTGTGGCCGCCCCGCGGGTCGAAGCACACGGCCATGTAGCCCGGATTCTCCTTGCGCAGCACCTCGTCGAGGGTGTTGCAGAAGCCGAAGATGGCCGAGGTGTTCAGGCCGCCGGTCGTGAATCGCGGCGAGCGCATCAGGGCGTAGTAGGCCCGGTATATCAGGGCGTATGCGTCGAGCAGGAAAAGCTTTTTCATGTCGTATGGTGGTTGTGGGCGGCCGGGGTCAGCCTCCGTGTTTTTCGAAATCTTCCTTTATATAACGCGCCACGGCGTCGGATGTGTTCGGACCGATGACCACGTCGGCCGCGGCCTTCACGTCGTCGAGTGCGTTGCCGACGGCCACGCCCACGTCGGCGGCCCGCAGCATCGGTATGTCGTTGAGGTTGTCGCCGAAGGCCACTACGCGCGTGGCGCCCGTAAGGCGGCGCAGGCGCTCCACGCCGGCGGCTTTCGACACGCCGTTGGCGAATACCTCCAGCAGCCACAGGTCGGGCGTGTAGGTGTCCTTGTAGTACGACACGTAGCACGAGGTCGTGGCCGCCAGGCGCCGGGCCACGCCCGTGACGGCGTCGTGCGGGCCCATGGCGAAGGCCAGCACCATGCGGTCGAGCGCCGCTTCGGGTGCCGCGCAGCCCAGACTGAAATGCTTCAGTGTCAGATGGCCGCGGTCGCTGACGAACGCCTGCTCGGGAGCCGACAGCCGCGGGGCGGCGTGGAATACCTCGATCAGGCGGTCGTCCTTGAGCGTGTAGCAGAACGGATGTATGCCCGAGCCTTCGAACCCGCGCATGACGGCGCGTGCCTCGGCCGGCGGCATCAGCCTGATTTCGGAGAAGCGGGCGCCGGGGCGGTTCCAGATCGCCGCTCCGGTCATTACCACCAGGTCGGCGCAGGTGTACGTGTCGGCCATCAGCCCCACCACCGTGGCCGGCGTGCGCGCCGTGGCCACCGATATCAGGGCGCCGCGGCGGCTCAGGTCGCTGACGATGCGGGCCGACTCCGCGCTGACGCGCGCGTCGTCGCCCAGGAATGTTCCGTCGAGGTCGGTGATGTACAGGGTCATCGCTGCGTGCTGTCTTCGGAGGTTTGTGCTTCGTCGCGTCCTGTGACCAGCACCGTGGCGTAGGCCGCTATGCCCTCGCCGCGGCCCGTGAAGCCCAGCCGCTCGGTCGTGGTGGCTTTCACCGACACGCGGTCGACGTCCACGGCCAGGTCGGCCGCCACGTTGAGGCGCATCTGTCCGATGTAGGGCGCCATCTTCGGCTCCTGGGCCACGATGGTGATGTCGACGTTGCCGGGGCGGTAGCCGGCGGCCGCCACCTTTGCCACCACCGCGCGCAGCAGGCGGCGCGAGTCGGCCCCCTCCCACTGCGGGTCGGTGTCGGGGAAGTGCTTGCCGATGTCGCCTAAGGCGACGGCGCCCAGCAGTGCGTCGCTCAGCGCGTGCAGCGCCACGTCGGCGTCGCTGTGGCCCAGCAGGCCCCGCGAGTGCGGTATGTCGACGCCGCACACTATGCAGCGACGACCCTCCACCAGGCGGTGCACGTCGTAGCCCGACCCGATGCGTATGTCAGTCATTCCGTTCATATCTCTGCAAAGATAACTCATATCCGCGAGACAGGCAAGAAAAATTAGAGTGAATGAATGGAGTGAAGGCCTCCGGGCCTTCGCAACTGCCGGCGGGTTTCCGTGCGGAACGCTGTGAAGGCGGGGACGCCTTCACTTCTTTGGGAATTTTACTTTACGACGACCTTGGTGGCGGTGGTGCCAACGACCTTGACGTAGATGCCGGGGGCCTGCGGAGCGCTCACTTCGACGCCGTCGACGCTATACCAGCGTGCAGTTTCGTCGACCGGGGTAGATTCTATGTCAGGCGACGAAACCATTTCGTCCCATTGTCTGTGGCCGCCTGCGGCCTGGAAAATTACTTTATCTCTGTAATTGTTCACAAGATCTGTGACAAATCTGAGCATCGGTATTGTATATTCGCTTTGGGCCGCATTGTCGGTCATTGGGGCGAAGAACAATGACATATGTTCCTTGTCGGAACTGTAAGCGCCGATGCCTTCTATAATCGTAAGATCAGTATAGTCATTCATAAAACCGGTATCAGCCAGTTTTACACTGTTTGCCACAAAGGGGTTCTCAATATTCCAGTCCTCAAACATATTGGTCCCGCTATATACAGAAGTTATCTGACATGCCGCGGCATCGGCTCCGGCACCCATCTCGAACTTATCGCCCTCTTTTCCGAAATGATAAACGAGAATCTCTTTCGGGTCCGAAGATATATATTTGGCCCAGCGAGAGTGTCGCATGACTTTGTGTATCTGCGGATAAGCTGCAAGCAAGTCATCGTCGAGCAGCACGTATACGTTTTCGTCTTCCTCGCGGATATATGAAATGCATATCGGGTATTCGTCTTGGATTATCTGACCGAAATGATATTCTCCGTCGCCGCGCTTCACGACGTTAATTTCGTGCCACTTTACTCCCTCTATTTCAACTTCTTCACCTATCCGTATGCCGAACTCGCTGTGCCAGTCCGAGGTTAAAAGGTCGCATTTTGTTCCGTCCAGTTTTTCGATATTATACCACCAGGTACGGTCCTTGACGACCATCTTCGGCTGAATGGCGTATGCACATCCAGATATCAGTAATAATGAAATGGCAAATAATGTAAAACGTTTCATGGTTAGTTGTTTAGAGTTTGGCGCAAAGATAGTAATATAATGTCTAAATGCAAAAAAGACTAATATGTTATAAAGCATCTAACATCTGAGAATTTGGATGCAGGGAGAGCAGGGTGTTGCAGAACCGCAGGGTGTAGGGATGCTCCACGGAGCATCCGATAACAAAGCGCTGATTGTCAGCGGATGCACGAGCGTGCATCCCTACAAGTACGACGTTTTTTATGTTCTGCACCACCCCCGGCATAAGATGCTACGCACATGGAAAGCAGGCTTTTAGCCTGCGACGTTGCTGACAGCGTGGGTAATTACTTCTGCTGCCGGGGCCGCAGGCTCGGAGCGCCTGCTTTCCATAAAAAAGCTGCGCGGGGGATGCCCGCGCAGCTCATTATGCATTATGCATTTTTAATTATGCATTTTCATTACTTTACGACGACCTTGGTGGCGGTGGTGCCGGCGACCTTGACGTAGATGCCGGGGGTGAGTTCGTCGGCAGCGACGCGAACGCCGTTGAGGTTGTAGTAAACTGCATCAGCGTCGGCAGCGTCGACTGCGATATTCTCAACACCGGATTCGATGGTGATCAGATCGGAGCCCTTGGCGTTGGTCGTAGCGTAGTTTTCGCCCGGCAGAGCGATAACTGCGTAGAACTGCTGTGAGTAGTCGCTGATGTTCACACCTGCGATATGGAGGTTGTTGCCGGCGTCGAACTTGGCTTGAGTAAACTTAGTAGTGGTGAGGTCGTTTACGTCAGCGAAGTGCTCGAGGCTGGGTACGTTGTCGGTCCAGGTCACGTTGAAGAAGTGAACACCGTTGTAGGAACCTACGGCCAGGATCTTCTCGTCCTTGCTTAGGGCGATAGCACCGTTGCAGGAGGGCAGTTCGAAGTTGGCTGCGGTCATCAGATCGTAGCTGTTGGCGATAAGTTTGCCTGCCTTGTCAACGTATACGAACGAGAAGATGCTGTTGTCCATACCGTTGGCACGGTTCTGAGAAGCGAAGAAACCGTTAGTTGCGGGTTCAAGACATACAGCGGTATTTTTCAGGGTTTCTTTAGAATCCCAGCCGCAGGTCTCGGTGTTGCAGACGATCGAGGCGGGTACGGTCACGGTCTCGGCATCGCCGATCGGGTAAGCTACGAGCTGGTTGCTCCAGATGTCTTCGTCGAACGTCCACATCATGGTTTCCTCACCCTTGCCTACGAAGGCTACGCAGGGCGTGCTGCTGACGGTCTTAACGCCGTTGTATGTAAAGATGCCCTTGCTGTCGCGGTCACCTTCAACGATCTGCTGTGCGCCTGATTCGGGAGCCAGGGGATCGAATGCGTACAGACCGCTGTTGGGATCGCCCCAAGAAGCGAGAATCGCTTTACCGTAGCGCTGATCGCCGCGGAGGGGACATGAGTTGCTGGGAGTGTAGGTCGCAGACGTACGGTCGCCGGGGAATTTGCCGTCGTACGTGCCGACGAGTTCACCGTTGGGAGCGTAGACGTCGATGCCGAGGTCACGCGAGTTAGCTACGATGGTGTAACCGAACGAAGCGTATTCGGGATCAGTGATGGTTACAACGCCGCCACGGCCCCACTTGATGGCGGGATCGCCGACCTTGTTGACAACCAGGGTAGGCTGTTCTTCGCCTTCGTTGAGCAGAACGATGGCCCAGGTGTACTTGCCTTCCGGTACGTCGGTAGCTTCGAAGGTGGCGGTGTTTTCACCGGCCAGGGGAGCGTCGAGCATAATGCTTGCGGCGGGTTCCTCGCTGCCTTCAGCATACAGGTTGATGTAAGCCTCGGCAGCTTCTGCAGAAGCCGTGTAGCTGACGGTGTAAGTGCCGTTCTCAACGCCGACGAACTTGAGGTCGTAAGCGAATGCCGAGCGGAGATCCGATACGGGGGCTTCCTTCCAGTTGAGCATGAGCTCGGAGGGCTGGGTCAGGTCGGGGTTGAGGGTGAAGGTGACGGTTACGTTCTCGGCAGCGGCTACCTTGTAGTTGTTCGACGAGTCGAACCAGGCCTGCTCTGCCTTGCCGTTTTCGAGGGCGGCGTCGGTGTTGCCGCCGAAGTTGATTGCCCAGCTTCCGGGCTGGCCGATCTTGATTTCACCTTCGGGGAGCGAAGCAATTTCAGCTGTGTAGACGAACTTGCCTTCAGCGTCGGCTGCTTCGGGAGCGGTCAGCGACACGCCTGCGCCCCATTCGTCGAACGAGCCGCGTACGGCCAGAGCGGGAATCGGGGTGGTGGCGACAGCCTTGACGGTCATGGCGGTGAGGTCGACGGTGAGATCCATCGAGCCGCCCAGCCAGCCGTTGAAGTTGAATGCGCCCTTACCGGCTACGATAGAGCCTTCGTAAGTGGTGTTGTTGGTCAGAGCTACAGCTACCATGGCGTCGTCGGCCTGTGCGCCGTACTGAGGAGCTTCCCAGCCTGCGAGTTCGCTGATGAAGCGGAACGAGGGACGGGCTGCCATTTCAACCGAGCCGGTGTAGACGTTGCTGCCGGCAGCGGTTTCGGTGAGTTTCACGAACTGATCAGCGTTGGCTGCGGACGGTTCGGCCCAGTTATTGTACGAGCCAAGCACGTAGATGTCCTTAGGCTGCTCGGGAGCAACTTCCGGGAATTCGATCTGATAGATAGCGGCCATAACCTGAGACGTGGGGCCGCCCCAGAATGCGAGTTCGAACTTGTTGTCGGTGCCGGCAACGGGGTGAACGGTGAGGCAGCCGCCGTTGAGGAAGCCTCCGGAGATGAATTCGTCGGTAGCGGTGTTTTCGGTCTTGAAGAGGATGTTGAGATCTTCGTCATAGATCACGAAGTCGCCCGAACGTTTGCCAGCGGTGCGGGTGTAGGGGATTACATAATAAGTCTTGCCTTCGTAGGTGAATACGTCGGCGCCGGGAACTGCCGAGTAGGCGAGACCTTCGGGACGGCCGACATTCTGAGCGACGGCGTCAACGATGATTTCGGGACCGGAAGCGTTCCAGGGAGTCATGACACCTGCGTTGTAGATGGGGTCGCAGTCGGCTACCTCGGCGAAAGTGCTGAACGGAGGCACGACGGTGTTCATGCTGGTGAGAGCGTTCTTATATTCGGCGCTTGCATATTCCTCGGCGGTGAATTCACCATTTGCGGCATAGAAGCAGGCAGCAGTCTTGCCGGCACCGTCACCGCCCAGGAAGAAGTATGCGCCTTCTTCGCTGAGGACGTCGCCGACGATACGGCCGAATACGTCACAGCGGCCGGGGGTGTATCCTTCGGGGAATTCGAGAGGTGCGGTGTAGATCACATCGCCGCCGCCTGCGGGAATGATGGCCAGTGCGCGTACTGCGTTGGCAAAGAAATCGCCGTTGGCATAGCCGATGATGATGTTGCCGGCGTCGTCGGTCGTGATGGCGGTCGAAACGTGGTCGGCGTTGTCGCCGTGGTTGACGTCAACCTTGGCAAACTCCTTGACTTCGTCGCCTACGATCGAATAGACTGTGCCGGTACCCTTGTCGAGAGCATAGATGACGCCGTTGTAACCTGTGGCGCAGCGGAGCGAATTGCCCAGTGTCACACCTTCGCCGAAATCGGCATTGGTGACGCCGCGGTTGAAGGTCGGACGGATCTTGAATGCGCCGGTCTCGATCCACGGATCCTCGGGAGCCGGGAAAGCGATGGTATAGCTTGCAGCCATGACCTGGGTTGTGGGACCGCCCCAGAAGGAGAGATCAAACTCGTTGGGCTTGCCGGCAACGGGGTGAACGGTGAGGCAGCCGCCGTTGAGGAAGCCTCCGGAGATGAATTCGTCGGTAGCGGTGTTTTCGGTCTTGAAGAGGATGTTGAGATCTTCGTCATAGATCACGAAGTCGCCCGAACGTTTGCCAGCGGTGCGGGTGTAGGGGATTACATAATAAGTCTTGCCTTCGTAGGTGAATACGTCGGCGCCGGGAACTGCCGAGTAGGCGAGACCTTCGGGACGGCCGACATTCTGAGCGACGGCGTCAACGATGATTTCGGGACCGGAAGCGTTCCAGGGAGTCATGACACCTGCGTTGTAGATGGGGTCGCAGTCGGCTACCTCGGCGAAAGTGCTGAACGGAGGCACGACGGTGTTCATGCTGGTGAGAGCGTTCTTATATTCGGCGCTTGCATATTCCTCGGCGGTGAATTCACCATTTGCGGCATAGAAGCAGGCAGCAGTCTTGCCGGCACCGTCACCGCCCAGGAAGAAGTATGCGCCTTCTTCGCTGAGGACGTCGCCGACGATACGGCCGAATACGTCACAGCGGCCGGGGGTGTATCCTTCGGGGAATTCGAGAGGTGCGGTGTAGATCACATCGCCGCCGCCTGCGGGAATGATGGCCAGTGCGCGTACTGCGTTGGCAAAGAAATCGCCGTTGGCATAGCCGATGATGATGTTGCCGGCGTCGTCGGTCGTGATGGCGGTCGAAACGTGGTCGGCGTTGTCGCCGTGGTTGACGTCAACCTTGGCAAACTCCTTGACTTCGTCGCCTACGATCGAATAGACTGTGCCGGTACCCTTGTCGAGAGCATAGATGACGCCGTTGTAACCTGTGGCGCAGCGGAGCGAATTGCCCAGTGTCACACCTTCGCCGAAATCGGCATTGGTGACACCGCGGTTAAAATTCTCCGTCACAGTGAAAGGCATCTCTTGTGCAAAGGCCAGCGAGGACACTGCAAGGGCAGCACCCATCGCAAGATTGCGTAAAGAAAGTTTCATGCTTAAGATTTGTTGGTTAATAATTTAGGTTGGTTAAATAGTTATCTCGTTGATAATTTTTACGGGTTAGGTCATGGTATTGTCGCAGGCCGGACACGCAATCCGGCCTCCAAAGATAGGCACAATTAGTCGCAGTACAAAACTTTTTCTGAAATTTTAACAAATTTTTACGGTTTGGGAGAGCAGGCTTTCCAGCCTGCGACCTCATCAGCAGAGGTTATTAGCCACGCCGTCCGCAATGCGCAGGCTGGAAAGCCTGCTTTCCAAGAGCCGCAGGCTGGCAATCGACGAAGTCGCTCTGCTTTGCAGAGAAAGCCTGCTCTCCAGGTTCGCCGCATCTTGAGCCGAGGGTGTTGCAGAACTACCTCAAAAAATAATAGCAAAAGCCTCAACTTTCCC
>ERZ1673743.1236-NODE-1236-length-29839-cov-6.569299_pt1 | contig 29839 bp, 26 predicted proteins | sample MGYA00580197_ERZ1673743 | MGnify/ENA primary metagenome ERZ1673743 (study PRJEB41218, sample SAMN15661795) | gut metagenome | host: Homo sapiens | place: Canada: London | collected 2015-08-20/2019-03-30 | study: EMG produced TPA metagenomics assembly of...
TTGCAGCGCCAAAAGAAAAGCGCCGCCCCACATCGACAACCTAATTTTACTGAAAAGCAGCGGAAAAAGCAAGGGAAATCCCCCTTTGAACGCACTGAATGAGATCGGTCCTGAAAGTTTCAAAACCGATCTCATTCAGTGCGGCTTTTTTCGCTTCCACCCCGATTCGTTTGGTTCCGTGGGCGGCCTGCGGCCCTCGTCAGAGGGCGAATATTTACAAAAGGGTTATTTTGTATACGCCTCACCGGCCTTGATTTTTCCCGCCGGGACCCCCGGCGGAGAAGGGGAGGTCCCGGAATGGGGTATACATTCAAACGGCCGGACCCGGCGGCCATGGAGCGGATACTGACTCGGTTCCCGTACAGCCCGGAAGGGGCCATTCTCCGTCTGGCGTGGCTGGAGGGCCTGAGCCGGGAGGAGATCGCCGCCCTCACCTGGGATCAGGTGCAGTTTGAGGACAATGCCCTGACCCTTCCGGATCGGACCGTCCCGCTGGCCCCCTCCGCGGAGGACTGCCTCCGGGAGCGCCATCGCCTGTACGCCCAGCGGGACCCTCACGTCATCATTTCCGACCGATATCAGCGGCCCATGCCGCCGGAGTCCGTCTCCCGGCTGGCCCGGACCGCGCTGGACACCGAAGGCCAGAAGGTCAGTCTCAAGGATCTCCGCCAGGACTTCGTCATCCGCCAGCTTCAGACTCATGACTGGACCTACGCCGCCCGGGTCAGCGGCATGGCGGTGTCCACCCTCCGGGGTTCCTTCTCCCAATACTTTCAGGAGCGCCAAAGCGCCGCGCCGGAGCTGCCGCCGGACAGCGAATATCTCCTCTGGCGGATCGTCCAGCAGGAGGGCAGCTCCGTGGTGGGACTGGCCCTCTGGATGGGCTGGAAGCTCCAGATGCAGCCCGGAGAAATTCTGAATCTCACATGGTCGCAGGTGGATCTGGACCGGGGTCTCCTGCGCCTGCCGGACCGAGAAATCCCCATAGGCAGCCGTCTCAGCCGCCTGCTGGGAGATGTCTGCGGCCACCGCAAGAACCCCGCCCAGGACCGTGTCCTCCTGACCCCCGGCACCGGAAAGCCCATGGACCTGGCCCGCCTCTCCACCGTGATCCGCACTGCCCTGATCCGGGGCGGGCTGGAACAGCTCAGTTTAGGGGATCTGAGCCGCCTCAGCCGCCGGGGCAGCCAGCGTCAGACCGTGCTGGCCCGTCTCTCCGCAGTCGGCTCCCTGACCCGCGAGGAGGTCATGGACCTGCTGGGCGTGTCCAAAAGCGCCGCGCTGAAGCTGCTGAACCAGCTCCGTCAGGACGGAGCCGTGGTCCGTATAGGCGGGTGCTACTACCCGGCGGGGGCCGTGGTCCTGCCGGAGGACCAGTCCGCCGCGGTGACGGCCTACCTCGCCGCCCACGGCACCGCCGTCCGGAAGGAGCTGGCGGAGCTTCTGAACCTGCCCCCCGCCCAGTGTACGGCGCTGCTGCGGCGCATGGCAGACCGGGGCGAGCTCCTCCTCACCGGCAAGCGGTACGCCCTGCCACCCAAGGAAAAGCCCCTTGAAACGAATTGAATATTGCCACGTTTGCAAACAACAAAAAGTGCGGAAATCACGTTATTTCCGCACTTTTTTACATCTGCATTACGAACCGGGCGAATCTATTTACATCCCGGCCGGGGGCTGTTACATTAGGCTTGCGAAACAGAACCGCGGGCAAACTGCCTCCAAGCTCCGTGCTTGGTGTAGGCTCGTAACCCCCGACGTAAGTCGGGCCGTTCCCCATTCTCCATTCGCAAACCAGCGAAGCGTTTGCGGATGGAAAGCGAGGAAAAATCTCGTCCGATGCGCACCGAACCGCTTGCGGTTCGGCGGCATCTCAGGGATTTTGACGAGCAGGCTAGCCCCGACACGAAACCCGGAACCGGGGGCGGGGAGATCCAAGGGAATGTTTCGACATTTTATCAAGGAGGAAACCCCATGAAGAAGTTCCTTTCTCTGGTACTGGCTCTGGTGATGACCATGTCTCTGGTCACCGTCTCTGCCGGTGCCAAGGACTTCACCGACAGCAGCAAGATCAACTATTCTGAAGCTGTCGACGTGATGTCCGCCGCAAAGGTCATCGACGGCTATGCCGAAGGTGACTTCCGTCCCACCGCCACCCTGACCCGTGGCGCTGCTGCCAAGATCATCTGCAACATGATCCTTGGCCCCACCACCGCATCCGCTCTGGTGGCTGACGCCGCTCCTTACAAGGACGTCCCCGCCAACCACACCTTCGCTGGCTACATTGCTTACTGCCAGAAGACCGGCATCATCTCCGGTTATGCTGACGGCACCTTCAAGCCCGCCAACACCCTGACCGGCTATGCTTTCATGAAGATGCTGCTGGGCGCTCTGGGCTACAAGGCTGATGTCGAGGGCTACACCAGCCCCAACTGGTCCATCAATGTTGCCAAGCAGGCCATCAACGCCGGCCTGAACAAGGGCCTGAAGGGCGATTTCAACGGTGTCAAGGCTGTCAACCGTGAGGAAGCCTGCCTGTATGCCTTCAACACCCTGAAGGCTACCATGGTCGAGTATGACACCACCATCACCATCGGCGGCGTCACCGTTGCCGGCGCTCGCAAGGACGTTACCAACAGCGCTTCCATCGAGACCATCAAGAACGATGACAAGATGCAGTTCGCTGAGCGTTACTTCACCAAGCTGACCAAGAAGAGCAACGTGACTGACGACTTCGGCCGTCCCGCTGTGACTTGGATCAACAACAAGACCGAGGTCGGCACCTATGTGGACTACACCACTCTGGTCTCTTCCTACACCGCTAAGGTCAAGGGCGGCGAGGTCTATAACGACATCGGTTCTGCCGCTGCCAAGTTCGACGAAGTGACCTACTATGTCGACGGCAAGGTCCAGCCCGCTTCCGTCGTCACCGATCTGATGTCCGACGTGAAGAAGAGCAACAAGGACACCTTCGGTGCTTCCGGCAAGGGCGTTCTGACCGAGGTCTATGTTGACACCGATGAGGAGACCATCGATGTTGTGATTATCAACACCTACATCGCTGACGTTTCCGCTGACTACAACGACAAGAAGGAATACCTGTCTGTTGGCGTCAAGAACTACGGCGCTAACGCTCCCACCAAGGTCTATCTGGACGACGTGGCCGGCATTGAGAAATACAAGGAAGACGATGTCATCCTGGTTCAGATCGCCGACGGCGTGATCCTGAACGTGATCGATCCCAAGACCGTTGAGGATGCTGCCATCTCCAAGTTCGCTACCGACGACTATGTGGTCACCGGCGGCAACCAGTACGACTTCGCTGAGAAGATCAACCGTTACAACAACGTCCTGAATGAGTACAACAAGGAAGAGCTGGAAGACAAGACCTATGATATCTATGTCGACCAGTACGGCTATGCCATCGGCATCAAGCTGCACTCCGGCACGGATAAGTATCTGTTCCTGGCCGGCTACGACAAGACCGAGTCCAACCTGACCCTGAAGACCGCTGAGGCGCAGGTCATCTTCATGGACGGCACCATGTCCAAGGTCGCAATCGACTTCAACGAGACCAACAAGAAGCTCGAAAGAGAAACTGCTCCTAAGGATGTTGATAAGCTGGTTCAGAATGGCGACGCTAACCGCAACCAGTGGTTCAAGTACACCGAGGACGACGGCGTGTACACCCTGACTGCTGTGGCCGACCAGATCGTGGTCGCTTACGGTGACACCGGCTCCGCCAAGAAGAGCATCAACTGCGAGAGCGCCCGCGTGGCCGAAGGCAGCAAGTATGCCTGGGGCAACGACGACTCCGTTTACATCACTGTCAAGACCGACGAAGTCGATAGTGATGTCGGTGACTATCGTTACGCAGACGTCAAGTTTGGCATCTCCAAGGTGGACGCTGTCTACACCGGCGTGCAGGATGTGGATCTGGTCCTGAACGCAAAGTCTCCCTTCAAGACTTCTACGGCTGCTCCCGGTGACGTTATCTACGCTCTGTATGACACCGATGACAAGTACATCGACGCTGCCATCGTTCTGGGCGAGTCCAACGATGACAACAGCAAGGCCTATGCCTATGCTCTGAAGGGCGCCAAGAGCGAGTCCTTCAAGGACGGCAACTACTATTGGGAATTCGACGCTGCCGTGGGCGGCAAGGTCGAGACCCTGACCGTGAAGACCAAGTACACCGACGTCATCGATACCATCCAGAAGGCGATCGTTGACGAGGACAAGACCGCCACTTATGGCATCAAGGGCCTGCTGAAGCTGACCTACGATAAGGACGGCTATGTGACCAAGGCTGTGGTGGTCGACAACACTGCTTCCGACATCTATGGCAGCTCTGACTTCAACGCTTCCAAGGACATCAACCCCGATATCTTCAAGGCTTACGAGGTTAAGCATAATCAGCCGAAGGATCTGGTCTGCACTGGCCGCACCCTGTACACCGATGTCAAGAACGACGTGGGTCTGACTCTGGCTTCCGGCGCTCCCGTGGTCGTGGTTCAGATCGTTGAGGACGAGGATGGCGACCTGGATCGCTCCATCGAGGAGTACAGCACCATTTCTGCCGCTCTGAACGCACTCAAGGACGAGGGCAAGAACTTCCAGGGCACCATCGCTGCCGACCTGAACGACAAGGGCACTGCTGAGTGGATCGTTATCTCCAGCAGCAACGTTGTTCCTTATGAGAAGAAGACCTCTTCTTCCGACAGCACCAAGGCTGGCAAGCTGGACGTGACCACTGTTGAGTATGCTTCCGGCGCTTACAATGTGACCGCTACCGTGACCAAGGAGCTGAAGGGTGTTAAGAGCTACACCGTGAAGCTGACCACCGTCAACGGCGCTGTCATCGCTGAGAAGTCCGCCGATGTCACTGGTACCGGCGACTACGCTGTCAAGGATACTGCGACTGTCACCCTGACCAGCGCTCAGAAGAAGGCCGAAGAGGCTAATGTCGAGTTCACCTTCTTCGATAAGGACGGCAACGTTCTGGCTTCTGCCTCCGGCCTGTTCGCTCTGTAAGAACGAATAAGCGCCTCTGCTGATGCAGAATAGAATTCCCCCGGACGAAAGTCCGGGGGAATTTTTTTACTTTGCGGAGATATCCAGCAAAGCAACCAGATGATACTGGGTGCCGTTGTAGTTTGCCACCTCTGACGGCTGGGCCGATGCTTTCCAGGTCACCGCATTCCCTGTCCATGTCAGCTTGGGGGAAAACTGATCGCTGCCGCACAGGCACATGGCCGTGGCACAGCCGCGGATAAACCGCTGCGCGTGGTCTCCGCCGTCTTCCGGGCTGATAAAGATGATCAGGGGCTTGCCTGGAAAGGTGCGGGTCATGGTCAGCTTGCCGTTGCCGGTATAGGTCTCATAGTAGATCCCACAATTTCCGCAGTTTTTCAGTGCGGCCAGTGCCTCCGTGGCTCCGTCGGCGCTGGCCTTCAGCGCCGTGTCGATCTTGTCCCAGTTGTCATTGAACTCCGTGTGCAGGATGCGGTCCTTCGGGTCCCAGCGCTTCAGGCCGTAATTGCTTGTGTTTTCCATGCGATTCCTCCTTGTTATGCAGCCGTAACGAATTGCGTCCGCCATATTCGCCTCCGTTGCCCGCGAAACAAGATCGCACGAAGCCGTGCAGCGTTGGTGCAAAATTGCTGCAACACTTTTCATTTCCCTCAAAACACGACAAAAAAAGCCCCGAAGGAAAACCTTCGGGGCTTTTTCAGTTGATTGATTCGATTCAGCTGCTTTTAGTCGGTGACGTAGGGCAGCAGAGCGATCTGACGGGCACGCTTGATGGCCTCAGTCAGCTCACGCTGATGCATGGCGCAGGTGCCGGTGGTCCGACGGGGCAGGATCTTGGAACGCTCAGAAATGAAACGACGCAGCTTGGCGGCGTCCTTATAATCAATGCACTCGCACTTCTCGGCGCAGAACTGGCAGACCTTACGGCGCTTGTTGCCGCGTGCGGGACGGGCGGGACGAGCTTCACGATCGAAAGCCATGATTGCTTCCTCCTTATAGTAATATCAGAACGGCAGTTCGCCGTCATCCTCGCCGATCTCGGCGAAGTCAGAGCCGCTGGCGCTGAAATTGCTGGGAGCGGCGCTGTGGGAAGCGGGGGCGGGAGCATAACCGGGGTTGTAGCCGGAATTGTCGCCGCCGTCGCGCTTGGAATCCCCGAAATACACATTGTCGGCCACGACCTCGGCACTGCGGCGCTTGCCGCCGTCCTTGTCGGTCCAGTCCCGGATCTGCAGGCGGCCCTCCACCACGGCCATGCGGCCCTTGGTGAAGAATTTGCTCACAAATTCGGCGGTGTTGCGCCAGGCCACGATGTCGATGAAGTCCGTTTCCTTTTCGCCGGACTGGGACTTGAAGTCCCGGTCAACAGCCAGAGAGAAAGACGTCACCGCCGTACCGCTGCCGGTGCGCCGGAGCTCGGGGTCACGGGTCAGGCGACCCATGAGAATGATTCGATTCAGCATGTGCTGCTCCTTTACTCGCCCTTGCAGACGATCAGGGAACGCATGACGCCCTCGGCGATCCGCAGCTTACGATCCAGCTCGCGGGGGAATGCCGGGCCGCTGACGAAGGTCATGAGCACATAGTAGCCCTCGGTCTTGTAGTTGATGGGATAAGCCAGCTTGCGGTTGCCCCACTCCTCAACCACGACGTCAGAGCCGTTCTGCTCGGCCAGGGACTTGAAGTTCGCAACCTGAGCGGCGATAGCCTCCTCACCCTGTGCAGGGTCGAGCACATAGACGACCTCGTAATTGGCAGTAATCTTTGCCATATTTGCACCTCCTTTTGGACAAATGGCCCTCATTCTCAGATGAGAGCAAGGATTTACTTACATATTGCAAGCCTTATCATTATATCCGAAATACAGCAAATGTCAAGGAAAATATTGAATTTTTTCGAAAAAATCCGAATTGATGTAACTTTCCCTGGGAAAACGGTTAAAAAAAGCGGTAGGCCCCGGAAATCCGGGGCCTTGTTCCGCTCAACCGCTCAAATATTCGTTGGGGTCTACGGCCTTGCCGTCCTTGGTGACGGCGAAGTGCAGATGGGGCTGTCCGGACTCCGCCGCTGCGGTGGTCCCCACCGCGCCGATGATCTGCCCGGCGGACACCGGGTCCCCGGCCTCCACGTTGGGCTTGGCCTGGAGATTGGCATAGGTGGTCTGATAGCCGTTGTCATGCTCCAGCACCACGGTGGTGCCCATCAGGGGATCGTCCGTCACCGACAGCACCGCCCCTGCGGAGGCTGCCAGTACCGTGGTTCCCTGCTGGGCGGCGATGTCCACGCCGTTGTGGGTACGCCAATCTCCCAAAGTAGGACTGTATACCAGCTCCTCCATGGAAAAAGCCGTCAGCACATCCCCCCGCAGCGGGGCCACCACCAGACGGGGTGCTTCCGCCGCCACAGGCGTGTGATCCACCTCCACCTCCGGCAGCTCCTTGGTTTCCTTTGGCGGGACCGGCACCGGCGCCGGCTCCAAAGTCTCCACTGTCGGAAGTCGCGCCTCCGGCATTTCCACCGGCTGCGACACGGGGACCTGAGGCGTCACCGCCTGCTGGGGCAGCGGGTCCTCCCGGTCCTGCAGCAGGACCCAGCCGCACACCCCCACCACCAGCAGGCACACCGCCAGCGTGCCGTAAAAGCCAATGCCCGAAAGTACGTTTTTCACCTTGTTTTCCATACAATACCTCCCTTCCTGTTTATAGGTACGGAAGGAGTATGGTCAAAAAATCCAAAGGCTATACCAAACCCGGCAATTTTCCACTGTCAGCGGCGCGGAAATGAGAAAAAAGCTTTTTTTCTCCGATGCGATGTGGTATAGTTGGGAACGTACACAGAACTTCGCGTGGGAGGGGATCTCATGAACTACACCGGAAGCATGATCCTGTTTATTCTTCTCGTCCAGTTGGCGGCGTACACCCTCAAGTGGCTCATTGGGTTCGGGAATCCCCTGATCTCCGCACCGCTGCTGGCCATGCGGCTGGACAACACCCTGATCACACCGGGCAGTCTGCTGCCGGATCTGGTCATCAACGGTCGGATCACTTGGCAAAACCGGAACAACTTCCGCTGGCGGGCCATCCTTCCCCTGCTGCTGGCTATGGTGGCCGGGGTGGTCCCCGGGACCTGGCTGCTGCGCTTCTCCCTGCCCTGGATCATCAAAACGGTTTTGGGCGGCGTTGTGGTATTTCTGGGGCTGGAAATGGCCACCCGCCGGCTGCGCCCCGTCCGCCCGGACCGTCGGGAGATCCCGTGGCTGCGGTATCTGGTGGCCTTCTTCTCCGGTATGTGCGCGGGGCTGTTCGGCATCAATATGTTTCTGGTAGCCTACCTTCAGCGCACCGCCAAGGATTACGATGAATTCAAGGGCAGCATTTGCTTCCTCTTTCTGGGTGAAAACCTGTTCCGCACCGGACTGTATCTCTGCACCGGGCTCCTGAACCGCTCCTCCCTGTGCTTCAGCCTTATCTCGCTGGCCGCCGCCTTCTGCGCCGCCCGGCTGGCCCGGTTCCTCTCCCCTCACATCAGCGGAGAGCGTCTGCAAAAGCTGTCCATCGTGTTTTTCCTGCTGGGCGGCGTCAGCATCATCGTGAAATCCGTTTTGCTGCATACATAAGAAACGCTCCCGCACCTTTTCGGTGCGGGAGTGTTTTTATCTCAAATCCGGAACAGCCGTCTGCCGTTTTCCCACGTCACACGGGTCATTTCCTCCGCCGTCACGCCCTTCCACTCCGCCAGTTTTTCGATCACATAGGGGAGATAGCGGCTGTCATTTCGCTTGCCCCGCATGGGCACCGGCGCCATATAGGGAGCATCCGTCTCCACCACGATCCGGTCCAGGGGCGTCACCGCCGCCACCTCCGGGGCCCGCTTGGCGTTTTTATAGGTGATGGGGCCGTCAAAGCCCAGATACCACCCCCGCTTCAGCAGCTCCGCCGCCATCTCCGGCGAGCCGGAAAAGCAGTGGAACACGCCGGTGACGGTGGGAAATTCCTTGATGATGGCGAGACTATCCCCGTGGGCTTCCCGATCATGGACGATCACCGGCAGGTCCAGCTCCGCCGCCAGTGCCAGCTGCTTGCGGAATACCGTCTGCTGAAACGCTCTGGGCGGGTTGTCCTCCCAGTAGTAGTCCAGTCCGATCTCCCCGATGGCCACCACCTTGGGCTGCTCCAAAAGCTGCCGCAGCTCCGTCAGGTCGCCGTCCTGAAAGCCGTCGCAGTCCTCCGGATGGATGCCCACGGCGGCGTACACATGCGGGTACCGTTCCGCCAGCTCTGCCGCCGCATGGGATGAGGGCAGGTCGCATCCCGGGTCCAGCACCAGTCCCACGCCGACCCCCGGCATGGCGGAAAGGAGCTCATCCCGGTCGCTGTCAAAGCGGTCCGCGTCATAATGGGCATGGGTATCAAAAATCGGCATAATCCTCTACCTCGTTCGTTTTTTGTTCCAGTATACACGGAAAGCGGCCGTTTGAAAAGAAAAACCGTGGGAGGACCCACGGTTTTCCGAAGTTCATTCTGTCGGCTTCTTGGGCAGCGTCACCGTGATCACGGTTCCCTTCCCCAGCTGGCTTTCCAGCCGGAGGGTACCGTGGTGATACGCTACGGCGTGTTTCACGATGGACAGCCCCAGCCCCGTGCCGCCAATGGCCCGGGAATGGCTCTTATCCACCCGGTAAAACCGCTCAAAGACCCGGCTCTGATCCCCCTCCGGGATGCCGATGCCGGTATCCCGAACCAAGAGGGCCACGTCCCGATCCGTTTCCGCCACCTCTACGGTGACGCTTCCGCCGGGGACGTTGTACTTCACGGCGTTCTCGCAGAGGTTCCGGGCGATCTCATACAGCAGCCGCCGGACGCCGAAAACCGTCCCGACGGTGCCGGTCACGGAAATGTGCACCGCTTGTGCCGCCGCCTGTGCTGTCAGAGAGCGGGCCGCCTCCTGCGCCAACTCCAAAACGGATACCTGCTCATGGGGCAACGCACCGCCCTCGTCCAACTGGGACAGGCGGAGAATATCGTTGATCAGCGCCACCAGCCGGTCCGCCTCCTGGTGGATGCGGCTCAGGAACCGAGGCTGATCCTCCGGCTTCACCAGACCGTTTTCCAGCAATTCCGCGCTGCCGATAATGGACTGCAAGGGCGTTTTCAGTTCGTGAGACACGTTGGCGGTGAACTCCCGCCGCATCCGCTCGGCTTCCGCCTGCTCCGTCACATCAAAGGCCAGCAAAACCGTACCCAGCACCTTGCCGTTGGATTCGATACGGCTGAAATCAAGCTGGTATTCCCGGCCTCGCCGCTCTGCCCGCAGCTGACTGTGCCCGGTCTCGGCGGCGTCATGGATGGCGGCGGTCAGGTCCGGATGGCGATCCACTGTCAAGAAATCCTGTCCTACGCAGGTACCGTCCGCATGAAACAGTGCTTGGGCCGCCGGATTGATGCTGAGGATGCGCCCGCTGTGGTCCAGCAGCACCAGACCTTCCCGCATACTGCCGGTGATCTGTTCAAATTCGTCCTGCCGCTGCCGGAGGTCTCTGGTCCGATGGCGGATCTCCTGCTGCTGGGCGTAGACCCGCCCCAACAGCGGAGACAGCTCCTCATAGGCGTTGTTGTCCAGCGGGTGCTCCAGATCCAGCCGGTTCAGCGGCTCCACCACCCGTCGGGCCGCCCGGCTCGCCAAGAGTGCGGAAAGTCCCACCGCCAACAGTGCCACCACGATGACGGCGTGGAGCATCCCAAGAACCAGCATCCATACCGTTTTCTGACTGCCGGAAATGCGGAGCACAGAGCCGTCCGTCAGGCGCACCGCCTGATAGAGCATCTTTTCCGTCAGCGTCTCGGAATAGCGGGCGCTGCTGCCGCTGCCGCCGGTGAGCGCCTCCCGGATCTCCTCCCGCTGGCCATGATTTTCCATGGGCTGCGTATCCGTTCGGGTGTCATACAGCACCGTGCCGTCCGATGCCACCCAGGTCAGCCGCTCCGCCGTGTCCCGGACGCGGGCCAGATAGTCCGCGCCGTCCGCTTCCACCGCCGCCGCAGCCAGTGTCAGTTCTGTCTGAAGCTGCTGTTCCCGCACCGTGCCGAAATAGGTGTAAAGGCAGCCGGTGATCACCAGCAGCGATGCCAGCAGCACCGTCAGTGACGCCGCCAGAGTCGAACGAAAGATCTTCCCGGTCATAGGCCGGTCTCCATGCGGTAGCCCACGTTCCGAACGGTCTCGATCAGCTTGCCGTAGGCCCCTAACTTCTGCCGCAGGGTGCGGATGTGCATATCCAGTGTGCGGCTGTCATCCATGTACTCCATATTCCACACCTGTGTGAATAGCTGTTCTCTGGTGAATGCCATTCCCGGATGGGACAGAAACAGCCGCAAAAGCTCAAACTCCTTATAAGTGAGCTGGAGCCGCTGGCCGTCCGCCGTCACGGTGCGGCAGTCCAGGTCCATAGAAAGGCCCCCGGCAGAGAGCACATGGCCCGTGTCAGCGGGATGACACCGCCGCAGCACCGCCTTCACCCGGGAAACCATCTCCATGACGCCGAAGGGCTTCACCAGATAGTCGTCGGCCCCTAAGTCCAGACTTTGAATTTTGTCATATTCCGCGCCCTTGGCCGTGGCCATGATGACGGGGATGTCCCGCAAGGCCGGTGCGGCCTTCATCTTTTTCAGCAGAGACACACCGTCCTCCCCCGGCAGCATCACATCCAGCAGGACCAGCTCCGGCGTTTCCGTCTGCAGCGCCTCCCAGAAGGATGCTCCATCGTCAAAGCCTCTGGCCTCAAAGCCGGTGGATGTCAGGGCGTACAGCTCAATATCCCGGATACTGGCGTCGTCCTCCACGCACCAGATCATAGCAATCTCCTTATGTCAGTGTGATTTCGTCCTTGTGGGTCCCGGTCACGGAGTAAATGACCCACTCGGCAATGTTCGTGGCGTGATCGCCGATGCGCTCGTAGTACTTGGCGATCATCAGCAGGTCCAGGGCGTATTCGCCGTCTGCCGGGTCCGCCGCGATCTTTCCGATCAGGCTCTGCTTGACCCGGGCAAACTGCTCATCCACAACGTCATCCGCCGCGATGACCTTTTTCGCCAGTATTATATCACATTTTACATAGGCGTCTACGCTTTCCGTGACCATTTGAATGACTGCTTCCGCCATTTTTTTCAAAAGGCCGTCGTTTTCCGCCTGGCGGCCGCCTAAAAAGCCCACGATCTCCGCAATATCCTCCGCCTGGTCGCCGATGCGCTCCATATCGGTGATCATTTTCAGGGCGGCAGAGATCTGCCGCAGGTCCCGGGCCACCGGCTGCTGCTGCAAAAGCAGCTTCAGGCAGAGGTTTTCGATCTCCCGCTCCTTATGGTCGATCTCGCTGTCCAGGGGGCCCACTTTGGCGGCCAGAGCCACATTTCCCTCCGTCAGGGCCCGGGAGGACAGGGCGATGACCTCCTCGCACAAGGCGCCCATTTCGATCATCTCATGGTTCAGCTGGGCCAGCTGCTGGTCAAATTTGTTCCGCATGGATTATCCGAACCTCCCCGTAATGTAATCCTCCGTCCGCTTGTCGGAGGGGGTGGAGAACAGCTGCTCCGTCTTACCGAACTCCACCAGCTCTCCCAGCAGGAAGAAGGCGGTGTTGTCGGAGATACGGGCGGCCTGCTGCATGTTGTGGGTCACCATCACCACGGTGTACTGGTTTTTCAGCTCCGCCGCCAGATCCTCGATCTTGGAGGTGGAGATGGGGTCCAGGGCGCTGGTGGACTCGTCCATCAGCAGCACCTCCGGCTCCACGGCCAGGGCCCGTGCGATGCACAGCCGCTGCTGCTGGCCGCCGGAGAGGCCCAGGGCGCTCTTTTTCAGCCGGTCCTTCACCTCGTCCCAGATAGCGGCGGAGCGGAGAGAGCTTTCCACGATCTCGTCCAGCTTCGCCTTGTTCCGGACGCCGTGGGTCCGGGGGCCGTAGGCCACGTTGTCATAAATGCTCATGGGGAAGGGATTGGCCTTTTGAAACACCATGCCGATGCGCTTGCGGAGCCAGGTGGGGTCCACGCTGCTGTCGTAGAGGTTCTTGCCGTGGAAATCCACCTCGCCGGTGATCTTCACCGAGGGGATCAGGTCGTTCATCCGGTTCAGCGTCCGCAGGAAGGTGGACTTGCCGCAGCCGGAGGGGCCGATAAAGGCGGTGATTTCATGCTCCGGAATAGCGATGGACACATCGTGGAGGGCATGGTTGGGGCCGTACCACAAGTTCAGCTGTTTTGCTTCCAAAATAGGTTCCATATCGGTTTCCTCAATTCTTTTTCAACCGCCGGCCCAGAAGGACGGCGGAGAGGTTGATGAGCAGGGTCAGCAGCATCAGAATGGTGGCGATGGAGAAGGCCACCGCCGTCTCGCCCCGCTCGTTGGCGTAGACATACAGGGCCACCGTCAGCGTGGCGGAGGAGGCGTGCAGCGCCTTTACAAAGCCGTTGAGCACCAGGCCGAACCCGGCGGTATACAGCAGGGCGGCGCTTTCGCCCACGATGCGGCCCACCGCCAGGATGCAGCCAGTGACGATGCCGTCGATGGCGTTGGGCAGCACCACGGTGCGGACCATCCGCCACTTTCCGGCTCCCAGGCCCAGAGCGCCCTCCCGGTAGGACTGGGGCACGGTCTTCAGGCTCTCCTGGGTGGTGCGCATCACCGTGGGCAGGATCATGACCACCAGGGTCAGGCCGCCGGCCAGGATGCCCGCCTGCAGATTCATTTTCTGCACGAAGAACAGCATGCCCACCAGGCCGAAGATGATGGAGGGGATGCCGGTCAGAGTCTCGGCGGCAAACTCAATGAGGCTCACCAGCTTCTTGTTTTCCGCGTACTCCGTCAGATAGATGGCGGCCCCCACTCCCAGGGGTAGGACGATGACCATGGCTACCAGGATGATATACAGGGTGTTGAGAATGTTGGGCAGGATGCCGATGGTATTTTTGATATAGCTGGTCTGGCCGGACAGCAGTTCCCAGGTCAGGCCCGGAACGCCCCGGTAGAAAATATAGCCGATGAGGAAGGCCAGCAGGGCGCAGGTCAGCCCTGCGCACAGCCACACCAGAAACCGCATGCCCTTGTCGTAGAGCTGGCGGCTGGGGGATAATCTCTGATCGTCCATGTCAGCCCTCCTTCCGGTTCTTGATGCAGACATTCAGGAACACATTGATCAGCATAATGAACAGGAACAATACCAGGCCGATGGAATACAGGGCCTGCTGGTAAAGGCTGCCCACGCTGGCATAGGCCATGCCGGAGACGATGCCGGTGGTAAGGAACCGCACCGGGGTGAAAAGTCCCGGCATGTTGGACACGTTGCCCGCCACCATGATGATGGCCATAGCCTCGCCGATGGCCCGGCCCACGCCCAGCACCACCGCGGTAGCCACACCGCTGCGGGCGGCATGAAGGCTCACCCGGAAGTAGGTCTCCATCTCCGTGGCGCCCAGGGCCAGGCTGGCCTCCTCATACTCCTTGGGCACCGCCCGAAGGGCCGTTTCCGACACGTTGATGATGGAGGGCAGGATCATGATGGCCAGCACAATGATGGCCGCCAGCAGGCAGGCGCCGGAGCCCAGATTGAACCCCTTCTGAATGGCGGGCACCAGCACGATCATGCCCACCAGGCCGTACACCACGGAGGGAATGCCCGCCAGCAGCTGCACCGCCGTGCGGATCACGGCCGCCAGCTTCGGCGAGGCCACCTTGGCCAGGAACACCGCCGTCATCAGTCCGATGGGCACGCCCACCACAATGGCTCCGGCGGTGCCGTAGACCGAGGTGAGGATAAAGGCAAAAATGCCGTACTGGGCCCCGGTGGTGGTGTTGGTGGGGTCCCATACCTTGCCGAAGAGGAACTGCACCAGGCCGATCTGCCGGATGGCAGGCAGGCCGGATAAAATCAGGTAAATGCTGATGAACAGCACAAAGGCCACCGCCACGATGCCGCACAGCAGGAAAATCAAATGGATGATCTGTTCCACGGTTTTGCGGGCGCGGTAGCTGCTCCGCTTCGGTGTATGCGGGAGATTTGTAATACTTTCCACCGCGTTGACGGCGGTTAGAATTGCGTCAGAGTCCATGTCTGGCTCCTTTCTCGGTTTTACAGGAAGCGCCTCCACCTACGGTGATAGATGGAGGCGGGCTTGTCATGCTGTGGGAAGGAAGGGTGTGGGAGGAACCCTGTGGGGGTCCTCCCCACTTCTTTGATCGAACAGATCTTAGGCGATGTACGAGATCCGCGCCGGTTGCTCCCTTATTTCGCGACCGGCACCGCACCGGCGGCCTTGATCAGCTGGCTGGCAGCGGAAGAGGTAGCGTAGTCGAAGAATGCCTGGGCTGCGGGAGACAGGGTCTCGCCGGTCTTGGTCACCAGCACGAAGGGACGCTGAATGGCGTAGCTGCCGTTCAGAACAGTTTCCTCCGTGCAGGCCACGCCGCCTACGGTGACGGCCTTGACGGTGTTCTTACCCTCCACAGCGGAGAGGGATGCGTAACCGATGGCGTTGGGGTTGCCGGCAACCGCCTCGATGACGCCGCCGGTGGAGGTCAGCTCCTGATCCAGCTTGCAGGCATCCTTGGTGCCGGTGATGGACTCGAAGCCGTCCCGGGTGCCGCTGCCCGCCTCACGGCCGATGCAGGAGATGGTACCGGCATCGCCGCCCACCTCGCTCCAGTCGGTGATCTCACCGGTGAAGATCTTGCCGATCTGCTCCACCGTCAGATTCTCCACCTTGCTGTCGGCATTGACGATGACGGCGATGCCGTCCAGCGCCACGATGGTCTCGGTCAGACCGCCGGCCTTCTCCTCGTCCTTCAGGGCACGGGAGGCAAGGCCGATGTCGGCGCTGCCGTTGCTGGCAGCCTCAATGCCTGCGCCGGAGCCGGTAGGATCATAGGTGACGGTGACGCCGCTGTTGTCGGCCATGAACTGCTCACTCAGGGCGCCGATGACCTTTTCCATAGAGGTGGAGCCGTTGGTGGACACACTGCCGGAGAGGGCGGTCTCAGCCGGAGTCTCCGTCTGCGCGCTGCTGTCGGTGTTCGTGTCAGCAGGCGTTTCCGTCTTGGATCCGCAGCCGGTAAGGGCCGCCAGGCTCAGAGCCAAAGTCAGAATCAATGCAAGTGTCTTTTTCATGTTTGTCTTCCTTTTTTATTTGATATTTGGGTTTTCCCCTTTTCACACTTATCAGTGTACCGGCTGTATGTAAAAGGCGAAAGACAAACCATGTAAAATCCATGTCAAATCGTTCCGCAAATCACTTCTCTGCCGAAAAAAGCAGAGAAAAAGCGTCTTTCCGCAATGCGGAAAGACGCTTTTTGAAGCACAAACAGTCGATTCGGTTATCGCTGACCCTTGTCGTAGGGAATGCCCTCCGCTTTGGGTGCGCGGGAATTCTTGGAGGTAAAGGCCAGCACGATCAGAGAAATGATGTAGGGCAGCATATTGTAAACGGAACTGGGAAGGTTCATGACCTTCAGGAAGGCAAAGCCGGTGTAGACATTGCCCAAGGCCCGGAAGAAGCCGAACAGCAGCGCTGCCAGCGCGATGCGCTGGGGCTTCCACTGGCCGAAGATCATCACCGCCAGAGACAGGAAGCCGAAGCCAGCCACGCCGTACTCAAACCGCCACTCGGACACACCGGCGGTGATGAACACGATGCCGCCCAAGCCGCCCAAGAAACCGGAGATCAGCACACCGGCCCAGCGCATTTTATAGACGTTGATACCCACGCTGTCCGCCGCCTGAGGATGCTCGCCGCAGGCCATGAGCCGCAGGCCGAACCGTGTCTTGTACAGCAGCACATAGGAGGCTACCAGCAAAAGCGCCGTAATGAGCATGAACCAGCTGAACTCAAAGGAGCCGATGCTCACGGTAAATGCCTTTTTGGCACCGGCGTACTGAATGATGGAGGACACGTCATCGGGATTGGCCGCAGTGTTGATGGCCTTGACAATGACGGTGGCCCCGGCGGTGCCCAGCAGGTTCAAAGCTGTGCCTACCAACGTCTGATCTGCCTTGAAGTTGATACAGGCCACAGCCAGCAGGCAGGAATACACCATGCCCACCGCGGCGGAAACCAGCACCACTGCCAGGATCGTCACAAAATGAGAGCTGTTCTCTCCCAGATAGCGCATTGTCAGGGCACCGCCCAGAGCGCCCATGATCATGATGCCCTCCAGACCCAGATTGATCACGCCGGAGTGCTCGGAGAAGCAGCCGCCCAGAGCCACCAGGATCAGCACGGAGGCAAAGATCAGGGTATATTGCAGTAGCAAACTCATGCCTGATCGCCTCCTTTCCCGTTGGCCGCATCTTGTTCCGCGGCAGCCTTGGCCTTCAGAGCCGCCTTTTCCTCCCGTTTGGCAATGGAGCTGTTCATCACATGCTTCATGAACAGCACGAAGCCGCAGAGATAAATGATGATGGAGGAGATCAGATCGGAGATCTGCGCGCAGTACAGGGACTTATCCACATACGCGCCGCCAGCGGTGATGTGCTGGATGAAGAAGGACGCCAGCACCGTCCCCAGAGGATTCAGTCCCCCTAAGAAGGCGGCGGCAATGCCGTTGAAGCCCATGGCGGGAACGGAGGAGGTAGAGCACTGCCACTGCTCGTAGCCGGTGAGGTACAGCAGCGCCGCACCCATGCCGGCCAGCGCACCGGAGATCACCAGGCTCAGGATCACGTTCCGCTTTTCCGCCATGCCGCAGTATTTGGCGGCGTTGCGGTTGAAGCCGGTAGCCTTCAGCTCATAGCCAAATCTGGTCTTATCCAGTACGATCCAGATCAGAATCGCCATCACAATGGACAGGGGGATGGCCAGACCCACATACTGATTCTTGTTGAACAGCGCCCCCAGCCCCAGAGAGGGCAGCACAGCAGAGGGGTTGTTGTTGGCCAGCACGATGGTGTAGGGGCTGGCGGCCTCTTTCACCGTGGTCAGCAGCATATTGGTCAGGTAGAGGACGATCCAGTTCAGCATGATGCCGGAGATGACCTCGTTGACGTTGCAATAGGACTTCAGCACACCGGAGATGGCCCCCAGCACTGCGCCGCCGGCCATAGCCACCAGCAGGCAGGGCAGCCAGCTCCAGCCCAAGCCCAGCGCCGCGTACAGGCTCAGTGCCACGCCGAAGCAGTACTGGCCCGCAGCTCCGATGTTGAACAGGCCCACCTTATAGGCAAACAGGATGGACAGCGAGCACATCAGCAGCGGTGCGGTCTTGACCAGCGTGTTGCCCAGATATTTCAACTGGGAGGATGTCTTTTTATAGGTCAGGAAGTTTTTGACCACAGTAAGGATCGCCTCGCCGGCGCCAGCGGGATTGATGACCAGCAGCACGAGATAGCCGAGGAACAGACCCAGCACGATGCACAAAAGAGAGGCCAGCAGCGATTGGAAGCCGTTGCTCTTGAAAATATTCTTTTTCATGCCTTCACCTCGTCTCTCTTGGCGCCGGCCATGTAGAGGCCCAGCTCCTCCTGGGTGGTGGTTTTCGGGTCCAGCTCGCCCACGATCTCACCCTCGTACATCACAAGGATGCGGTCGGGTACGTCCATGACCTCGTCCAGCTCCAGACTCACCAGCAGCACCGCCTTGCCCTCGTCCCGCTGGGCGACCAACTGACGGTGGATGTACTCAATGGCGCCAACGTCCAGACCGCGGGTGGGCTGGACTGCCACCAGCAGCTCCGGATCCTTGTCGATCTCCCGGGCCACGATGGCCTTCTGCTGGTTGCCGCCAGACATGGAGCGGGCAATGGTAACAGGGCCCTGACCGGAGCGCACGTCATACTGCTCGATCAGCCGCTCCGCGTAGCCGCGGATGTTCTTCCGCCGCAGGAAACCCGCCTTGTCGGTGAATTCCGGCTCAAAGTACCGCTGGAGTACCATGTTGTCCTCCAGAGAATAGTCCAGCACCAGACCGTGCTTATGCCGGTCCTCAGGGATGTGGCTCATGCCCATGGTGCTCCGCTTGCGGATGGAGGTGTGGGTGATGTCCTGCCCGCAGAGGGATAGTTCACCGGACACCAGCGGCTCCAGACCGGTCAGGCCGTAGACCAGCTCCGTCTGGCCGTTGCCGTCAATGCCCGCGATGCAGACAATCTCGCCCCGCCGGACCTGGAAGGACACGTCCTTCACGGCGTTGTTCTTGTGGACCTTGGAGGCCATGGTCATATTCCTGACCTCCAACACCACGTCTCCCGGCTCCGCAGGCTTCTTTTCCACATGGAAATTGACGTTGCGGCCCACCATCATGGCGGACAGCTCCGCCGGGGTGGTGTCTTTCGTATTGACGGTGCCGATGTACTTGCCCTTGCGGAGCACGGTGCAGCGGTCCGCCACCGCCATGATCTCCGCCAGCTTGTGAGAGATAAAGAGGATGGACTTCCCCTCCGCCGCCAGATTCTTCATGATCTGCATCAGCTCGTCGATCTCCTGGGGCGTCAGCACGGCGGTGGGCTCGTCGAAGATCAGGATCTCATTGTCCCGGTACAGCATTTTCAGGATCTCGGTGCGCTGCTGCATACCCACGGTGATGTCCTCGATCAAAGCGTCCGGGTCCACATGGAGACCGTACTTCTCGCTGAGGGCCAGCACCTTTTCCCGGGCCTCCTTTTTCTGGAGAAAGCCATGCTTCGTAGGCTCCACGCCCATGATGATGTTGTCCAGCACCGTAAAGCAGTCCACCAGCTTGAAGTGCTGGTGCACCATGCCGATCCCCAAGTCATTGGCGTCATTGGGGTCCTTGATAGAGACCTCCTTGCCGTCCTTCTTGATCGTTCCCTCCTCCGGCTGATACAGGCCGAACAGCACGCTCATCAGCGTGGACTTGCCCGCGCCGTTTTCGCCCAGCAGGGCATGGATCTCACCCTTTTTCAATTGAAGGGTAATGTCATCATTGGCGATGATGCCTGGGAACCGCTTCGTAATGTGGAGCATTTCGATGGCGTAATTCGTTTCCAAGTCAAACCGCCCTCCTTCCGTTTTAATGGCCCGCCGTGTGGATCTCGCGGGGACGGAAACCATGTTCATTTACCGGCAGCGGCATATTGCCCTCACATCCAGTATTATATTCAGTATACTATAACTCCACTCAAAAAGAAAGGCAAATCGACGGCCGGAATCATTTTTTTGAAGAGTGGTCTCCTCAGGGCGCTTCCATCGGGAGACTCGTCCGCTTTCCGCAAACTGTTCCCGAAAATACTGCCAGCCGCTTCAACATCCGAAATGCCCCATTCCACCAGGGTGCCAACGGTTTTCCGTACCTCCTTCTTTTGGCGGATAAAAAAGGAACGTCCGAAAGGACGTTCCTTTTCACGTATGGATTTGTGCTCTGCGCTTAGCCCTTGATAGCGCCCTGGTCCTCCACAGCGATCACGGTGGCGAAGTCAGAGGGAGCCTTGCTCACATCGTTGGAAACGGTGATCTTGCCGTCGAACATATCCTTCACCATGGCCTTGTAGTCATCCTGCGTGAAGCTGTCAGACCACTGAGTGCCCTCACCCATGGGGATCTGGACGTAGTTCAGCTCGGGATCATCGCCGGACACCAGACCCAGAGTAGCGATCTTGCCCTTGTAAGCATCCCAGTTGCCGTTGACGATAACGTCAGTCAGGGTGTCATAGGTGGTGGGATACAGGCCCTTCATAGCGGAGGTGACGGTCATGCCTTCCACGCCGGCGTAGCCAGCGATGACGCCAGCCTGGTCAACGTCCACGCCGATGACCTTGGCGTTAGCCTTCTTGGCAGCGTCCACAGCGGAGGTGTAGATACCGCCGCCGCAGGCGAAGACAACCTCAGTGCCGCCGGCATACCAGGTATCCATCACAGCGGTGATGTCAGCGTCGCCGAAGAACTGGCCGCCATAGACATAGTTCAGGCTCACATCAGTCAGGCCCAGATCGGCGGCAGCGGCGTCAACGCCCTGCACGAAGCCGTAGCCATAACGGACAACAGCGGGAACAGCCATGCCGCCCAGGAAGCCCAGGTTCTTGTAGCCCAGCTTCACAGCAGCGTAACCGGCCATATAGCCGCACAGCTCTTCCTGGTACACAGCGCAGTACACGTTGCTCATATCAACATACTTGTTCAGATCCCAGTTGCTGGGGTTGTAGTCATAGGACTCACCGGCATTGGCAACAGCGGTCTCCAGCAGGTCGCCGGCAGCTACGTCCAGTGCGATGAACTTCACATCGGGGAACTCGGGGGCAGCCTCAACAATGGCGCCGCCGAAAGCATAGCCGGGCATCACGATGACATTGTAGCCCTCGTCAGCGGCCTTCTCGATCATAGCCACACGGTCAGCGGTGTTGTCGCCGGCGGGCTTGAAGTAGCTGAACTCCACGCCGTTGTCCTCAGCGAATGCCTTGCAGGCCTCATAGGTGGTCTGGTTGAAGGACTGGTCGGTGATATCGCCGTAGTCGGTGATCATTGCGACCTTATAGGCGCCCTCGTTCTCTGCGGGCTGCTCGGTCTTCTGGTCAGGTTCATCGGTCTTGGTATCGTCGGTCTTCTTATCACCGCAGGCTACCAGGGACAGAGACATGACCAATGCCAGAGTCAAAGCAAGAAACTTCTTCATTGGAATCTACCTCTTTCATGTTTTCTCCTTTTAACGTCCGCTCCCGCTCTGAAACGCACCGTGCCGTGTTCCCCGGAGGGATCACAGCCTATGTATGGCTTCGGAAGCCGGGTGCAAGCTCTTTAAAAGGGTCGACCTCAAGGGTCTATGTCATTATAACAATTTCAACCGGGCAATGCAATAAGAAACCCGAATTGTTTTCAATTTTGCCATATCTTTCACGCATAAAAGAACACCCCGCCCGGGATCGGGCGGGGTGTTCCCTTCAGGAAGCGTTAACAGTCTATCGGCCTCAGTCCGCCATCTTCACGGCGACTTCCAGCGCAATCTTCATCATGTTGGTGAACGTGTTCTGCCGGTCCGCCGGGGACAGCTCCTCCCCCGTCACCAGATTGTCGGAGATGGAGCAGATGGCCAGCGCCCGCTTGCCGGTGTAGGCAGCGTTGCAGTACAGGGCCGCAGCCTCCATCTCCACCGCCATGACGCCCATCTTCTGGAAGCGCATATTTCGTCCGGCGGCATCGTAGAAGGTGTCGGAGGAATAGAGGTTTCCCACCGGCATCTTCACGCCCAGCTCCCTGGCGCTTTCCACTGCCGCCATCAGCAGGTCAAAGTCCGCGACGGGGGCAAAGGTGCCGCCCAGCTCATACTGCTCCAGATAAGCGGAGTTGGCGCAGGCGCCCTGACCGGCCACCACGCTGCCCAGCTCCAGATCTGCCCGCAGGGCTCCGGCACTGCCCACCCGGATGATATTCTCCACATCATACTGGGTATACAGCTCGTAAGAATAAATACCGATGGAGGGCATTCCCATGCCGGAGGCCATGACGCTCACCGGCACGCCCTTATACAGGCCGGTATAGCCCTGAACGCCCCGGACGTTGTTTACCAGCTTCAAATCCGTCAGGAAGGTCTCCGCGATGAACTTGGAGCGCAGGGGGTCTCCGGGCATCAGTACGGTTTTGGCGAAATCGCCCTTCTTGGCTTCATTATGCGGCGTTCCCATAGTATCCTCCTTTTATTTTTCCATGGCCTTTACGGCCTTCACGATGCGGCTGGTGCCCAGACGGGAAGCCCCCAGATTGATGAAATCCTCCGCGTCCTGCAAATTGGCGATGCCGCCGGCAGCCTTGATCTTCACATTGGGGCCCACGTGCTTGGCGAACAGGGCCACGTCCTCACGGGTGGCGCCGCCCCCGCCGAAGCCGGTGGAGGTCTTGATGTAGTCCGCACCGGAGGCGGTGACGATCTCGCACAGCTTGATCTTCTCCTCATCGGTGAGGAAGCAGCACTCGATGATGACCTTCAGCAGCTTGCCGTGGCAGGCCTCCTTTATGGCCTTGATCTCCGAGAGCAGGTCCTCCCACTTCCGGTCCTTCACCCAGCCGAGGTTGATGACCATATCCACTTCCTCCGCGCCGTTATTCACGGCGTCGGTGGCCATGAAGCACTTGGCCGCAGTGGTGTCGTAGCCGTTGGGGAAGCCGATGACGGTGCAGATAGGCAGCTTGCCTGCCACATACTCCGCCGCCTGCTTCACATAGCTGGCGGGGATGCACACACTGGCGCAGCTGTACTTCATGCCGTCGTCGCAGATGGCCTTGATCTCGTCCCAGGTGGCCGTCTGGGCCAGAAGCGTGTGATCGCACTTGCTCAAAATGTCTTTCAGTTCCATTTCAAGTCACTCCTTTATCATAAAAGTTAAGCTTATTTCCTCGATATGTTTATCATACCAGTTTTTTTGATCGCTGTCTACTGTCCATCTCCACCTCTTTTGCCTAACGCTCCGGCATCTTGCAATCCGGTCCATTCGGTGTTACAATGTAGGCCACCAAATCCAAAAGGAGCCTTTTTCATGAAAAAACGACTGTTATCCGCGCTGTGCGCGGTGATGCTTCTCATCTGCGCCATCCCCATGGCCAGCGCCCAGACCGGGGATGCTGCCCGCCGGGCCGATGCCCTGACGGTGCTGCATCTGCTCTCCGAAGATCCCAGTCGAGATCTGACGAAGCCCGCCACCCGTGCTCAGGCCGCCGTGCTGCTGGTCCGTCTGGCCGGCGGCGAGAAAAAGCCGGACACCGACGGCTGGTTTGCCGGTTTCCGGGATGTGCCGGACTGGGCCCACACCGCTGTGAACTACGCCAACCGCCGGGGCTGGATCTCCGGCGTCAGCAACGTACAGTTTGATCCCAACGGTCACCTGAACGCCGACGCCTGGTGTGCTATGCTGCTGCGGATGCTGGGCTACAGCGACAAGACCGGGGACTTTGAGATCTCCGACGCCGCAGCCTTCGCCTGGCGGATCGGACTCACCGGCCGCCAGCTAATCGGCATCCTCTCCGTGGGCGATCTGGCGGAGTCCATTTATGACGCTCTGGATTTCTGTTATAAGGGAACGGAGACCACGGTGCTCTCCCGACTGATGGACCTCGGCGTCTGCACCGCCTCTGCCGCCAACGCTCTGGGGCTGCTGAACAAGGACTATACCGCCCGCCAGCTGGCGGACCGCTACCTCTCCGCCGCCTTCCAGCTCAGCCTGTATGAGACAGAGGAGCAGGTCCACGATGAGGTCTCCTCCGCCGACGCCAGCGGCTTCTTCATCAGCGCCGACGGTCTGGCCGTCACCAACTATCACTCCATCGAGGATTCCATCAAGGCCACCGCCACCCTCCTCAACGGAGAAACCTACGAGGTAGAGCGGGTCCTCTACTACGATACCGGTATCGACATCGCCGTGATCAAGGTCTCCCGGACCAATCAGTCCCGCCGCACCACCTCCGCTTTCAACTATCTGGATCTGGTGGGCACGGCGGACATCCGCCCCGGCGATCCGGTGTACGCCATCGGCAACCCTCTGGGTCTGGGGCTGGCCATCAGCTCCGGCATCATCGGCTCCACCGCTCATGAGCTGGACCGTTATGCCCTGCCCTGCATTGTCAACTCCGCCGACATTTCCCGGGGCAGCAGCGGCGGCGCGCTGATGAACGCCCACGGTCAGGTCATCGGCGTCACCTCCGGCGCTTATACCTATGGCAACAATATGTATCTGGCTGTCCCTGTGGACCCGGTGATGGCCGCCGACCTGACGGTTTCCGGCTGGACCTTAAAGGAGGTCAAGGCCATCGAAGCCGCCAAGGACAAGGACTGAGCTTTCCCGCTTGTAAAGGAGTGATCCCATGAAACGCATCCTGACCCTGTTGATGGCCGTTTCCCTGCTGCTGTGTCTGGCAGCCTGCGGCAAACCGACAGGTAGCACCCCGGAGCAGACGCCCCAGCAGACGGAGTCCTCCGATCCTCCCGCCCAGACCGAACCCCCCGCCTTGGAAGGCGAGGCCCTCTCCATCCTTCCCGCAGAGGATGCCGGTCTGACGGAGGGCGGCTATGACGCTTACCGGGAGGCGGACCCCATGGCGGAGATCGTACTCCTGCCCACCCGTTCCGTCACGGACTTCCACTATTTCATCGTGGGTTTCCGGGAGGACGGCAAACAGCTCACGCTCACCCGCGAGGATGACCTCTACACGGCGGATGCCCTTTCCCCGGACCGTCCCCTCCTGCTGGCCATTCCCTTTGTGGAAACGATCCCCAACCGGGGCATCTCCTATGTGGACGCGGACGGCGCCCTCCGCCAGTACGCCATTGTGGAAAGTGGAAAGGACGGCACCATCTTCCTGATGGAAGAAGCCTTTGACTCCGCAGCCTAAACAGACAAGAACCATATAAAAGGTCCCCGGAGCGCTGCTCCGGGGACCTTTTTATAGATGATCTTTTCGTTCCTTTTTCGGCTCCGGGCAGAGGAAATACCGGGTCATAATGATACCCAAAATGACAAGGATCACCTGGAAAACATCCACAGGCCAAATAGCTCCGTTGCCGCCTCCCCCGCCGCCGGAGCCGCCCTCCGAATTCCGGTACAGCTTTATCAGCTCCCCTGTATCCAACTGGCTGCCTTCCACATCATAGTAAGCCACGGACATGCTGCCGAAAAAGCCAGCCTTGCCCTGCTCCTCCGTCACCGGGATCACCTGAAGGATACTCTTGGCCGCCGTTCCCTCATACACCGGCGCCAGTGTGCTGATGTCCGGCAGGATCTCCTCCTCGCCATCATAAGCAGGCGGACGGTATCCGGGAAATACCCGGAAGCTGGCAGCCTCCTTCGGCCAGTTTGCGGTATAGATCTCCAGATACCGCTGTCTGCCTATCTGGATCAGGCTCGTATTCACAATGGGACAGGTGTCATATTCTCCGCTCCGAAAGCGGTATCCGCCAAACAAGCCCCGCTGGAATTGATAAATACCCTGCCGCTCAAACGTTCCATTCTGTTCCAGCCGGTACAGAACAAACATCCGATCCTTTACCGTCGCAGTTTCCAGAACATCCACCTCTCCGTGATACGGAAATCCAGAAATGGATACCAGATCCTCCCGGATGATCTCCTTCATCTCCGCCGTGTCGGTCAGGTCATAGCAGTATTCCAGCCGATACAGCCCCACCAGGCACAGCAGCGTCGCCGCCACGGACAAAACGGCCCCCAGCCGCTGCTGCCAGCGGAGCCGCTTCAAAAAATTCAGCTTCGGCGGCGGCGCTTTTTCCGCTTTCAGGTCCGCCGCCATGGCGTCTCGGGCTGCCCGGCAGTCCGGACAGGATTCCAGATGCTCGCAAATATCAGCTTCCGTCTCCGGCCCCGTCAGGTGCTCCAGATAGGACGGCAGCAGGTCTCTCACAATATGGCACGGCAGCATTACACACCGCCTCCTTCCAACAATTTCTGCTTTGCCCGGTAAAAGGTCACTCTCGCCCAGGTCTCGCTCTCCCCTAAGATCGCCCCGATCTCCGAAAAGGGCAGTTCCCCGGAAAGTCGGAGATACACCACCTCCCGGGTCTTTTCCGGCAGGGCGTGGATACGGCGGAACAGCTCCTGCCGGCTCAGATTCCCCATTGCCGCATCCTCGGCGCTGCCCTCCCCCGGCAGGTCCGTCATTTCCTCGATGGGAACGTGATTCTCCCTGGCCCGGCGGGAAAACTCCTTTTTCATCAGGTTTCCGGCGATCCCGCAGAGATAGGTGGACAGCGCCGCCTCTCCCCGGTAATTCCCCGGATGCCGGATGGCCTCGTAGAAGGTCTGCTGGGTCACCTCCTCCGCCAGATCCGCATTCCGGGTGAGGGAGAACACATAGCGGTACACAAGCTCCGCGTTTTCCCGGTACGCCCGGTCAAAATCCGTCATGCTCTCCCCCCCTTTCTGTTGATTTGTGCCGGAACCAGACCGGTTCGTTACAGTCATTCTAAAAAATATTTTCTCAAAAAGCAACTCCCGCTCGTCTCCTTGCGTACACCGCCGACATCCGCTTCACCGCTTCCTCAACAAAAACACCCCCGGTGCGCATCTGCACACCGGGGGTGTTTCGTATACTTTTGAATTGGATAAGACGCTTAGACCTCGCCGAAGTCAGCGCACTTTGCGATCACGCTGGCGCAGCGGGGGCACAGGCCGTCCTCGTCCGCTGCGGTGCTGTGCTTCCAGCAGCGGGGGCACTTGGTACCGGCAGCCTCGCTGACGGAAACCGCCAGCTCGCCGCTCACAGTGACCTCCACCTTGGAGACGATCAGCAGGTCCGCCAGAGCAGCGCCGTCCATCTCCGCCAGGAAGGCGTCCTCGGCGGGGACGGTCAGGGCCACATCGGCCTCCAGACTCTTGCCGATCTTCTTCTCGGCACGGGCGGTCTCCAGCGCGCCGTTGACGGCGTCGCGGACCTCGATAATCTTTTCCCACTTGGCCATCTCATCAGCGGAGAGAGCGTAGTCGGCAAACACACCGTTCATATCGTTGAACAGCACGTTCCGGTCGTCGTCACCCGCCTTGTGGGGCATGGCCAGCCAGATCTCGTCGCCGGTGAAGCACAGAATGGGAGCCATGATCTTTGTGATGGTATCCAGGATCAGGTACAGGGCTGTCTGGGCGCTGCGGCGGGCCAGACCGTCGGTCTCATCGCAGTACAGCCGGTCCTTGATGATGTCCAGATAGAAGTTGGACATCTCCACCACGCAGAAATCGTTGACGGCGTGGGTCACCACCAGGAACTCGTAGTCGTTGTACGCCTGGTCGCACTTTTCGATGAGAGCGTTCAGGCGGGTGACGGCCCAGCGGTCCAGCTCCAGCATGTCGGCGGGGGCCACCAGCTGGTTGGGGTCAAAGCCGTCCAGGTTGCCCAGGCAGTACCGGGCGGTGTTGCGGAACTTCAGGTAGTTCTGGGCCAGCTGCTTGAAGATGGCGTCGGAGCAGCGGACGTCGGCGTGATAGTCGGCGGAGGCGGCCCACAGGCGCAGGATGTCCGCGCCGTACTTATTGAAGATGTCAGCGGGGTCCACGCCGTTGCCCAGGGACTTGTGCATGGCCTTGCCCTCGCCGTCCACGGTCCAGCCGTGGGTGACGCACTCCTTGAAGGGCGCGCCGTTGCCGAAGGCGCCTACGGCGGTCAGCAGAGAGGACTGGAACCAGCCGCGGTACTGGTCAAGACCTTCCAGGTACATATCGGCAGGCCAGAAGCCCTGGTCCCGCTTCATGGACGCGAAATGGGTGGAGCCGGAGTCGAACCAGCCGTCCAGGGTATCGGTCTCCTTCTCAAAGCCGCTCTTGCCGCCGCAGTGGGGGCAGGTCAGGCCGGCGGGCAGGAAGTCGGCGGGATCCTTTTCAAACCAGGCGTTGGAGCCCTCCTTGCCGAACATGTCGGAGATGGCGGCAATGGTCTCGTCGGTGCACACCGGCTTGCCGCAGTCCTTGCAGTACACCACAGGGATGGGCAGACCCCACCGGCGCTGGCGGGAGATGCACCAGTCGGCGCGCTCCCGGATCATGCTCTTCATCCGGTCGATGCCCCAGCCGGGCACCCAGCGCACATCGTCGCAGGCAGCGCAGGCCTCGTCCTTGAAGGCGTCCACAGAGCAGAACCACTGGGGCGTGGCGCGGAAGATGATGGGCTTCTTGCAGCGCCAGCAGTGGGGATAGCTGTGGACGATCTCCTCGCTGGCCAGCAGGGCGCCGGACTCCTTCATATCCTTCAGGATCACGGGGTTGGACTCGTCCACCAGCATCCCGGCATACTTGCCGGCGTAGTCGGTGTGGCGGCCCTGGTCGTCCACAGGCACCACCATGTCCATGCCGTAGCGGCGGCAGGTCTGATAGTCGTCTGCGCCGAAGCCGGGAGCGGTGTGGACGCAGCCGGTACCGGAATCCATGGTGACATAGTCCGCCAGCACCAGGCGGCTGGTCTTGGGCAGGAAGGGATGGTCCGCCAGCATATTTTCAAAGAAGGCGCCCTCGTGGGTCTCCACGGTCTCGTAGTCAGCAATGCCCGCCACCTTCATCACCTTGTCGGTGAGGGCCTCGGCCATGATATACATTTCGCCGTTGGCGCTGTTCTTCACCACGGCGTAGCTCTCGGAGGGGTGCAGAGCGATGGCCAGGTTGCCGGGCAGGGTCCAGATGGTGGTGGTCCAGATCACGAAGCTCAGCTTGGACTTGTCCAGATGGCTCAGCTTGCCCTGGTCGTCGTGCATGGGAAACTTCACATACACGGTGGTGCAGGGGTCGTCCTGATACTCGATCTCGGCCTCCGCCAGGGCGGTCTCATCGTGATAGCACCAGTAGACAGGCTTGAGGCCCTTGTAGATATAGCCCTTCTTGTACATCTGGCCGAAGACCTTGACCTCCTCGGCCTCAAAGCTGGGGTTCATGGTCTTGTAGGGGTGTTCCCAGTCGGCCACTACGCCCAGGCGCTTGAAGCCCTCCATCTGGATGCCGATATACTTTTCGGCATAGGCGTGGCAGGCGGTGCGGAAGTCAGACACGCTCATGGCCTTGCGGTTGAGCTTCTGCTCCTTGATGATGGCGCTCTCGATGGGCATACCGTGGTTATCCCAGCCGGGGATATAGGGGGTGTACCGGCCCCGCATGGCGTAGGACCGGACGATGATGTCCTTCAGGGACTTGTTCAGGGCGTGGCCCATGTGGAGGCTGCCGTTGGAGAACGGAGGGCCGTCGTGAAGGGAGAAGCGGGGCTTGCCCTCATTCTTCTTCAGCAGCTCGTTGTAGAGGTCCATGTCCTCCCAACGCTTGAGCATCTCCGGCTCCCGCTTGGGCAGACCCGCCCGCATGGGGAAGTCGGTCTTGGGCAGATTGATGGTCTTGTTGTAATCCA
>ERZ1673743.1245-NODE-1245-length-29603-cov-7.167389_pt1 | contig 29603 bp, 30 predicted proteins | sample MGYA00580197_ERZ1673743 | MGnify/ENA primary metagenome ERZ1673743 (study PRJEB41218, sample SAMN15661795) | gut metagenome | host: Homo sapiens | place: Canada: London | collected 2015-08-20/2019-03-30 | study: EMG produced TPA metagenomics assembly of...
GGATATAATAAACATGACATATAGTTGTCGTGTTGTGTTAGATATGATATGTATGGAGAGTGGAAATTATGAAGATAGATAGGCTTATTGGGATATTGTCAATCTTACTGCAGGAAGAAAAGACAACGGCTCCTGAACTGGCGGAAAAATTTGAGGTATCTCGAAGGACAATAAATCGGGATATTGAAGACCTTTGCAAAGCTGGCATTCCAATAAGGACGGCACAGGGGACCGGTGGCGGTATTAGTATTATGGACGGATATCGTATGGATAGGACAATTCTGACATCCAAAGATATGCAGATGATCCTTGCGGGGCTGAGGAGCCTTGACAGTGTGAGTGGGAACCGATACTACGGTCAGCTGATGGAGAAAATCCAGACCGGATCATCAGAGTTCATCAGTGGAAGAGACTCTATGCTGATTGACTTATCTTCATGGTATAAAGGCTCTCTTGCTCCGAAGATCGAGGTAATCCAAAATGCAATAGAAAGCAGGCATATCATACAGTTTAAGTATTATGCTCCATCCGGAGACAGCAACCGAAGGGTAGAACCATATTATCTGGTTTTTAGGTGGTCAAGCTGGTATGTATGGGGCTGGTGTTTAGAACGTGAAGATTACAGATTGTTTAAGTTGAACCGTATGGATTGTGTTACAGAAGCAGACACAGAGCAGTTTTTTACGTGCAGAAATGTACCAATGCCGGATTTATCAAATGAGAAGATATTTTCGGGCGGGATAAAGGTAAAAGTCCTTTTCACACCGGATGTGAAGTGGCGGTTGGTTGAAGAATTTGGACCGCATTGCTTTACCAGGACGGATGATGGAAGGCTGCTTTTTTCGGCGGATTATACAGATATGGAAAACCTTGTGACATGGCTCATGACATTTGGAGCAAAGGCTGAGGTGCTGGAGCCGAAAGAAGTACGGGACATTATTCGCAGGAATGCGGAAGAAACATTAAAAACCTATGGAGGAGTAAGGAGTATGGCATTTGATTATAAAAAAGAATATAAAGAGTTTTATATGCCGAAGGGAACACCGTCTATTGTCAGAGTCCCGAAAATGAATTATATAGCGGTGAGAGGAAGCGGCAATCCAAATGATGCAGATGGAGAATATAAGCAGGCTATTGGACTTCTGTACGGAATTGCATTTACAATAAAAATGAGTAAAAAGGAAGACCATCAGATTGGCGGATATTTCGATTATGTGGTGCCACCATTAGAGGGATTCTGGTGGCAAGGTGAGCGGCGTCCGGGGGACACCATGCTGCGAACCGACCGAGCCGGCAGGCGAGACGGCGTGTCAGGAATCGATTATGCGCGCAAGGAAGATTTCAAGTGGATTTCTGTTATTCGCTTGCCTGATTTTGTTAGCAGGGAAGATTTTGAATGGGCAGTGAGAAAAGCTACCGAGAAAAAGAATCAGGATTTCTCCAAGGTTGAGTTCTTTTCCTATGATGAAGGTCTGTGTGTACAGTGTATGCATATCGGATCGTATGACGATGAGCCTGCTACAGTAGATGCGATGCACAGATTTATGGAAGAACAAGGATATGCACTGGATATTACTGATCAGAGAATGCACCACGAAATTTATTTGAGTGATGCACGGAGGGTGGCATCTGAGAAATTGAAGACTGTGGTCAGGCATCCGATAAGGAGGGCTTAAAGGTATGGAATATATTAGAGTTACGAAAGAAAATCTTGAAAAGGAGCACATTTGCTGTGCCATTTCCAACAATAAAGATATTCAGGTATCATCAAAGAAGGCATGGCTTGCGGATAGATTTGATGAAGGTCTTGTGTTTCTTAAGAGCGTAGAACGAGGCAAGTGCTTTATTGAGTACATACCTGCGGAGTGTGCATGGAATCCAATTGAAGCACCTGGTTATATGTATATTAATTGTTTGTGGGTGTCCGGATCTTTCAAAGGTCATGGATGTTCAAGTGAGTTACTTTCCGTGTGTATTGAGGACAGCAAAGAAAAGGGGAAGGAAGGCCTATGTATTCTTGCGGCAGCAAGGAAAAAGCCATTTCTGGCCGATCCGAAGTTTCTAAAATATAAAGGATTTGAAGCCTGTGATGAGGCTGATAATGGAATCCAGCTATGGTATCTGCCATTTGAAGAGAAAACTGAGCCACCGGTGTTCAAGGAATGTGCAAAACACCCTCATATAAATGAACGTGGCTATGTTCTTTATTATACAAACCAATGTCCTTTCAATGCAAAGTATGTACCAATCTTGGAAGAAATCGCTCAGAAGAATGGCATTCCATTCAAGGCTGTGAAGATCGAAAGTAGGAAGGATGCTCAGAATGTACCAACACCGATCACGACTTATGCGCTATTTTGCGATGGGGAGTATGTTACGAATGAGCAGATGAATGATAAGAAATTTTTAAAGTTGGTAAGCAGATAGGAGAAAACAACATGGCATCATGGCAGCTACGATGAATGATGGCAGAGCGGAACAGTTGGAACAGGAAATTGTGGGTATGAAGCTGGGAATCATAGGATTGTGACGTATTATAGTGGGCTATGGCATAATGGGATTAAATCAGGTTATGATATTAAATGGTGGTCAGTCACGATCAATTACAGGTGAGAACAAGGAAGGGAAAAAAGGAGCCGGAGGACAGGCAGCAGGAGATCTGGGAAAGGGCAGAAAGGGTTCACCCTGTACGTCTCTCCCTATGGGAAAAACTACAGTTCTGGCAGATATTGAAGGTCCTGGAATCATTCAGCATATTTTTTTACGGTAACAAATAAAACAGAGAAAGGATGTTTTGTTTTAAGAGACCTCGTTCTGCGTGTTTATTGGGATGGAGAAGAAAAGCCATCCGTAGAGTGTCCGGTTGGAGATTTCTTTTGCTGTGGCTTTGGCGTAGATTGTACAGTAAATTCTTTGCCGATGGTAGTAAATCTTGTAAGGGGATTTCATTGTTATTTTCAGATGCCATTTAAAAAGCATGCAAAAATAACAATTGAAAATCAACATCCGGCAGATATTGGAGGCTTTTTTTATCAGATTGATTATAACCTAAAGGAAGTACCTGAAAATGCTGGATATTTTTATGCACAATGGAGACGTGAGCCATTGATAATCAAGGCAGAAGATTACACAATTCTTGACAATGTAAGTGGACAGGGACAATATATAGGAACTTACTCCTACGATCTGTGGTACAGGAACGGAAGATTATTTCGGAGGTGCATGGAGCTATGCCGGATTTAAAGATGGAAAATTTCAGGAACAGAATTTTTGTACTCCGTTTATAGGCTATCCTTTTTATTCAAAAAATGATTCTCTGTACCAATCCTGTTATTTTAATGATGACTGTACTCCTATGCGTGGACTATACAGGTGGCATATTATGGATCCCATATGCTTTGAAAAAGATATCCGTGTTACAATGCAGCAAATTGGGTTATCTCCATATGGATTGTTTGAACGACAGGATGATGTGTGTTCTGTAGCATATTGGTATCTTGATTCCCCATGTGGTTTTGAGGCAAGACTTACAGAAAGGGAAGCAAGATTACCAAGATAGTTTAATACAGAAATTTATAAAAGTCCCTGGATCAGGATGATCAGGATCAGTACAGGCAGAATAAACTGGAAGTAAGGCTTTAGAAAACGACTGATCTTAATACCTTTTCCTGTATTGGCTTCTTCAAGATAATTGTCAAAGCCCCAGCCCCACCTCGTGACGCAGAAGAGCAGATAAACAAGAGAGCCGAGGGGAAGGAGCAGGTTGCTGACAAGGAAATCCTCGCTGTCAAGGATATCCCTTCCGCCGATCAGGTGGAGATCACTCCAGAGATTATATCCGAGTACACAGGGCAGGCTGGCGATGAGGATGATAATACAGTTGATCAGTGCGGCTTTCCTGCGGCTGATACCAAACATGTCCATACAGAAGGACATGATATTTTCAAATACAGCGATCACAGTTGAGAAGCTGGCAAAGGTCATAAACAGGAAAAACAGGGATCCCCAGATACGACCGCCAGCCATATTGACAAATACATTTGGTAATGTAATAAAGATAAGCTGCGGACCTGCATTGACCTCAACACCGTAGCTGAAGCAGGCGGGAAAAATGATAAGACCTGCCATAATGGCAACAAAGGTATCAAGGGCACAGATGCGGATTCCCTCACCTGCCAGGGTATTATCCTTACTCATATAGCTTCCAAAGATCTCCATGGCAGCAACCCCAAGGCTTAATGTGAAAAAGGCCTGGTTCATGGCAGCGGAAATAACATTGCCAAGACCGACATTCTGTACTGTGGAAAAGCTTGGGATCAGATAGAAGGAAAGACCTTCGGAGGCCCCTGAAAGAGTCAGGCTGCGGGCAGCCAGTATAATGATCAGAAAAAGCAGGGCGATCATCATGAACTTGCTGATCTTTTCAAGCCCATCCTGCAGACCCTTACTGCAGATCAGAAAGCCAGCAACGACAGTAAGGATCATGAAAAAGCCCATCTGCAGAGGACTGGAAAGAAGAGAAGAGAAAACAGCACTGGTATCCTCTGTACTCATGCCGGACCGGAAGGTACCAGTTACAAACTTTACGCAATAGGAGATCATCCATCCGGAAACAGTGGTGTAGTACATCATCAGCAGATAACAGCCAAGAATGGCAAACCATCCGTGAATATGCCACTTGCTGCCGGGTTTTTCAAGTGCCTGGTAAGCCTGTACAGCGCTCCTGCGGCTGGCACGTCCTACAGCCAGTTCCATGGTAAGGACCGGGAGACCCATAAGGATCAGGAAAACGAGGTACAGAAGTACAAAAAGGCCACCACCATTTTCTCCGGCAACATAGGGAAAACGCCAGACATTTCCAATACCGATGGCGCAGCCGGCACTGACCAGTAAGAAGCCAAGCCGGGATTTGAAAGATTCACGATTCATAACAGCTCTCCTTTGTTTCAGCAAATTAACCTTATTCTACAGGAAGAGGATAGAAACTGCAATGCGCCGCTTTGACGCAGTGAACCGGGAAATACAGTGCAGCAGATCACAGGAAAAGGGTTTTGGACAGAGACTGGAGAAGGGAAGATCAGGACACGGATGACAGGCGCAAAAAAATCCCCATCTGCAAAGATGGGGATTTTCCTTAATTCCTTAAAACAATAGCAAATTCTAAATAAAATATAACATTTATATTTAAGAACAGGCACATCGTGTTATTGAATTAATGCGTTATAAATCTCTCGGATTATAACTTGGTTACGTTTACGGCCTGAGGTCCTTTTTCACCATTTACTACATCAAACTCTACAGAAGCGCCTTCTTCAAGAGACTTGAAGCCTTCCATATTCAGTCCTGAGTAGTGTACGAATACGTCATTTCCAGATTCGTCAGAGATGAAACCGTATCCTTTCTGATTGTTGAACCACTTAACTGTACCTTTGTTCATCGTAGATACCTCCACATATAAATAAAAAATATAAATTTTTGCAGCCCTGTGCTGCAACAAATTCAGAATAGCACAACTACTTTAAAAAGTAAAGAAATTTGTAGGATTTGTGAAAGTTTTGTGAATTCTAAAAAAGATACTTTTGTGATTGAAATATCATGGCAGGTAAGATATGCTAAAAGGCGGAGTAAAAGGAATTTCAGAAAGGAATAGAATATATATGAAACAATGGAAAAAATATCTGAATGAAATTTTTATCGATGGACTCAGCGGTATGGCATCTGGGCTTTTTGCTACGCTGATCATTGGAACGATCATCCAGCAGATTGGCAGCCTGATCCCGGGTGCAGCAGGAAGCATGCTGTTTATGATGGGGAAGTTTGCAGCAGCGGTGACAGGAGCAGGCATAGGCTGCGGAGCAGCGATCCGGCTGAAGGCAGATCCTCTCGTGATCATTTCCAGTGGAACAGCAGGAATGGCAGGTGCATTTGCTTCCAAAATCCTGGCAGGGACAGTACTCATAGATGGAGCCATGGTACTGCAGGGGCCAGGAGAACCACTCGGTGCTTTTATTGCAGCAATGGTATGTATTTATATAGGAAGAATTGTTTCCGGCAGGACGAAGGTGGATATCCTCGTCACACCGTTAGTATGTATTGTTTCAGGAAGTAGTGTGGGACTGATCCTGGGACCTCCTATTTCGGCCTTCATGACATGGCTTGGCAGCATGATCAACTGGGGAACGGAGCAGGCACCTTTCCTGATGGGGATCGTAGTATCTGTTCTGATGGGAATGATCCTGACGCTGCCGATCAGCTCAGCGGCACTTGGGATCATCCTTGGACTGAATGGAATCGCAGCCGGAGCAGCAACTGTTGGATGCTGTGCGAACATGATCGGCTTCGCTACGGCATCCTTCAGGGAAAATAAGGTAAATGGCCTGCTGGCCCAGGGACTTGGAACCAGTATGCTGCAGATCGGGAATATTGTGAAAAATCCCCTGATCTGGCTTCCTGCGATCATTACAAGTGCAGTTTTAGGTCCGGTATCGACCATGGTACTGCATATGACTAATAATGCTACAGGCTCCGGTATGGGAACGGCCGGTCTTGTAGGACAGATCAATGCCTATCAGACCATGGTTTCCGAAGGCGTGTCTCCTGTGATCGTCCTGCTTGAAATCGCAGTCATGCACTTTTTACTGCCCGGTATCATGGCATTTGGGATCAGTGAATTTATGAGGAAAAAAGGTCTGATTTGTGAAGGAAGTATGAAGCTTTCTGTGTAAAACTTGTGTAAATCCGCCATCTGTGCTAAAATAACGCTTATGTAACGTTTTTTTGTCATGCTATCATAACAGATCCGGAGGTGACACGGAAGTAATGGAACAGCAAAATAAAAAGAGAAAAAGTAAATTTGCCCTTCTTCTTGTAACAGAAAATGAAGAGGGTGTCATGAAACAGAGACATATCAGCTCAGGGATCGTAGAGGTGGCTGCCATTGTTCTTTTCTTGATGATCGTTGGTGTGATCTGCAGATTTATCTATGATTCGATCACATTGAAGGATGCAAGAAGCCAGTTGGTGGATCAGCTTGTGACGATCAATAATCTGACGGATGAAAATGAAGCCCTGAGTGTAGAGAACAGTACGCTTTCCAACAAGGTTACTGTCCTGAGTGAGACTGTCAGCAAGAAGGCAGCTACAGAAGATGCGATTTCACAGGAAACCGTAGAAAATGCACTGCCCAAGGGATTCCCCTTAAGTGGATCCGCTACCATGGAAGAGGCCACAGAGGGTGATCCGATGCTGGTCTTTACGGCTGCTGCAGGTGTCAATGTCCTGACAACAGGTACAGGTGTTGTCCTGAGTGTGGATGCGGATACAGAGTATGGAACCAAGATCGTGGTAGATCACGGAAATGGTTACTGCTCAGTGTATCGTAACAATGGCACAGCGCTTGTTAAGGCAGGAGAAGAACTGGGAAAGGGTTATATTCTCTTTACCATAGGGGAGGATAACCAGAAGCTGGGTTATCAGATCATGAAGGATGATGCTTATATCGATCCCATGACGATGATCGATATCAATGGTTAGACCGGCAGAGAACGGAAGTAAATACTGCTGAAATAAAGGTAATAAAAGGGACATTCCTTACTCAGGACTGTCCCTTTAATCTTTCAAAAACAAGCTCATAGCCATCATTTCCATAGTTGAGAGAACGGTTTACACGGCTGATCGTAGCTGTGGAGGCTCCTGTTTTTTCAGCAATTTCCAGATAGGTTTTTTTGTCACGCAGCATGGAGGCAACTTCATAACGCTGGGATAGGGAGAGCAGTTCATTGATGGTGCATAGATCCTCAAAGAAACTGTAACACTCTTCTTTGGACTGCAGGCTTAAGATCGCATCAAACAGCTCATCTACAGCTGGTGTCATTATTTTCTTATTCATAAAAGGGAATTCTCCTTTCTAATCTCCTGATCAGTAAAATTTTAACATATTAAAGTTTTAAAGTAAAGAAAATTGTAAAAATACAGGCTTCTACTTGCTATGTGGTTTTAAATACTATATAATATAGAGAATGGAAGCACTTATACAGAGGCTTGCGAGGTGACGATAAAATGACAATAGATAAAGATGATCTGCTAAACAGTATTATGGAAAGCCTTGACAGGATACAGCATATCAAGTCAGAGGACATACCGGGTATTGATCTGTACATGGATCAGGTTACTACCTTCATGGAAAGCCGTTTGAAAAATACATCAAGGAATCCGGAGAGTGACAAGGTTCTGACCAAGACCATGATTAATAATTATGCCAAGAATGATCTTCTGCCGCCGCCGGTAAAGAAGAAGTACAGTAAGGAACATGTACTGATGCTGATCTTTATTTACTATTTCAAGGGGATTCTTTCCATCAATGATATACAGACTCTTCTGGAGCCTGTATCCAGGAAGTATTTCCAGACTGATGGGAATATAGATATAAGCCGGATCTATGATGAGGTTTTCAGCCTTGAAAAATCTCAGGTAGAAGTACTGAAGGAGGATATCCTGCATAAATTTGAGACGGCACAGGGAATCTTTGAAGATGCACCGGAGGAGGACAGGGAATTTTTGAGAATGTTTTCTTTTGTAGGTCTGCTGGGCTTCGATGTTTATATTAAGAAGCTTCTGATCGAGAAGATGGTGGATGAGCTCCGTAAAAGCGGGGAGCAGGAGAAGGGAAAATAGAACAGGACAGAGAGCAGAGAGAAAGGATCAGGCAAAGGCCTGGTCTTTTTTGATAAAAAATATTTTTTTTAGAAATATAAAATTCCTGAAGAAAACGGAAGGGCTGCTGCGTTATACTGTATAGAAGGGCAGCGGAAGCTGCGCTGTTACTAAACAGAGGAGGAAACAGGCCATGCAGGGAAATGGATCCATATGTTCAAAAAGCCGGCTTTCAGAGCTGATCGATACCTATCAGAAGCTTGTTTTTTCCATTTGTTATAAAGTAACCGAAGATTACTTTGCAGCAGAGGATCTTTCGCAGGAAACCTTTCTTTCTGTTTATCAGAAGTATGATACCTTTGACGGCAATAATGAAAAGGCGTGGATCTGCAGGATAGCGGTCAACAAGAGTATTGATTATGTCAGAAGTTCAGCCAAAAGGAATGTCCCGACAGAAGACAGCTTTTTTGAGGTGATAACGGAAGGGCGGGACGGGCCGGAAGAGCAGTGCGTGGAAACGGAGATCAAAAGCGGCTTTGCACAGATCTGCGATTCTCTGAAGCCACCCTATGATGAGATTGCCAGAGCCTATTATCTGCAGGAAAAGACTGTTGCAGAGATTGCCAGAGACAGAAGCATGAACAGCAAGACCATACAGACCCAGATTTATCGGGCAAGGGATATGCTGAAGAAGAAGTACCGAAGGGAGGATCTGAAATGAAAAATTATCCAACAGATGAGGAATTAAATGCTTTCCTTGAGAAACTGGAGCAGCAGGAGTTGTATGCACCGGAGCATCTGAAGGAAGAGATCATGAAGAAGGTCTTTTTGCCGGAACTGTCAAAGACAGAAGAAAAAAAGATGGTTCCCTTTGCCGTATATGTCCTGAAGATGGCAGCAGGCATGGCGGCAGCGCTTACCCTTCTGATCGTCAATCCTTTCCGGGATGGCAGTGATATCAGCCGGGCTGGAGTGCTTCAGGAGGAGGACAGACCAAGGATCACAAGAGAAGACCTGAATGATCCCGAATATCGTGCAAAGAAGCCGGAAACGCTTTTTGACAGGCTGAATAACAGTGTGCGGGAAGCAAAAGAAAAGATATTAGCAAATGATCTGTAGCAGACAGGATAAAATGGAGGAAAAAGAATGAAAACAAAGAAAAAGAACAGATTTTTGACATTTTGTTTTTCACTGATGCCGGGAGCGGCAGAAATGTATATGGGGTTTATGAGGACAGGAACAGAGCTGATGCTGTTTTTCCTTGGAATGATCATGATCCCGTCATTCCTTGGACTGGAAGGACTTTCCATTCTGGCGGTTGTGATATGGGCATACGGATTTTTTCATGCCAATCATCTGGCATCCTTAAGTGACGAGGAATTTGCACAGGTGGAGGATAATGATATCCTTGGCATGGAGCTGTTCCAAAAAGGAAAAAAGAAGCTGCAGGGAAATTCCAGGGGAATTGCAGTACTGCTGATCGTGCTCGGTGTATGGCTTTTGTGGGGAACAGGTGTAGATATGCTCTGGGCTTACAGGGTACTGCCGGAATATATCTATGAGCTGCTGTTTACGATCAGTGATTATGTGCCGAGGCTCGCAGCCTCTGTTCTGATCATTGTACTTGGTGTGCACATGATCCGTGGAAAGAAGAAAGAACTGTACAGGGAAGAACCCATAAAGGACAGAGAACAGGAAGCCGCTGATCAGAGTGCAGCATCGGAGAACCCTGACAGGGAGGGGGAAGCATAAATGGGCAGAAAGACGGTTTATATCCACCGGGTGGGAACCATTACGGCAGGCATCACACTGGTGATGACGGGTGTCCTGTTTCTGGTAAGACTTTTCTTTCCGTTCTTTGACCCTTACGAGGTGATCCGTTTCTGGCCGGTGCTCCTGATTATGCTTGGCATAGAGGTGCTTCTTGCAAGCAGCGGAAAAACCTGCCGGGTGATGAATGAAGAGGGAGGAATGGAAGAGCAGCAGAAAATGGTATATGATTTTCCGGCAATTCTGCTGATGATAATGGTAGCATGCTTTTCCATGTGCATGGGAATCCTGGAGAGAGTACAGCTTTGGTAGGCTGTACTCTCTTCGGGATTTTTTCTTGTTTCTTTCATGAGGTCACATTTTCAGAGACACTCTCATAGGATAAAGCAGTGAAAATTTTATCCGGAAAAGGGAGAAAATCATGAAAAGAGATTCGGAAAGGTGTGTCCCTGCTTCTTTTGACAGGCATGGTCTTATCGGTGCTGATTGGCTGTGGAAAAGGAGAAAAGACAGATGCCGGGGCAGGGAAAAGAATAAGTGTGACATTGAATGAGGTAGCACACAGTATCTTTTATGCGCCTATGTATGTGGCGATCGAAGAGGGATATTTTGAGGAACAGGGGATAGATCTGACACTGGTTACCGGCTTTGGCGCAGATAAGACCATGACAGCAGTGCTGACCAGGGAAGCAGACATTGGCTTTATGGGAAGTGAAGCAACAATTTATACTTATGCAGGAGGGACACAGGATTATGTAGTGAACTTTGCACAGCTTACCCAGCGTGCAGGAAATTTCCTCGTAGCAAGGGAGGAAATGCCAGACTTTGACTTTTCCATGCTGAAAGGGAAAACAGTGCTTGGCGGGCGTGCAGGCGGTATGCCGGAGATGGTATTTGAATATATTCTGAAAAAGAACGGCCTTGATCCGAAGGAAGATCTTACGATCGACCAGAGTATCGATTTTGGGTCTACGGCAGCTGCCTTTTCCGGAAGTGACACAGCGGATTTTACGGTAGAGTTTGAGCCGCATGCGACAGCACTTGAGACGAAGGGGGATGGTTATGTAGTGGCTTCCCTTGGTGAAGCATCCGGCTATGTGCCTTATACGGCATTCAGCGCGAGAAAAAGCTATATCGAAGAGAATCCGGATGTGATCCAGGCATTTACCAATGCTCTGCAAATGGGGATGGATTATGTGAACAGCCATACACCGGAAGAAATTGCAGCGGTGATCGCCCCTCAATTTGAGGAAACAGAGGTGGAAACGCTGGAAAGGATCGTGAAGCGATATTACGATCAGGATACCTGGAAAACAGATCTGGTCTTTGAGGAGGATGCCTTTATACTGCTGCAGAATATCCTGGAAGAAGCCGGGGAGCTGCCGGAAAGAGTGCCCTATGAGGCTCTGGTGACAACTGAATTTGCAAAGAAAGCATGCAGGTAAGGAATAAGCAGGGAAGAAGGAAATAGAATGCTGTCAGGAATAGCAATGACAGGACGGAAAGTGTATAGACAGGAGCTTTCAAAATAGATATAATAATATAAGACATACAGGGGGACATACCGGACATAAGATAAAACGGAATGTCGAATGCGTGGGGAAGTCAGTGAATCGCCGGCTTCCCCATAATACAAAACGGAGGACTGTAAAATGGGATTAATCAAAGCAATCAAAGGTGCAGCAGGAGGGGTTCTGGAGGATCAGTGGCGTGAGTATTTCTATTGTGATGCACTGGAGTCAGATGTACTGGTAACCAAGGGACACAGAAGAACCAAGGGGCGTGCTGCCAATAACAAGGGGGATGAAAATATCATTTCCAACGGTTCCGTGATCGCTGTCAATGAAGGACAGTGTATGATCATCGTGGATCAGGGTAAGGTCGTTGAGATCTGTGCGGAGGCAGGAGAATTTACCTATGATGCTTCTACAGAGCCCAGTATCTTCTATGGCAAGCTGGGAGATAATATTGTGAATTCCTTTAAGACCTTTGGAAAGCGTATCACCTTTGCCGGAGATACAGCCAGGGATCAGAGGGTATATTTCTTTAATACCAAGGAAATTATGGGAAATAAATACGGTACGGCAAGCCCGGTACCGTTCCGTGTAGTAGACAATAACATCGGTCTTGATATTGATATCGCCATCCGCTGTAATGGTGAATATTCCTATCATATTACAGACCCCATTCTTTTTTATACCCATGTCTGTGGCAATGTGACAGAGGATTATGAGAGAAGAGAGATTGACAGCCAGTTAAAAACAGAGCTTATGACAGCACTGCAGCCTGCATTTGCAAAGATTTCCGCCATGGGTGTCCGTTACAGTGAAGTACCCGCACATACCATGGAGCTGGCAGATGCCCTGAATGATGTCCTTTCTGAGAAGTGGGCACAGCTCAGAGGTATTGAGATCGTTTCCTTCGGTGTCAATTCCATGAAGGCATCTGAGGAAGATGAGAAGATGATCAAGGATCTGCAGAAGAGTGCAGTCCTTCGTAATCCCAATATGGCAGCAGCAACGCTTGTCGGTGCACAGGCAGAGGCTATGAAGGCAGCAGCGTCCAATACCTCCACAGGTCCCATGATGGCATTTGCAGGTATGAATATGGCGACCCAGGCAGGCGGCATGAATGCACAGCAGCTGTTCCAGATGGGAGCAGCACAGCAGGCAGCACCCACGCAGCAGGCAGCTCCGGTTCAGGCAGCACCTGCACAGACAGCTGCAGCTTCACAGACGGGTGACAGCTGGACCTGCAGCTGTGGGGCAGTCAATACTGGCAGGTTCTGTGTAGAGTGCGGAGCCAAAAAGCCGGAAGAGAATGGCTGGACCTGCAGCTGTGGTACCTTGAATAAAGGCAAGTTCTGCAGCAACTGCGGCGCAAAGAAGCCTGCAGGCGTACCGCTTTACAAGTGTGACAAATGCGGCTGGGAGCCGGAAGATCCTAAGAATCCCCCGAAATTCTGTCCGGAGTGCGGAGATCCTTTTGACGATAACGATATCCATTAAGCCATCAGAGAAAAGGGGAGAATGATGAGTGGATTTGAAGAGAACCTGGAAGCAAGGGAAACCAAAACACTAGAAGAAACAGATAAAAAATGTCCAAGCTGTGGTGGTGTCATGGAATTTGACCCGACCACAGGGGGACTTGCCTGTCCGTATTGCGGACATACAGAAGAGATCAGGAAGGAAAAAACACAGCCTGCAAAGGCACAGGAGCTTGATCTTGACAAGGCGGAGCAGACGGAAAACTGTAACTGGGGTACAGAGAAGAAAACGGTGATCTGTAAGGCCTGCGGCGCAGAAACGGTTTATGATGCACTGGAGATCTCCGGAGTATGTCCGTTCTGCGGTTCCAATCAGGTTATGGAGGCTTCTGATCAGAAGACCATGGCACCGGGAGGTGTCGTGCCGTTCCAGGTAACAGACGAAAAAGCAGCTGGTTTATTTAAAAACTGGATCAAAAAGAAATGGTTCTGTCCCAAGCTTGCAAAGGAGAGTGCAAAGGCAAAGCGTTTTAAAGGGGTTTATCTTCCCTACTGGACCTTTGATGCTAAGACGGAGACGGAATACCATGGAGAATATGGTAAGGATCGTACCGTGCGCAATGGGGATAAGGAAGAAACGGTCACAGACTGGTATCCGACAAAGGGCATATACAGGGAAACGATCGATGATGAGCTTGTCTGTGCAACGACCAATCATAATCAGTCCATGCTTCAGGGACTGGAGCCTTACAAGACAGAAGAGAATAAGAGCTATAAGCCGGAGTATGTAGCAGGTTTTGCAGCAGAACGGTACGCTGTTGGTTTAAAGGAAGCCTTCCAGATGGCAAAGGATAGCATTAAGTTTAAGCTGAGAGAAGCCATTGAAAGCAAGATCCGGACAGAGAAGAACGCAGATCATGTGAAAAATCTGAAATTATCTACCAGATATTATGATGTGACCTACAAGTATCTGCTCCTCCCGGTATGGATCTCCAGCTACAAGTACAAGGATAAGGTATACCAGTTTATGGTCAACGGACAGACCGGCAAGGTATCCGGCAAGACTCCGATTTCTATACCAAAGGTGATTATCACTGTGGCAGGTATTATTGCTATCTGCGTACTTATCTGGCTGCTTGCTAATTCATAAAAGATATGGGAAGGAAAAGACAGCTATGAATATGACGCTGATAATGACAGCAGTGGTTCTGATATTGCTGCTCTGTGTGATCGGTGCAGCAGCATACGGGATCAGCCGTCTGAAAAGAGGGATCCGGGACTTTTCCAGACAGGTATTTGGAACAGATTCCCTGAAGGAAGGATTTGACAGAGTCGAGGAGGAGTATCAGGAAACTCCGAAATCGGTGTCGGCAATGACAGGTCTTTATCTTCCGAAAATTAAGAAAGATTTTCCACAGTTTCAATATGATGATATGAGGGTCAGGGCTGAAAATGTCCTGACCTCTTATCTGATGGCGGTTTCTGCAGCAGATCAGGGACTTTTGAAGGAAGGAAGCCAGGAACTGAGGGATCAGCTTGAAATGAAGATCGTCCAGCAGAAGAATAGCGGGGAAAGAGAACATTTTGAGAAGGTCAGGATCCATCGGACAGAGATCACAGATTACAAGAAAAGAGAAGGAAGATGTACTGTCATGTTTCAGACGTCCCTGCAATACCGGTATTATGTGACTGCAGAAACCGGTGAGCTTGTAAGGGGCAGCCGGGACAGGGAAAAGCAGACAAGGTACAACACAGAGCTTGTGTATATACAGGACAGGGAGAAGGTGCAGGATGAAAGGGATCTGTCTCTTGGCATCAACTGCCCGAACTGTGGAGCGCCCATATCAGGGCTTGGAGAAAAGGTGTGCGCTTATTGCGGGACACCGGTTGTGGAATTGAATTTATATGCGTGGACATTCCATCGGGTTACAGAAGTTTAAGCAGGAGTTTTTGGAATGAGTATTTATGATACATTAAATGAACAGCAGAAGCAGGGGGTATTTACGACAGAGGGACCAGTTCTCCTGCTGGCAGGTGCCGGGAGCGGAAAGACCCGTGTGCTGACACACAGGATCGCTTATTTAATAGAAGAAATGGGTATTAATCCCTATCAGATCATGGCGATCACCTTTACCAATAAGGCTGCCGGAGAGATGAAGGAAAGAGTGGAGAGCCTGGTTGGCTTTGCAGACAGTGCATGGATCACCACCTTTCACTCTACCTGTGTCAGGATCCTCAGGAGGTATATTGACAGGATCGGCTATGATACAAATTTCGTCATTTACGATGCAGATGACCAGAAATCGGTGATCAAGGATATATGTAAACGGCTGAATGTGGATACTAAGGTATTAAAGGAGAGAACGGTGTTATCAGCGATCTCCTCTGCAAAGGATGAACTGATCTCCCCGAATGAATACAGCTTGAGTGCGGCAGGAGATTATCATAAGCAGAAGATTGCCGCCTTGTACCAGGAGTACCAGCAGACACTGAAAAAGAACAATGCAGTGGATTTTGATGATCTGATCATGAAGACGGTAGAGCTTTTTAAGGACTGCCCGGATGTGCTGCAGAGCTATCAGAACCGGTTCCGGTATATTATGGTGGATGAGTATCAGGATACTAACAGTGCCCAGTTTGAGCTGATCCGGCTGCTTGCTGGAGACAGACATAATCTGTGTGTGGTTGGTGATGATGATCAGTCTATCTACAAATTCCGGGGAGCCAATATCCGTAATATACTGGATTTTGAAAAATACTATCCGGAAGCAGCAGTGATCCGGCTTGAGCAGAATTACCGCTCTACCCAGAATGTGCTTGATGCAGCAAATGCTGTGATCCGGAATAATATAGGCAGAAAGGAGAAAGCTCTCTGGACAGATCAGGGAGCCGGAGAGAGGATCCATTTCCGGCAGTTTGACAATGCCTATGAAGAGGCTGAATTTGTTGCAGATGATGTGGCAAGGAAGAAACGGAACGGCAGCTATCAGTATAAGGACTGTGCAGTGCTTTACCGTACCAATGCGCAGGCCCGTCTTTTGGAGGAGAGGTTTATCGTAGAAGGTATTCCCTATGATGTGGTAGGCGGTGTGAACTTCTATTCCAGAAAAGAGATCAAGGATCTTCTGGCATATCTGAAAACGATTGATAATGGGCGGGACGATCTTTCTGTAAAGCGTATCATCAATATCCCGAAGAGAGGGATCGGTGCTGCGACGATTGCCAAGGTACAGGATTATGCAGATGAAAAGGGGATCAGCTTTTATGATGCACTGAAGCAGGCGGATGAGATCAGCACCATAGGAAGAAGCGGTGCAAAGCTGAGGCCCTTCGTGGATATGATAAAGGTGTTCCGCAGTAAGCTCCAGGTGTATACGCTGACGGATCTGATCAAGGATATTATTGAAACGACAGGATATGTCAGGGATCTGGAGGCAGACAGTGAGGAAGAGGCACAGACGAGGATTGAAAATATCGATGAGCTGGTCAGCAAGGTGGCATCCTATGAAGAAACCCATGATGAGCCTTCTCTGAGTGAGTTCCTGGAGGAAGTGGCGCTGGTGGCGGATATTGATGGTGTGGATGAGGATGATGACAGAGTCCTTCTGATGACACTTCACAGTGCCAAGGGGCTGGAATTCTCCCAGGTTTACCTGACAGGCATGGAGGATGGTCTTTTTCCGAGCTATATGAGCATCGTAGCAGATGGAGATGCTGAGATTGAAGAGGAAAGGCGGCTTGCCTATGTGGGAATAACAAGGGCAAAGAAGGAGCTGACAATCTGCTGTGCTAAAATGAGAATGATACGGGGCGAGACGCAGTATAATGCAGTGAGCCGCTTTGTGAAGGAGATTCCGCCGGAGCTTCTGGATAACCGGATGCCAAAGCCGGCCTACCGGGATGATGATCTGCTGCAGCCTTCGAGGACAAAGCCTGCAGCAGTGCTGACTAAAAAGAGAACCGCTGCAGAAAATAAACCTTATATCGCAAGTGCCGGAACCAAAATGGGAATAAGCTCTTTTGGATCACTTGGAATCACCAGGGGAGGGAATGCTGCAGGAAAACCGGATTACGATGCAGGGGACAGGGTTTCCCATATCAAATACGGAGAAGGAACTGTGCTTGCTATGGAGCCGGGACCGAGAGATTACAAGGTAACGGTAGATTTTGATGAAGCCGGACAGAAGATCATGTATGCAGGCTTTGCAAAACTCAAAAAATTATAAATTCAGGTAGTAAAAATGTTTACAAAATGCTATACTAATGGCATGAATCGGAATGGGATATGATTTTGTGCCCGCATAGGAAAGAGAGGTATCTTTTATGAACAGAGTGGAAGAAATGATGGATCTTATGAAAGCTCACGATCTCAGGGAGCTGAAAGAATTTTTTAATAAGAAGGAAGAGGAGCAGAAGAAAAATAATACACTGGTATGGGTATTTGCCATTATCGGTATTGTTGCTGCTGTAGCAGGAATCGCATTCCTTGTATACCGTTACTTCACACCAGATTATCTGGAAGATTATGATGATGATTTCGATGATGATTTTGAAGATGATTTCTTTGAAGAGGATGATGGGGATGCAGAGAAGAAGCCTGCTAAACAGGTATCTGAAAATGCAGCATCTGAGGAAGATTTCGCTGAATAATCCGGGAAGTCTGCAAAGAAAGGATTGTTTTGCGGGGAATACCTTCCAGGTATATTCAGGAGAGGTGCTTTCTCTGGCAGAAGGATATGCATAAATGAGATCATGAATAGGATGTGCAGCTTTTGCATGTCCTATTTTGCTGTGGAGGAACAGATTTGAAAAAAGGACAGATCATAGAAGGAACAGTAGAAAGAATTGATTTTCCCAATAAGGGTATCGTGGTGACTGAAGAGGGAAGCTGCACGGTAAAGAATGCCCTGCCGGGACAGAAGATAAAGGCAGTGATCCAGAAAAACAGAAAGGGAAAGGCCGAGGGCAGACTGCTTTCTGTAGAAGAAAATTCACCTCTTGAAACGAGCCGGATATGTCCTCACTTTGGAACCTGTGGTGGCTGTACGTATATGTCACTGCCCTATGAAGAAGAGGTGAAGATCAAGGAAGGACAGATCCGAAAGCTTCTTACAGGTGCTCTTGCCAGACAGGAGAGACCATGGATCTTTGAAGGGATCAAGAAGAGTCCGGAATGCTATGGCTACCGGAATAAGATGGAATTTTCCTTCGGAGATGAAGTAAAAGACGGTCCCCTGGCACTTGGCATGCATAAGAGAGGCAGCTTTTATGATATTGCGACTGTAGATCACTGTCAGATCGTAGATGAAGATTACAGGAAGATCCTTTCCTTTACGAGAGATTATTTTGCAGAGCGGAATATCAGCTTTTTCCACAGATTAAGACATACCGGATATCTGCGTCATCTTCTTGTGAGAAAGGCAAAGCGTACCGGAGAGATTCTGGCTGCCCTTGTGACAACCTCCCAGGAGGAAGTGGATCTGACAGCATATAAGAAGGGACTGCTTGCACTTTCTCTGGATGGCAGTCTGACAGGAATTCTCCATATCACAAATGATGCGGTGGCAGATGTGGTACAGAGTGACAGAACAGAGATCCTGTATGGACGGGATTTTTTTGAGGAGGAGCTTCTGGGACTCAGGTTCAAGATTTCTGTATTTTCCTTTTTTCAGACCAATTCCCTGAGTGCCGAGGTGCTATACCAGACAGTAAGGGACTACGTGGGAGACCTGACAGACGGAGATGGAAAAGCAGATAAGGTTGTATATGATCTTTACAGCGGTACGGGAACAATCGCCCAGCTCCTGTCTCCGGTGGCGAAGAAGGTGATCGGCGTGGAAATCGTGGAAGAGGCGGTAGAGGCAGCAAGGGAAAATGCGAAGAGAAACGGTCTGACCAACTGCGAATTTATTGCAGGCGATGTGCTGAAGGTACTGGATCAGATCAAAGAGAAGCCGGATATGATCGTGCTGGATCCCCCACGTGACGGTATTCACCCGAAGGCACTTACGAAGATCATCAGCTATGGGATTGACAGGATTGTTTATATTTCCTGCAAACCCACCAGCCTTGTGAGGGATCTGGAGGTTTTCCTTGAAGAAGGATATTACGTGGAAAAGGCAGTGGCCGTGGATCAGTTCCCATTTACCACAGGAATTGAGACGGTGTGCCTCTTGAGCAACACCCAAAGACCCTAAGAAAGAATCCTATATTACGCTTGATGTGGAGATGGAAGATTACTATCGCATCAAGAATAAGGGAAGGGGCTTCACCACCTAAGTTCAGCCTCACAATCGAATAGGAATTTGAATAGATAAGCTGCAGATGAGGAGGTGATCCGGAATCTGCAGCTTGTTTTGTTTCAAGCCAAAATAGTCGATTGAAAAGTATCGTATTTGCCGCATTGAATGAGCTGATGTTTGACAGCTTAGAAGTGACGAAGGTTCTGATCATAGCGCTGTTACGTGTGGCAAAGCATACATGGTCTGCGAAAATACAGAAGTGGGATCATCGAAAGGCTGCCTTTTATCTACGGAAGGAAACGTGATCCGCTACGATTTTATTGAGCATTTCATCAATGAACTGGCTGAAAAGTATCACATTCTTGAGATCGCTGTGGACAGATGAACGCAACACAGATGATTCAGAACCTTGAAGGTGATCGATTCACGATGGTTCCCTTCGGACAGGACTTCGGGAAATATGGTAAACAGGTTTACAGAAAGTGCTTCTGTTTCCGGTATTCCGTTGGGGTTAATTTGTAGCGTTTTTTGAATAATCTGCAAAAATAGTCAACGTTATGAAATCCTGTCTCAGAAGAAATGAGACTGACTTTTTTCTCAGTTTTTGAAAGCAACTGACCGGCCTGTTTTAAACGGTAGTTAATGAGATAGTTAACCGGCGTTATATGTAAATATTTCCGAAACAGATTCAAAGTGGTACTCTTACTGACCATTGCCTGTTCTGCAATGTCATCTAATGAGATATTCCGTGAGTAATTTAGGTGGATAAATTGCATCATGAGCTGTAACCGGGCTTGAGAAGCGGTTGAATGCTCCTTGTGTTCTTCCTGGTATGAAATGTCTGTGTTTTCAAATATTTCCAGCCAGAGATTCTGAAGGAGAGAACTGGTAAGGAGTTCTTTGGATAAAACGGAATCCTGTGCAGAAATGATTTGCCGCATGATAGATAAAACCTTTGACTGCCAGCATACTTCTTTATGAAATATGAGAAATGGCAATGGGTAAGAAATGATCGGCAGAATATATTTCTGATAGATCAGGCTGTCGCAGGGGGCAATAAAAGAAGGCATAAATACAAAATTGGGAATGAGGGCTTTTGAGGGAGAATAAAGGCGATGGAGTACCTTTGTATTAATGAATATACCATTTCCTTCGGTTAAATTAAATTGGTCTTCTCCAATCCACAAAGTAACGGTTCCGGATTCAATATAAATAAACTCCAATTCTGTATGCCAGTGCCATTCGATACAGTTGAAATCAAAAACTGACAGATCTTCATAATAAAACTGGAAAGGATAGAGATTGCTTCCGTGCTGAACTGTCTCCATCAAATCTTCATCTGTAATGATTTTAGTATAGGTTGTATTTATATTCATAGAAACTTCCTTCTTTGAAAAATATTTTACGATATTATACAATAAATTTCGTAAATAAATCAATGAAAACAATAATATTATGTTATATAATTCAATAAAAGCGAGGTGAAAGAACATGATATTTAAATGGTTAAATGAAAGTGAAATGATGATGGAGGGGGATAAAATTGAAATATTCGCTCCGGCTAAAACAGATTTTTTCTGCGGAAGCACAGACGAGTGTGAAGAAGGATTTTTACCGGAATCACTTTGTAACGCACCTTACTATTATACGGAGATAGAAGGGGATTTTGTTCTTAAAGTAAAAGTATCGCATGGTTTTAAGGATACATATGATTCTGCTTCAGTAATGATTATGAAGGATCTGAACTGCTGGGCGAAGTGTTGTTTTGAATTGACGGATTTCGGAACTCATGCTGCTGTAAGTGTTGTTACAAAAGGGGATTCAGATGATGCAAATGGGTGTAATCTTGAAGGAAATACAGCATGGCTCCAGGTTTGCAGGGTTGGAAATAATTTCGCTTTCCATTATTCCTTAGATGGTGTCAATTTCTATATGATGAGATATTTCCATATGCCCGTTATGCCTGTTATAAAGGTCGGTCTGCTGGCTCAGGCTCCTACAGGGACGGGGGGAAAACGTGTATATGAAAATTTGTCTATTGAGAGAAGGACAGTAAAAAATATCAGAGCTGGAAAATAAGGATTGGTGATTCCTAATATCTTATGAAAATAATGGTGAAAATAGAAAATTCCATATCAGGAAAGAGTCTTTCTCTGTATGTTGACAGTAAGAGTAAGGTAAATAAATTAATGATCAATCTGATAGAAGCGGGATTTACCGTTAATTATGAGCCTCGTTATATATCGGGAAATTATGAAGGATGCTTTCTGTGTGAGGATGGAAATGTGATTAAAATATGTTGTAGAAAACAAAAGGAGTGATGACCATGCCAAATTATCAGAAAACAAAAAGAGCCTGTTATATGGGATTTATTACACAGGCAATTGCAGCTAATTTTGCCCCATTGTTATTTTTAAAATTTCATAATGATTATCAGATTACACTTGGAAAAATCGCATTGATTTCAACCTGCTTTTTCCTTACACAGTTGTTGGTAGATCTGTTTTGTGCAAAGTTTGTGGACAAAATAGGGTATCGTATCTGTATTGTTGCTTCTGAGGTATGTTCCACAGCAGGATTGGTTGGTCTGGCTTTTTTGCCGGATCTTTTGCCAGAACCGTTTGTTGGAATTATCCTGAGTGTGATTGTATATGCAGTCGGAAGTGGTCTGATTGAAGTGCTTTGCAGCCCGATAGTGGAGGCGTGTCCATTTGATAACAAAGAGGCAACGATGAGTCTGCTTCACTCTTTTTATTGTTGGGGAGCAGTGGGAACGATTGCAATCTCCACACTGTTTTTTGCGGTGTTTGGCATGGACAGCTGGAAATGGCTGACTGTGTTATGGGCACTTGTTCCGGCCATAAATATCTATAATTTTGCAACCTGTCCGATCGAGCATTTGGTAGATGAGGGTGAAGGAATGGGAATAAAGGAACTGTTTCGAAAACCTCTTTTCTGGCTTTCCGTATGTTTAATGATCTGCTCCGGCGCATCAGAACTGGCTATGGCACAATGGGCATCTGCTTATGCGGAGGCTGCTCTTGGGCTGTCAAAGACAGTTGGTGACCTGGCCGGTCCCTGCATGTTTGCTGTTACAATGGGGATCAGTCGTGTAATTTTCGGAAAATATGGTGATAAAATGGATCTGGTGAAATTTATGATCGGATCTGGAATTTTATGTGTGATATGCTACCTGCTTGCTTCTGTATCGTCGAATCCGATATCAGGTTTGATTGGATGTATTATCTGTGGCTTTTCTGTTGGGATTATGTGGCCCGGCACAATCAGTATTTCATCAGAAAGATTTCCGGCAGGTGGAACGGCTATGTTTGCTTTGCTTGCTATGGCGGGGGACCTGGGTGGAAGCATAGGTCCGGGGATTGTCGGACGTGTTACACAAAGTGCAGGAGACAATATTCGTGCAGGTATGGGAGTCGGACTTTTGTTCCCGGTTACTTTATTAATCATGCTTTTTATTTTTGCAAGGCAAAAAAATAATAAATGACATTTGATAAAATAGGTTTCAAAAAAGCAGATATTATCAGCCTGTGCGGTACGATGGCTGAATCAGATAATTTCATTCTGAAGGTGTAATTTCTTTTTTCTGGATCAGCAGGAACAGAACTGCCAGTACGGACAGGACGATCTGTACGCAGGGCATGGTAAACCATACGCCATCAAGCTTAAGGACGATTGGCAGTGTCAGGATGGTACCGACTGTCAGCAGAACCTCTCCATAAACAAGAGTACTGGACTGCTTCAGATGCTCTGTTGCATAGAAGTAGGAAACAGAGGGCTTGGTCAGTCCGTAAAGAGCCATAACAAGAGAAAAGGCAGGTGCAGCATGGACGATCAGCTCTGCTGCTGCATCAGAGGTACCGTAGAAAACGGGGATCTGATGACGCAGAAGGAACATAAGGGAGCCACTCAGGATACCAACGCCGATCCCAAGAGCAAAGGTAAGCAGTGTATAGCTGCGTAGTGTTGTTTTATCATTCTGGCCCTTGCTCAGGCTTAAGAGTGGCTGCGCACCATCACTAATACCCTGAACGAGAAGCTCCATGAAGGAAACCAGATAGGCAAGGACAGCATAGGCGCTGACAGCTTCATCACCACCATATTTGGTGCACTGCAGATTCATCAGTATAATGGTGACGGAAGGCAGATAAGTCAGTCCGAAAGGGGAGGCTGCTACCTTAAGGATGGATTTGACTGCGGATCCGGAGGGCTTTATATTGGTAAGGGAGATCCGGTTTTCTTTCTTTAAATAGAAGAAAAGGGCAAAGATCAGAGTGACAAGCTGTCCAAGCACTGTTGCAATAGCGGCACCCATCAGACCTAATGGAAATACAAGTATCAGAACATAATCAAGGATGATGTTCAGGATACAGCCGCAGGCCATGGCACACATGGAGTAAACGGCAGCACCACGGTTACGCATCAGGGGTGTCAGACCACTGGCAACTGTCTGGATCACCGCACCATACAGAATATAGTGAAGATAGGTCATGGCATGGGTATGTACTTCTCCTGCAGCACCCAGAAGCGTCATCAGGGGAGAACCAAAGAAATAGAGGATCCCGGTCAGGATGAGAGAGGAAACGACAAGAAGAAACAGTGCATTTCCCTCCATCTGGTCTGCCGCATCATCACGGCCGGCCCCCCGGTTTAAAGACACCATAACAGAAGCCCCCATACCGATACCGGTACCAAGGGCGATGATGAGTGCTACAAGCGGCCAGGCAATATTAATAGCAGCCAGTCCCATGTCACCCATGGCTCTGCCTACGAAAATGCCGTCAATAATGGAATAAATTCCTGTTAATAAAAAAGATAACGTAGAGGGGAGAATAAATCCCCAGTATTTTTTCTGCATAAAAACCTCCATTTCCCCATAAAAAGGGGAACATTATCTATGGTAACCCATCCATACAGGAAAAGTCAACTATTGCAATTCCTAGTAAACTAGTAGTATAATGGGGAAAAAGGAGGTTTTGTATGAAGATTTCAACCAAGGGAAGATATGCCCTGCGTCTGATGCTGGATCTGGCACTGCATGACAGCGATGCCCCGGTAAGGATCAAGGATATTGCTGCGAGACAGGACATTTCTGATAAATATCTGGAACAGATTATTTCCAGCTTGAATAAAGCGGGTTATGTGAAAAGCATCCGCGGTCCGCAGGGAGGCTATAAGCTTGCCAGAGATCCGGAAAGCTATACAGTTGGGATGATACTCCGCCTTACGGAAGGCTCTCTTGCACCGGTAGCCTGTCTGGATGATGAGGTCAATACCTGTGACAGGCAGGAAACCTGTGCTACGCTGAAGCTCTGGCAGATGCTGGATGAGGCGATCAAGGGAGTCGTAGACAGAGTAACGCTGGCAGATCTGGTCGAGTGGCAGACGGAGATGATTGATAATTATGTGATCTGAATTTCCCTGCGGAGAAGAAAAAGGGCAAGAACGTTTGGGATGACCATACAGGCATTGATCAGATCTGTACATTCCCAGACAGTCTGCAGTGGAAGGATTGCACCTATGTAGATCATAACGATATAAGCTACCTTATAAAGAAAGAGACCTCTGCCGCCAGTCAGATAGGTGACAGCGCTTTCACCAAGATAGGACCAGCCGATGAGGGTGGTCAGTGCAAAAGCGATCAGACAGACAGAGAGGAAGCCATTCCCCAAAAATGGAAGAGAAGAAAAGGCCGCATCCGTAAGGGTACCCTGAGAGGCATGGAGTACGGATTGTGGTCTTTTTAATATATTAGTGACAATGACAAGTCCACTCAGTAGACACATGACGACGGTATCCCAGAATACGGCAGTCATGGACACATAGGCCTGTCTGGAGGGACTTTCCTCGCTGGAAGTGGCAGCCATAATGGAAGAGGTTCCGATGCCGGCTTCGTTGGTAAACAATCCACGGGCAATCCCATAGCGGAGGACATTCATCAGGCTGCCGGTGGACAGACCACTTCCGATCGCTTTTCCGGTAAAGGCATCCTTAAGGATCAGTGCAATTGCTGGAAACAGGCAGGTGCGGTTTAAGAAGAGCAGAAGAAGGCAGCTGCCGGTAAACAGGATGGCCAGAACAGGAACCAGCCGGACGCAGACCTTTCCGATAGATCTGATGCCGCCAACAATGACAAGGCCTGCCAGTATGGCGGCCAGAAATCCGGTCAGGGAGGGGGCAAGGTGAAAGCTGCTTTTCCCTGTCTCAGCCATGGAATTTGACTGTGTCGTGCAGCCGACAAAGAGAGCAGCAAGCAGTGTCAGAACAGCATAAAAGCTGCCAAGAAGAGGCATATGGAGTCCGTCCCGGAACACGTACATGGGGCCTCCGACATGTGTACCAGCTTTATCCCTGCTGCGGTATCGTACGCTGAGATAGCATTCAGCATAGGAGGTAGCCATGCCAAGTACACCGGTGATCCAGCACCAGAAGACAGCACCGGGACCACCAAGGGCAACTGCAGTAGAAACACCTACGATATTACCGGTACCGAGCGTTGCGGCAAGTGTAGTGGACAATGTGGCAAAAACGGAAAGGTTATTCTGGTCATCATCTTTTCCTTTAAAGGACATCCGGACGGCTTTCCAGGTTTTTCCCTGAGGAAAATGGAGGTAAAAGGAAAAGAACAGATGCGTTCCCATAAGCAGAAGAAGGAGGGGACCACCCCATAGAAATGAATTACATTTTTGGATAATAGCAAGCGCAGCAGACATGGGCAATAAGTCCTGCTTTTTTATGATTATATGTATATTTTCGGAAAATTATGAGAAATGTTACTTTCTTTTTCTGACAGAAAAAGGTATACTGACATGTAGAATGACAGCGGAAAGGTATGATTTCATACAGAAGAGGGAAGCATGTGAAGTACAATAATGAGGGGTTGGAAAATATTTTTTTTGAATCAGTCTGCAAGCTCAGGGAAGACTACTATTTTATGCAGAATATATCGGGAAGGGTCAGATGGTCGCCCAAGGCAGTAAATGATTTTGAACTGCCCGGGGAATATGTAGATGGATTTGCCGGGATGTGGAGGAGCTTTATCCATCCGGAGGATCTGGCTCATTTCGATGAAGAAATGGAGCGTATACGGACTGGCAAAACAGATTATATGCTGCTGGAATACAGGGTCAGAAAACGGAATGGAGAATATGTCAGGGTACGCAGCCATGGTGTTATGAACAGGGACACAGAAATCAGTCCTGTCTGCTGTATGGGGATTCTGGAAAGGGTCGATGATACAACTGATGAGCTGACCCATGTGCCTAACATTTATGTGGCAGTAAAGGACATCGCAGATACCTTTGAAAATGAAAATGCTTCGGGCTGTCTGATGATCGTAGGCATTGATGACTTTAAAAGAATCAATGACCTGTATACCTATAGCGGTGGTGACGAGATCATCAAGAATTTTGCCTTGCGGATAAGCAAATGCATTCCACAGTCAGCGACATTGTACCGGCTTGAAGGTGATCAGTTTGCAGTTCATTATCCATATGGTACGCTGCAGGATATGAAGGATATTTATGCGAGGATGGCGGATGAGGCAATGGATATCTCGCTGTCCAATGATATTAAGGTATCGCTTCAGCTGTCAGCCGGTGTATGTAAGTATCCGGATCAGGCGGAAAAGCCGGATATACTAAGAAAAAATGCACGGTATGCTTTTGAGCGTGCCAAGAGACAGGGGAAGGGGCAGTTAGCTGTCTTTACCAGGGAGATCCGGGAGCAGTATTTGGAGCATCTGCGTCTGATCGAAGAGCTGAAACGCTGTGTCAGAAATGATTTTGAAGGGTTTGAGCTGTATTATCAGCCGATCGTAGAGCCGAAATCCATGCAGATCGTGGAATGTGAGGCACTGCTCCGGTGGAAAAATGGCAGATTTCCAGGAATTGGACCAGCCAAATTTATTCCGATCCTGGAAGAAACAGGTATGATGAAGGAAGTAGGAGCATATGCTGTAAGAACGGCGATCAGCCAGGTTATGGATTTTTCTGACAGCCTGATCGTTAATGTAAATGTATCCTACAAACAGCTGAAGGATGATGATTTTGCTGAATATGTACTGGGAATCCTGAAGGAGTATCAGTTCCCGCCGGAAAGACTGATGATGGAGCTGACGGAAAGCTGCAAGGCACATGATCTTCCGGTATTGATGCGTACCATGAATAAGCTGCGCGAACATAGGGTACTGGTAGCACTGGACGATTTCGGAACAGGTTATGCCTCTCTTGATATTTTACAGGATATTTCAGTAGACTGCCTGAAGATAGAGCAGTGCTTTGTGGCAGAGTGTGAAAAAAATAATGTAGACAGGAATATCATCAAGCATATTATCCTGCTGGCACATTCCCTCGGACTGAAGGTCTGCATGGAAGGCGTGGAGACAGAAGGCATTTATGATGTGGCAGTGGAAGAACAGGCAGATATATTGCAGGGTTATTATTTCAGCAGGCCTGTCCCGGCAGAGGATTTTCAGATGATGTTAAGAAGATCTGCCGGGCATGAAGCATGAGCATGGGGCTTTAGGATGGGAAGCATAACAGAATACAGGAAAGGAAACAGGAATGGGAAACATCATCGATTATGTTCGGGAGCATGGAGATATCAGCTTTTTACAGGAACCATTAAATGAAGTGGATTCTCTTGTGCTGTGCCAGATGGTGTATATGAATTTCGGACGTTTTGTACCGGGACTGGAGGAGAGGAATCAGCTGATAAGTATTCAGGATATTTATCACCATCCAGACAGGGATCATCTCCTGGATGATTACTGGTATAAGCAATATAATAAAGAGCTTTTTGAGGCGGCAGCGGATTCCAGACGATTCGGGACGCTGAAAATGAATTATTATGTCAACGTGATCAATGTGGATGATGAAACGCAGTTCTCGGCGATCACCTATATACTCGAGAATAAAGAAACCTATATCGCCTACAGAGGAACGGATGCTACAATCATTGGCTGGAAGGAAGATCTGAATCTTGCTTTTTCAAAGCCGCTGTCCAGCCAGCATTTAAGTGTTGCCTATATGGATAAGGTATCCTCATGGATTGCCGGTTCCTTTTATGCTGGAGGTCATTCCAAGGGAGGAAATCTGGCAGTTTATGCGGCTATGAACTGCTCGGAAAGGGCAAGAGGAAAGCTTCTTCATGTTTATAATAATGATGGCCCGGGATTCCGGCCGGAAATCCGTGCAGAGGGACACTACGAGCAGATTGCAGACAGGGTTTCCAAATTTATACCGAGATCTTCGATTGTAGGTATGATCCTGGAGGATCACAGCAGCTACGAGGTGGTGGAGAGCCGTGGGATCGGTATGCTGCAGCACAATGCATACAGCTGGAAGGTTGAGGACAGATCCTTTGTGCGTGCCAGAAATATGAGCAGCGGCAAGCTCATCAGGGATGCGGCCATGAATGAATGGATCCTGTCACTGACAGATGAAGAAAAGCATGTGTTCATTGATACGCTCTATGAGGTAGTGTCTGCGTCTGAGGCTTCCAATGTATTTGAGTTCGGAGCTGATATCCGGAAATCTGTGCAGAATGTACTGGAGGCAGCGAGGGAGGTAGATGAACCTACCCGGAAGGCGATCCAGCGGATCATGAAGTCACTGGTGGAGATCACACTGGAGAATTTCATGACACAAAGGAGCAGCGATAAATAGTGGAAATTATCGCAAATATTTAAAATTTTAAAAAAATTTAAAAAACCTGTTGACGAATGAAAGGAAAGCAGATATAATAACATTTGTTCGCAGGAATGGCGGAATTGGCAGACGCGCACGGTTCAGGTCCGTGTGGTAGCAATACCATGAGAGTTCAAGTCTCTTTTCCTGCACGTGAAAACCTCAGTCGATGTACTGAGGTTTTTTGTTTTACGAGTTTTACAGGGAAGGTTACTTGTAATCAGCAGGAAACAGTGCTATTATAAA
>ERZ1673743.1271-NODE-1271-length-28932-cov-74.504381_pt1 | contig 28932 bp, 24 predicted proteins | sample MGYA00580197_ERZ1673743 | MGnify/ENA primary metagenome ERZ1673743 (study PRJEB41218, sample SAMN15661795) | gut metagenome | host: Homo sapiens | place: Canada: London | collected 2015-08-20/2019-03-30 | study: EMG produced TPA metagenomics assembly of...
CAATACCTTAGGGAAAAAATGCGTCGGATTTTAAACGGATTTTGAACACCCTACCCCGCGGGTTTCTCCTTGTTCTTGCTGGTCGGAGTCCCACAATTTCCTTACTGATCGGGGTTCTCCACAAATCCTTGGTATTCCTTGACCAGTCCCGACATCACGCGCTTATACGCTTCGTCCATCGTGGTCTTGACATTCTCCGGTCCCTGCGTGGTGGGGTAGATGGGCTCGTGGATGGTGAGGCTCAGCCGGTGCCACGTCAGCCAGCGCCAGTCGCGCATGCGGGGCATCACGTCGAAGGCGCCATTGATCGTCAGCGGGCAGACTGGCAACTGGAGTTCGTCGGCCAGCATGAACGCACCTCTTCTGAACACGCCCATGTGGCCAGTGAAGGTTCGTGCTCCCTCGGGAAACACCACCAGCGACATGCCCTCCTGGAGCACCTCGCGTGCCTGGTCGTAGGTCTGGCGGATCTTGCTCGGGCCGCGCTTATCGACGTAGATGTGGTGGGCTGCCTCGCAAGCCTTGCCCACGAAGGGTATCTTGCGCAGTCCCTGTTTCATCATCCACTTGAAGTTGCGGCCCAGGAAGCCGTAGATGATGAAGATGTCAAACGATCCCTGGTGGTTGCTGACAAAGACGTAGCTCTGGTCCTTGCGCAGATGTTCCCGTCCTTCCACTTTGATGGGGAGCAGGCTGACCCAGATGATGAACCTTGCCCACCATTTGCCGGGGTAGTAGCCCCAGTAGTGTCCGTCGCCCAGCGTGCATCCGATCGTCGTCACCAGCGCACAGGCAATGGAACAGAAGATGAGGAAGGGCAGGACCACGAAGAGTTGATAAATCCTGTAAATGAGTTTCATGTTGTGTGTGTGTTTTAAAAAATATTGAGTTATTATCGATTCGGATGTTCTTGTCAGTTGGCCTTGGCGACCGGGTCTGCCGGACGGTGCTTCGTCCTGAGCGTGATGACGGTGATCTCGTTGGGCATGTTCAGCCGGAACGGCACCAGCCCTCCCAGTCCGGTGTTGACGTAGAGGTAGCGTCCCTGATGCTCGTAGAGTCCCTTGTCGGGACGGCCTCGCCATTGGGTCGGCCGGTGTCCGAAGAACTGCATTTGTCCGCCGTGGGTGTGTCCGCTCAGCGTCAGTTGGGCCGTGGTCTTGGGCAGTATATCTCGTCGCCAGGCCGAGGGGTCGTGTTGCAGCATCACCACAAATGCCCCTGGCCGCACGCCCTCAAGGGACTTCCTCGTGTCGGCAAGGTTGGGGAAGGGTGGCTCGCCGTCGTTCTCCGTGCCTGCCACGACGAGGGAGTCGCCCCCGCGTCTGATGACGAGATGGTCATTGCGCAGCAACCGCCATCCCAGGGCGTTTTGCTCTGTCTCTACGAGCAGGCGCAGCAGGCGGTCCTGAGCCTCGTGAGTGTCTTTGGCGTAGCTCGCATAGTCGTGGTTGCCGAGTACGGAGACCATGCCCTGGGTCGTACTGCGCAGCAGGTCGGTGTGGGGAAAGATCTCCTGGGGACGGATGTTCTGCACGTCACCCGTGAAGACCATCAGGTCGGCGTGCTGCCGGGCGATGGAGTCCATCTCCGCTTGGAGAATCTTCTGTCGCCAGCCGTAGAAGGTGCCGAGGTGGAGGTCGGAGATATGGAGGATCTTGTAGCCGTCGAAGGCTGCGGGGAGGTCGTCAAACTGCAGCGTGAGGTGGTTTACCTTCACCTGTCTCACGCCGACGGTCAGTCCATAGATATAGGTCAGCACGCCGCCACAGCCCAGCAGGATGCCGATGTAGTGGCCCAGGTTGATGCGCGGCCAGCCTGTCAGCCGCATCAGACACGACCCGAGGAAGGAGCACAGGGCAAAGATGGCCTTCGGACCGACGAAGAAGCCCAGCAGGAGCAAATAGGTGTTGAGCCAGGCAAGGTCGGAGGGAGCAAAACTCGGGAGCGACGCGAGGGTGATGGTATAGGTTGAGAGTGCGATGCAAGGCACCCACCACAATAGTCGCAGCCACCACGGCAGACTATATCGGCGGCGGAAATAGTGGACGTCGATATAGAGGTCGGAGAGGACGATGACCAACAGGAGGGGGATGACGATTCTTGCTATCACGGGCTCTGAGTGCTTCTATCTTGAATGGTCAGATGTTATCTTGATCTGTCAAACGCTATTTTGTACGGTCAAACTCCAGTTCCTCGCCACGGTAGCTCTCGTCGAAGGTGCTGCGGTCATAGACGAGGTGGCCGTTGCAGAGGGTCTGCTCCACGCGCCAGCGGAAGGACTTTCCCTCCAGGGGGCTCCATCCACACGGACTTTGTATTTCTGCCTTCGTCAGCGTCCACGGACTGTCAGGGCGCACGATGGCGATGTCGGCATGGTAGCCTGGGCGCAGAAAACCGCGCTCCCTGACGTGGAAGTATTGGGCCGGATGGTGGGCCATGAGCGCCACCAGTTGCTCGATCGTAATCCGCCCCGCATCGACCAGTCCCAGCATGGCGACGAGGCTAAACTGCACCATGGGCATTCCCGAAGCGGCCCGTGCGCAGCCTCCTTCTTTTTGCGAGGGTAGGTGAGGGGCGTGATCTGTGGCGATGGTGAGGATGCGTCCGTCGGTCAGTCCTTCGATCAAGGTCTCTTGGTCGTGGGCAGTCTTGACGGCAGGGTTGCATTTGATGCGGGTGCCCAGTCGCTGGTAGTCCTTGTCCGTGAAGAGCAAGTGTGCCGTCACGGCCTCGGCGGTGATGTTGGCGTCGCCATGGGCGGCGATCATCTCCAGTTCGCGGGCGGTGGAGATATGGGCCACGTGGAGTCTTGCTCCTGCCTCGGTGGCCAACTGGAGGGCCAGGGCGGTGGACCGAACACAGGCCTCCTCGCTTCTGATCTCGGGATGGTGCTCCACGGCAGGATCCTCGCCATAGCGCTCCTTGGCCAATCGCATGTTCTCGCTGATGAGGGTGGCGTCCTCGCAGTGGCTCACGACGGGAATGTCGAGCTTGGCAGCCAACTGGAATACCTCTTTCAGTGCCTCGCCACGGTCCACGAGCATGTTGCCCGTCGATGATCCCATGAAGAGTTTGATGGCGGGCGTATGTTGCCAGTCGGCCTGACGGAGCGTCTCGGCGTTGTTGTTGGTTGCGCCGAGATAGAAGGCGTAGTTGACGGCGCTGTCTTTCCTTCCCCGCTGCCGTTTGTCCTCCCAGGCCGCTTCCGTCGTGGTGGTGGGCACGGTGTTGGGCATTTCCATATAGGAGGTTACGCCGCCGTAGGCTGCTGCACGGCTCTCGCTGCGTATTGTCGCCTTGTCCGTCATGCCCGGCTCGCGAAAGTGGACGTGCTCGTCGATGACGCCCGGCAGCACATAGCATCCTGCCGCGTCGATGACGTGGTCGTAGTGGTCCTCCGCCAGAGGGGCTTCCGTCCCGATGGAGGCAATGCGTCCGTCGTCGCCTATGGTGATGGTGCCTTGTATCGACACGCCCTCATTGACGAGGGTGCCGTTTTTGATCAGCGTGCTCATGATTCTCTGTGTCTATATATAATAGGTATAGGGGAATGGAAGTCTAATAAGATATGGAGTCGCTCGCCATCTGGTTGGGTGTGATCGGAGCCACGTTGGCGTCGCCTTCGCTCATGGGCACGGCTGGCACGTCCTCCATCGTGCCGTTGTTGCGCTGCAAGGTCTCCTGGAAGTGCTGGTAGAACTGCTTCACGTCGGGGTCGTTCTTGAAGTTGTCGGGTGCCTTGGCCATGATAAACTCTATCCACGAGGGCAGACCGTCGAGGGCGGTGGCGAAGAGGTAGTCGTTGAGCCAGACGGGGTAGGCGTCGGGCGTGGTGTCATACTGGATGCGGGTGAAGAATCCCCACGGACCCAGGATGTTGTCGAAGTTGTCCGTCACGAATTTCGTGAAGAGTTTGTCGCCCTGCTCAAAGACTTTGATGGCCTTTTTGGCCAGCCGGATGTTGACCGCCGCCTCGTCCTGTCCGTTCATGATGGCCGCGCTCTGCTCGTGGTCGATGTCGGCATACTGGTTGCGGATCTGCACGAAGCGGTTCCAAAACTTGTTGAGTTTGTCGTTGAGCGGTGTGCCGCTGACCTTCTGCTGTGTGTTGTCGAGCTTGATGCTGATGTTGCCCTGCTCGATGACGACGGGCTGCGAGAGGTCCTTGTCGTCCATGAAGATGCGGGCGACGTGGGCGCTATCTACTTTGCCGCTGAAGGAGAACTGACCGTGTACGACGTCGCAGGAGTCGAGGTTGGTCAGGTTGCCGTCCTTCGTCACCTTCAGATAGAGCTTCTGGCCGTCAAGGTCCGACACGTTGGAGGAACCCTGTATGTCGTAGGTGCCGGCACAGGAGGTGAGCGACAGGAGTGCGGTAATAGTATAGACGATCTTGTTCATAATATGTTTGACCATTTGGCCGAGGCGGTCTCGGCGACAGATCCTTTTAGATTTCGTTATTGATGGTTCTCTTGCTCTTCTTTGCGCAGCTCGTGGCCGATGCGGTGGGTGGTGTACATCTCCAGCAGGGCGCCTATCAGCAGCGCCACCACCCAGTTGTTGTGGAAGATATTGACGTAGTTGGCATAGCCCGAGATGGACTGGGCAAACCAGGGCTTGAGGAGGTGGTAGCAGTCCTCGACCATGAACATGCCGGCACAGACGAAGCAGGCCAGGGCGAAAAACTGGATGCGGCGCAGACGGCGCAGCGTGATGCTGGTGCCCTCATAGCGCTGGCGCGCTTGCATGGCGGCGAAGAGCAGGCTTCCCGCCAGCACCAGGAAGCAGACAAGGCCCTGGAGGATGAAGAACACATAGCAGCCGGCACCCGCCACCATCAGCACGCCGCCGGCGAGGAAGAGGAAGGTCTCTGCCTTACTTAATTGTTTCATAGAAAGCTGGGTTGTTGTCCGGATTCTCGTCGTCGCTCAGCACGAAGACGTCCTCGTCGTCAGTCTTCATGAAATAGCGCTCGCGACCCACGCGGGCCATGGCCGAGGAATCGGCCCGGAGCTCGTGCAGCCGCTGGTTGTTGGTCTGATAGACCTTCTCATACTTGGCGATCTCGTCCTGTAGGTCAGAGATCCTGTAGTCGTACTCGAAGCGCTTCATGAAGCAGTCGTCGCCCAAGAAGCCGACATAGAGCACGCCCATCACCACCACGATGTGGTATTTGAAGCGGCTGAGGATTCTGACGATATGTCCGGTAATCTTAATCACGTTCGATTTTTGTTTCTGCAAAAGTAAGTATTTAAAAGCATACAAAGGGCAAACGCACTTGCATTTTTTATCTATTTAACCATAAAATGTGGATGGACGCGAGGATTGTTACCAACTTTTTGCTACCTTTGCAATGTGATAAAGCCTGCGGGCGCCTTGGGGCGCTTGGTCGCGGCGAGGATGGGGGCTGCCCGTCTTGTGTCGCCGACATTGGGCCAAAACCTAACTCAGCCAATGAACGAATATATAGTTTCTGCGCGCAAATACCGTCCGATGAAGTTTTCCGACGTCGTCGGCCAGGACGCGCTGACCACCACTCTCCGCAATACGGTCAAGTCGGGCAAACTGGCCCATGCCTACCTCTTCTGCGGTCCGCGCGGTGTGGGAAAGACCACTTGTGCGCGCATCTTCGCCAAGGCCATCAACTGCGAGCACCCCACCGACAACGGCGAGGCCTGTGGCGCCTGCGAGAGTTGCAAGGCTTTTGAAGAGGGCCGCTCCTTCAACATCTTCGAGCTCGATGCCGCGTCCAACAATGGTGTCGATCAGATCAAGCAGCTCATGGAACAGACCCGCATCCCTCCGCAGGTGGGGCGCTACAAGGTCTTTATCATCGACGAGGTCCACATGCTCTCGCAGCAGGCCTTCAATGCCTTCCTCAAGACGTTGGAGGAACCGCCCGCCCATGTCATCTTCATCCTCGCCACGACCGAGAAGCACAAGATCCTGCCCACCATCCTCTCGCGCTGCCAGATCTACGACTTCGAGCGAATGTCCGTGGCCCATATCATCCAGCAACTGAAGATGGTGGCCGACCGCGAAAAAATCTCCTATGAGGAGGAGGCCCTGGGCGTGATAGCGGAGAAGGCCGACGGCGGTATGCGCGACGCGCTCTCCATCTTCGACCAGGTGGCGAGTTTCTCGCAGGGCAATGTCACCTTCGAGAAGACCATCGAAGACCTCAACGTCCTCGATGCCGACAACTACTTCAAGACCGTCTTCCTGGCCCTGGACAACAAGGTGGCCGACATCATGCTGCTCCTCAACGGGGTGCTGGCGAAGGGCTTCGACGGGGGCAACTTCATCGTCGGACTGGCCAGCCACATCCGCAATGTGCTCATGGCCAAGGACCCGCAGACCTTGCCGCTCCTGGAGGTCAGCGACCGCCAGCGCGAACAGTATCGGGAGCAGGCGCAGAAGTGTCCGGCCCGCTTCCTCTACCAGGCGCTGCGCATTGCCAACCGTTGCGACGTGCAGTATCGCCAGTCGTCCAACAAGCGCTTGCTCGTGGAACTGACGCTCATCGAGATCGCACAGATCACCCAGCCCGAGGACGATGCGGCGGGTGCGGGGCGTAGCCCTAAGCAGTTGAAAACCCTGTTTCAGAAACTACTCCGACAGGTGCAGCCAGAAAGGGGCGCGCAGGTGGCCCCGGTTGCACAGAGAAAACGGCAACACGCCCAGCAGACCGTGCAGCCGGCTACGGATCAGTCGCAGTCTGCTGACCAAAAGGCTGACCAAAGGACGGAAACCAAGCCAACTCAGCAGTCTTCCGAGACAGTTAGGACGGCTCCTCCCGCAGGGGCGCTGAAGTCGGCCAAGCTCAATCTCGGGCGCAGCATGGGAATGTCCTTTGGCGATATCCTGACCCACAAGGATAAACCCACGGCGGAGCAGACGGTGGAGGTGGAGAATGCCGAGGAGCGTAACGCCTTCACGGAGGAGGATCTCCTCGTCCAGTGGCGCGCGATGTGCACCCGTATGCCAGAGAACATGCGGGCTATGTCCACGCGAATGAGAAACCTCAGTCCTGTCATCACCGACTATCCCAACGTGGAGATCGTGGCGGAGAATCAGATCCTCTACGACCAGATGCTGACCATCAAGAGCCGCATCCGTGCCACGCTGGCCAAATGCCTGAAGAACGGCAGTCTGCAGGTCTCCATCCGTCTGGCCAAGCAGGATGAGATCAAGCCCCTGCTCTCGCCCAAGGAGACGCTCGACCAACTGGTCAAGGAGAATACTGCCGTGGGGCGGTTGGTGCAATCCCTCAGCCTCGATCTGGCCTGACGTGCTATTGCTCCCACCTTTGTCCCTGGAGACAAAGATACGGCGTTTTTTCGCAGGATTATTTTGCGGTTTGGAAAAAATGCCGTATCTTTGCACCCGATTTTTATCAATTGGCTCCGTAGCTTAGCTGAATAGAGCGTCAGATTCCGGTTCTGAAGGTCAAGGGTTTGAATCCCTTCGGAGTCACTTTTTGCCGATAGTGTAGTGTTGTCTTCTGACTTGATGCGTTAGCAGTCTTGTTGCGTCAAGTTTTTATGTCCTCCTCGTCTTTTTCCGATAATTCTCAACGACCGATTTTAGGTCAAAACTGTACGACCAACTTGTGTCGAATCCGCATGATTAACCTGTGGGCAAAATCGCATTCCTCGTGGAGAAAATTTTGAAACCTCGGGAGGAAACAAAAGTTTTATCTGACAGCATTCGTTTCGTATGTCAAGCAGAATGCATGCGAAACCGCATGTACGGTGGAGTGGGGGGCGTAAAATGCGAAGTAGGAGATAAATACCTATGATTAGTATTTACCTCCTACTCTACTTTTGGAAGCTATGAATGGCAAACTTTATTCGCCCATATCGCACGCTTTGCCGTTGATGTCGAAATCGAATCCAGTGTCTTGGTGGCATCTCTCCATCTGCTTACACACACTCATACCTGCACATTCGGGGTGCTTGAGAAGCCACTCTTTCAGAAAAGCCTCTTCTTTCTCTAAATCCCTGTCAAAGTTTGCTTCCCTGTCGTTCTCTATTCTGTTGAGATATTCTTGCATCTCTTCTGGATTACCGTAGGCTCTTGTCGGGATCATTATTCCGCCAAAATTTACGCTGTCGTCTTGTTTCTTGATAAGGCCATCGGGATTTAGTGTGACGTGAAATATTGCTTGGACAAATTCCTGGTCAAGCATGGTCATGCCAAACATCTCTGAAGACGTGATTGTAATATTCAGATCCCCCCCGTCTGTTTTCTCTATTGCGCCGTCACACAAATGGAACACCACAGAAGGTTGCTTGAAAAAGAGAATCTTATTTCTAACATAATTATCCTCACGACAGGTCATTAGGATATATTTGTCCTTATAGCACTCCACCTTCATAATTTCTTCTGTGTTGGCGTCATATATGCTCTTGAAAGTGACGCTGTCTACAACACGGACGTTAGCAGCTTTCGTCTCGGTATTCATGCTGTAAATAGTAAAAGGTTCGGTGCCTTGAGCATAAGCAAGGCAAAAGTCCTTTTGTTTGGCTTCTGCAAGTTTGATAATCTGCACTTTTTCTCCTAGAGTATCCACACCAATAGTCTGTTGTTTCACATCGGCAAACACGATATAGTGCTCTTTGCCAGTAGGGTCGTCAGACTTGTTTAGAATGATTTTTCCTTCTTTCTTGTACTGCTCAACTTTCTCGTTCACTAATTCTTGATTACTCTTACTGAATGAGCTAAGTGCCAATATTTCTGTCTTATTCTGATTCCAAGCAAACACACTAAGTGCGATTATTGCTATCAATAACAAAAGCGTTGATGCTAATACAATAGGTCTTCTTGATTTTTTTTGCTTTGTTATAACTACTGTTTCTTCCTTACAATCCAGGCCATTTAATATATTTACAAAACTACTAACGCTTTGAGGTCGCTCGGAGCGTTTTAGCTTCATAGCAGCAGTTATCGCATTGCGAATATTTGGAGATATAGTATTCGGGATGGTAGGGGAGCCATTCTGTGAGATGCTAACAGCGTGTGGTGGTTTTTCACCAACAACCATCGTATATAAGGTTGCTCCTAGGGCATAAATATCAGACTGTGGCGAAAAGTTCTGCACGCCTCCATCGGAATATTGCTCAAGTGGAGAATAACCATGACTTACGCCAACAGGGGTTGATGTAGTGCCTTCATCTGTCAATAGATCATATTGTTTCGCAACACCAAAGTCAATGAGAACGACAGAATTATCAACTTGGCGAACCATAATATTGCTAGGTTTAATGTCAAGATGGTTGATATGCTTGCTATGTATGTAGTTAAGCGCTTCTGCTACTTCTTTGATATATTGTATTGCTACATCCTCTTGCAATTTACCTTGTTGTTTCAAAATGTCGCTAATCGAGCATCCATCAATATATTCCATTGCATAATACGCAGTGCCATTTTCTTCAAAAGTGTCATGTATGCGAATTATATTTCGATGATTAAGAGAAGATATTGTCTGAGCCTCTTTAATGAATTTGTTTTTGAAATTATCAACAAAATTACTGTCAGAGGAGATGTAATATACTTGATTTGTGTCTTCTTCTCTACAGCACATATCTTTCATGAAAAATTCTTTGATGGCAACCTTTCTGTTTAGGTTGATTTGAGTTGCAAGATAGGTGATTCCAAACCCGCCTTGTCCCAAGACTTTTTCTATTTTGTATTTACCTCCTTGAAGAAGAGCTCCTTTTTAAAGTAGCATAATACTATACTTTAATTCCGCAGCACTATAGATTGTTATGTTCTTTAAGCGACTGGTCAATAATAAGTTGCCCAGGATCATTTCATCTCAGAGAATTCACCTGTCTTAGTGCTGCAAAACAAACAAGAGAATTCGTCAATAGATACGGCAAAGTTACAAATAAAATCAGAGAAACTCTCTTTTAGTGGAGTGTTTTTTTTGTTCATCCGGAAAATCGAGTGATAGGTTTTGTTCATAGTTGTTTCCCTTGCAGCAACCCTTGGTCAGCATGGGCCTCGAAGATGCGATGTCCCCGCGAAGCTGTTCCATTACATGGCACTCTTTCTCGCCATGGCATAACTTGAGCAAGCTCAGTTCTGCTCATGGCTTACCGAAAGAGTTGTTACTTGTTGTAAAAGTTGTTCAAGTTGTCTTCTATGTGTCCACGTCGAATCACTCCATTTTCCGGAAGAACCTTAATTTCTTCTACCTTGCAGCGGAGAAACATTCGACCTACAAATTCTGCATTTTTATTTTTTGAACTTCTCAAATGCAGATTTTCTATCGTTGATGCCATCTGTTGAGATAAAAACACTATCTTTGTGGTGCAAAATGTGATACCAATATCCAAAATAACACCATAACATGAGGTTTGAACCTAAGAAATACTTGAATGAACTCGTCGCAGGACGTGGAAGCGGACTTGTGAAGATTATAATGGGTGTCAGGCGATGTGGAAAGTCTTTTCTTCTTTTGGGTCTGATTTCAATTGGCGGAATATTGTGCTCATGCCAAGTGAAAACAGACTGGAGGGAAAAGCCTTTGGCAAGCGATTTGCAGTTCACACAGTTGGCGAAAAGCTGGGACGAGGGCATCCCATTGGGCAATGCGACTGTTGGCGCTTTGCTATGGCAAAGGGATTCGGCTCTACGTTTTTCCCTGGACCGTACCGACCTTTGGGACCTTCGCCCTATGGATAGTATCTCCGGATCCAACAACCGTTTCTCGTGGGTATATAGTCAAGTGCAAAAGGGCGACTATCTACCAGTTCAGAAGAAATACGACTGGCCTTATGACCAGCTGCCTGCTCCTTCGAAAATACCAGGAGCTGCCCTTGAGTTTCCTTTGGAAAAATTGGGTGAGCCTAACGACATACGTTTGTATCTGAACAATGCGTTGTGCGAGGCCCGTTGGGATAATGGCACCACACTGAAGACTTTTGTCCATGCCACTGAGCCTGTGGGCTGGTTTGTTTTTGAAAACCTCCCCGACACAATATGCCCCAGTTTGATAGCACCGAAATACAACAAGCCTGTAGCTGCTGGTGATAACGATCCGGTGACAGGCTTAGATTTGCGTCGCCTGGGATATGAACAAGGAACGCTACGGACTGAGAAGCAGGAAATAACCTATCATCAGCCGGGGTGGGGTGGATTCTATTACGACGTGAATGTACGTTGGAAACAAAAAGGCAAAAAGTTGTATGGCGTTTGGAGTGTCTCTTCTTCATTGTCGTCCGACAAGGCTTCGGAAGCAACCCTCCAAGCCCTGGAGCGTGGAGTGGACGCGGACTACAGTGCCCACATGGACTATTGGAACAACTATTGGCAAGCCTCTTCCATTTCCATACCCGATACGGTCTTGCAGAAGCAATACGACAACGAAATGTACAAGTTTGGTTCTGCTTCCCGTGAAAACTCTTCTCCGATCTCTCTCCAGGCAGTATGGACTGCCGACAATGGGAAACTTCCACCATGGAAGGGTGATTATCATCACGACTTGAATACGCAGTTAAGCTATTGGCCATCCTATATGGGAAACCATTTGCAGGAAGAGATGGGCTATCTGAATACGCTTTGGAACCAACGTGAGGTCTATAGGAAATACACGAAGCAATACTTTGAATGTGAAGGTATTAACGTTCCGGGCGTTTGCACATTGACTGGCGAACCGATGGGTGGCTGGATTCAGTATGCCATGTCTCCGACGGTGAGTGCTTGGCTGTCGCAGCATTTCTATCTGCATTGGAAATATTCGGCCGATAATGTATTTCTGAAAGAACGGGCTTATCCGTTTACAAAGGATGTGGCGACTTTCCTCGAACAGCTTTCCAGTGTTGACAACCAGGGGTTTCGTCGTTTGCCAATGAGTTCAAGTCCCGAAATATTCGACAATAGTATCAAGGCTTGGTTCAAGGATATGACCAACTACGACCTTTCCTTGATGAAGTTTGCCTTCAAGGCTGCTTCCGAAATGGCCACGGCTTTGAATTTGAATGACGAGGCGGTGCATTGGGAAAAAGTAGGAAAACAATTGCCAGCCTTTGATCTGGATGAGGCGGGGTCACTCACTTTCGCCAAAGGTTTCCCCTATAACGAGTCGCATCGCCACTTCTCCCACGCCATGGCAATTCATCCGTTAGGCTTACTTGACTACAGCCAGGGAGAGGAGTCCCAACAGATTATCAATGCTACGCTCAAACGCATGCAGGAAGTGGGCCCAGACTGGTGGTGCGGTTATTCCTACAGTTGGTTTGGCAACATGAAAGCCCGTGCATTTGACGGCGAGGGTGCCGCTCAGGCCCTGAAGACCTTTGCCGAATGCTTCTGCTTGCCCAACACCTTCCATGCCAATGGCGACCAGACGAATAGTGGTAAGTCAAAGTTTACCTATCGCCCGTTCACGCTCGAAGGAAACTTCGCCTTTGCTTCCGGAATACAAGAGATGCTGATGCAGAGCCATACCGGTATCATTCGAATTTTCCCTGCTGTCCCAGCTTCATGGCAAGATATCTCTTTCCAGGATCTGCGTGCCATGGGCGCCTTCCTTGTGTCTGCCAAGCAAAAAGATGGCAAGGTGCAGCAAATCAGCATTTATCCAGAGCAGGGCGGAACTTGCCGTATTGCTTTGCCAGCGTCTATGCAAAATGGAGAACCGACGGTGACAGGCAATAAGGGCGATGTAACCCGTGAGGGCGAAGTGCTGGTGATTCCGACTCAGAAAGGTGAAAGGATTATAATCAGTTGGCCATAGCACAAAGTGTTTTGACTCATTGTACAAATCTGCATGACATCCGCAAAAAGGATTGCCGCCAATAGCAACTACGCTACATGGAATTCTTTGATATATTTATATTTAACAATGTTAAATCAGACCTTAAAATCATACTTTGCCAGCCAAACAAAGCGGTTTTCAAGGTAAAAGTGTTATCTTTGTAACGTCTATACCCATACCGGAAGCCCCGATGGGCAGAGGTTGGGCAGACATATATACATATAAGGCGTAACTGTACGCTTTGGTTTTGACGCAGTAATAATCTGGCAGTTCGAGCAAAGTTGTCAAGAACAAGCCAACGGGAACGCCTCATGAGGTGTATTGTATACAACTCTTATTGGCTTCGAGCGATTTTGTCGTTCGTTGTCAAGAGTGCTTTCTATATACGTACACAGGCGTGGGGCTTTCAGCGTTGCTCGTTTCGACAACTTGGGCGATGCCAGAGCATTTACTGCGTGGAACGAGTGACAGGATTGGCTCCACGTTTTCATGTATATATAAAAAACATTTATTAATCATGCCAATATGGTAGCCGTTGGCATTTACTGAAATGGATTTTATGCATAAGGAAATAAGATATGAAATAAAAGATGGTAAAATATATACCTACAAAGTTGAGGAAATATCAAATTATTCCAAATTGCTTCGGTACAAACCGAATTATAGAAAAATTACAGACGATATTATCTTTGTTGATAATGGGAAACACAAAGATTACCTTTTACTCTCACAAGAATTATTTGCTGAAGAAATAAAACACTCGCCTAAGCCTACCACTAATGGGGTGTTAGGAAATCATTCTATATTCTTCTATATGTATGGTCATACGAAAGATTGGATAAAGGCGACAGAGAATGAAATAGCAGTTGGTAAAGCCCTACTAATATGTTGCTCAGATAGTAATATAGAAAAAACATTGCTAATGCTCAGAAACTCACGTGACATTAACGAGTATGTGCAAATGTTGGAAACCGAATATAAAATTTCGCAGATTGTTTCAAGACATATTGCATATTTTAGTATGGCTCAGCTTGCTGGCATTAGATTTGAAAAAGTAGAAGAGACTATTGAAAAAGAAAGGCAGTTGTTGGAAAAACTATATGCGCTTTTACAATTAGAGCAAAGCTAACCCTATATTAAAAAAATATGACAGACAGATATTTACTATTTAAAGAATTTGCGCAAGAATGCAGCAACAGCGACTTCTATATAGGACAAGGAAATCCTAACTCAATGATTTTGTTTGTCGGCTGTGAACCCAACGATACAAATGAGCCGGATCTGAAGGTGAGAAACAACAGACACACCTTTGAGTGCTTGAATGAACTAAATGGCAAGAGTTATAAGGACCTTTGGCAAATCCGCTCGAAAAAAGGCGAGGGATGTACATGGAGCAAGTATCAAAAGATAATAGATGCTGTTTATCCTAAAAGAAAACATATAGCAGGAAAATTAGATTTTGAAGAAATGGCATTTTGTACGGAGCTCAATAATGTTTGTGCTCGCCATTCTGCCTATGCAAAAAAAGACACGATAGGGACAAAACTTGAGTTGTTCAAAGAATCTAAGTTCATACAATCTTTTCCTGTAGTGGTGCTTGCTTGTGGAAGCTATATTGTCAATCAAGGAAGCAATAGACAAATTGACAATACTTTTGGAGTGTCTTTTCACAAAGTTGGTTTACCTGATTCGACTCAAAATTATTGGATTCATTATGATGGTCTTGATTACGACAAATCAAATAAGTTAGTTATCCATACAAGACAATTAAGCGGACCAATAAATAATGAGTTACTATTTTCTATAGGTAACTCTATTAAAAGTTTTTTGGAATTAAATTGCGACTTATAAAGATTTGCCTATTTCTTTTGAGCGAGCAAAAGAAATAGGCGATTTTCATCGGCTTAGCCCCTTTCTCTTTAGTGGCTTTACCATCCGAGTTGCTTGTCGCAAGCATCATCTTATCTGCTGAAAACGGAGAATATCCACCCACCCAAAACGGGGATATCCGTTCACTTTTCTGGCTCTTTAGTCTAATGGCGTTGCAAAATTAGTCATTTCTGTGGGTTTCTGTGCGATACAACATCATAACCTTACTGAAAGTTACTCCTTGCTTGAATAAATGTTGTTCCTTGGGAATGGAAAGCAATGGGTACATATAGGCAGACAAACGATAGTAACCGATGTGGGAAAGATAATGCTGAGCCTTTTCCTCATCGGTTATCTCCATACCTCTGGTTTTGAGTAGCTGCACTAACTCTTGGGGTGTGGAGTATGTTTTTATGAACGGAATTCTTGTTGCCATATACCCATAAAAACAAAAACGACCCGCACATTTGAGCATCGTTGAGAGGCTTGGCGGGTTCTCGTGCTGCAAAAATACGAATAATCATTGATAATACAAACTTTTTGCGAGACAAATCAAGCAAAAGTGGAATTCTTTGATATATTTATATTTAATAATGTTAAATCAGACCTTAAAATCATACTTTGCCAGCCAAACAAAGCGGTTTTCAAGGTAAAAGTGTTATCTTTGTAACGTCTATACCCATACCGGAAGCCCCGATGGGCAGAGGTTGGGCAGACATATATACATATAAGGCGTAACTGTACGCTTTGGTTTTAACGCAGTAATAATCTCTTTCGATTCTTTATATATTGCCCTTGCCTGATGGCATGGGAAGAGAATTCGCGTATCTGTCTTCACATGCAACTAATCGCTATTTTATCCCGAATTGGGGTATTTGTTGTTTTCCAATGTCAAAGGATTTTGGGCGTAAACGTTGTTATGTAAGACTTTTATTATAGGTAAAAGTCTTACATAACCTCATGCGTCACTTCAATATTTCAGATGGACCAGATATCTTCCTCATAAAAGACTTCTCCCCCCAAAACGTTGAATGATGTCGGATTTGACTTGAGGAGAAAGGGAACCACAATTCTTAAAAGCGCCTTGCCCAATATTTGTCACACCATTTGGAATATTGATGCTCGTGAGGGAATCAAGTATGGAAAAAGCGAAATCCCCAATACTTGTCACACTGTCTGGAATGTTGATGTTTGTAAGAGATTTGCACTCAGAAAAAGTGCTATACCCAATACTTGTTACACTGTCTGGAATAATGATGCTTGTGAGAGAATTGCACTCTGAAAAAGCGAAACCTCCAATACTTATCACGCTGTCAGGAATGACATAGTTTGCTTCTTTAGCTCTATACGAAATAATGGCTGTCTTATCTCTGTCAAATAAGACATTGTGTTCATATATGAACGCTTTTGACTCGTTCTTCAAATCAGCATGGCATCCACGAAAAGGATTCATACCAATAGCAATTACACTGCTTGGAATTGTAATACTTATAAGAGAATTACACTCAGAAAAAGCGTCATCCCCAATACTTTTCACAGTATTAGGGATGTTGATATTAGTGAGGGATTTACAGTCAGAAAAAGCCCCATTCCCAATACTTGTAATACCTTTTGGAATGTTGATGTTGACAAGAGATTCGCAAAAGCAAAAAGCTTTATTTGCAATAACCTTCACTCCTATTCTGATAGAATACACACCATCTAAATTTCTCGGCGCTTTAAGCAACCTTTTCCAATCCTTGCTATATTTTACGCCATACTCATCTTCTACTGCATTTTTAAGATCCTCATCAGTAACCTCCGTACTCCATACTTCCATTTCTTTCGGCTTCTGCAACCCAAACAATCGGAAGGAGCACATAGACAAGTCTTTTTGGGCGCTTGCTAAAAGGAACATCGACAGAAGGGTTCTTGCCTCCACGTCTGCCAATAAATCTTGCAGGGCAGCGAAGATCTTACTCTTGCTCAAATCGAGATAATCGGTGGCAGAGAAAAGGAGACGATCGGATGCTCCGTAGCTCTGAAGCAGGGACGAATCAAGAGCGATGGCTTTGAGCGAGAGGGCAATGGAGGCCAAGGCAAAATCGTCAATGGTTTCGTCGAAGTCGTCAATGGTGCGAAGAGGATGCGAGAAGTCCTTGGTGCCGATAGTCGGCGACTTCTGACCTTTCATCGCTGGCACAAACATGCCGTCGTAGTCAACGAGGGTGAGCGTTCCATCCGGACGCACTATGATATTGTCGGGTTTGATGTCGCCATGCGCAAAAGACTGCGAGCGAAGCCAAGCCGCCATCTTGCAGAAACGGTAGCAGAGCATCGACATTTCATAGCTGTCTGTATAGTTTTCGGCAATGTACGTCTCCATCGTTTCGCCCTCAATCCAGTCCATCAGCAGCACGGGGAACTCGTCGTCTTCACAATTGCTGTCAACAAACAGTTCCTTCTCCAGGTATTTCACGGAAGTAATATAAGGCGAATCGACAAATTCCAATTCCTCTGCTATCTGGCGGTATGCCTCCGCGCGTCCTTCTTGATCCTCGGTGAAACATTTCAGGGCGTAGCACTTCCCAGTCTGCTCGTCCTTCATCTTGAACACGACGGCAAACGCACCGCTGCTACGATACGGCTCGCCATGTTTGTCCAGCACGGGCACTAAATGGTTCAGCTTATCAAGATTGTCGTGAGCATCTTGAATGGCAGCGAGATATTCTGATATAAGCGGGTATTGCATAGGCTAATATTATTCCTCGTTTCTGCAACACTATATGTTTGTTGTTTATAAGGGCCTAAGCAATTGTTTGTTGCTCGGGTCCTTTTGCCATGTCAGATTTTTCACTAACCTTCGTGTCGCGACAACAGGCATAGCAGAACTCTGAACGGCATGGCAAAAATACAAATAAAAATCGAGAAACACACGCATTTAGAGGATTTTTCTGATAATCCTGCTGAAAACGTAGCAAAAAGTCTGTTCATCTTATCAAGCATATCGTTATTTGGAGATATGATGTCAAGAATGTACTTGATGATGCACATATCAAAGTACACTTTCAATGGATCTGTCGGCAAGGTAATCCAAGAACGTGACATTCTAATTGGCATGGTAGCACGAATAGAGAATACCCTATTCCATACACGTGCATGATGACAACATGAGTTTCTTGTTACAGTGATAATGGTAAGCCAAGATTCAAAAGGTGCAACTTGCAAGCCAAATGACTGTGCAATACGCTTCTTTATCTTCTTATTCTTGATGTTAGAATAAACATTGGTGATTACCCCAAATGGCAATATCTCGGTCGGCATCCATGAAGGTGGGTACTGATTGGTATATGTCTCTTTGAAATGGTTGATGAAATCATCTTTTGTATGGTTCAGTTCATCTTCTATAAGACGTATAGAGCGATTGAACTTGGACGGATTTGAGAAATTGTTGGCATCAGTCATCCAAAAAGAGTTACCTGTCATTTCAGTTCCAAAGTTGACGATAGCGCAACGCACAGCGATCTCTATCTTTTCAATTTCATTGAATAATAGTAGGCGTAGCTTCTTGTCAAATCCAGTCAACCCCGAGATATTGTATATTAACTTTGCAAAGTTAGTACAAATGACTGAAACCACAAAATAAAATGGCAGGATTTTGCATGTGGACAGTCTCTGTTTGACCTTATATTGTTTCTGAACAACATGTTATTTTGAAAATATTTTCTGTAGTATCGGTAGTTGTTTCTCTGAACTTACTGAACTTGTTCACGAACTATCTGAATCCGTCTATAGTCTCATGTCTCATTTTTGTATCAGATCTATCTCTTGGCAAAGTTGGGGCTGTCGAGCTTTACGTCCATTATTGCCTCGTAGAGCAGTTGCTGTTCTTCCTTTGTGAATTTCTCGGGCAGCAGTTGGCTGATGGGTCGGAAATGAAGTCTCTCGCGCAGCGCCGAAAGAGCAAGATGCAGCATGCAGTCGTGGTCGAACGCCAGCTGTGGTATCTCGTCGATGCTGAACCACTGAGCCTTTGCAGCATCATCGCCACCCTTTACTTTCTGAATATTGCACAGGGCGTAGTAGGCTATTGTGATTACTCGTTCGCGAGGATCGCGGTCAGGATCAGTGAAGGCATGAAACTGCTCCATGTATCCAGCCACCATTCCCGTTTCTTCCATCAGTTCACGCCTTGCACCTTGCTCGGCGCTTTCGTCCATATTCAGGAAGCCACCAGGAAACGCCCATAGTCCTTTATATGGTTCGTTTCCTCGTTCAATCAGCAGAACCTTAAGCTTTGCGCCGTCAAATCCGAAGATAACACAGTCGGTTGTCACAGCGGGGTGCGGATACTTATATGAATACATTTTTTCTTCCATATCTTATCTTGTGTAAGTTTCACTTCTCAAAGATATATATTATTTTTCACCACGCCAAATATTCTAACGATAGAAATTATCTATTGATGTATAGCTGATATCTTTTATGTATCTATAATAAAAGCATTATCTTTGTAGTCGAAATCAAAACGAATATTAAAATAACAAGGAGATAATAATATGGAAACAAGAAAAGAAATAGCAGCTGAGAAGAAGCGTTGTGGTTCGCATAATTGCACACAGGCTGTGCTCTGCACCTATCACGACTTCGCCGGCATGGAAGAAGAAACCATTAAGAATGCTGGCAATGCCTTTGCTGCAGGTATGGGTAATATGGAGGGAACTTGCGGAGCCATCGTAGGCGCAGGCATCATACTCGGTCTTGCCACTCAAGACAAGGCGAAGTCTGTCAAGGGCATGAGACAGATTATGGATAAATTCAAGCAGCGCAACGGTGCAACACAATGCAAATTGCTCAAAGGTGTGGGTACGGGAAAGGTGCTTCGCGAATGCCCTCTTTGCGTGGCTGACGCTTCTGAATTTCTGGAAGAGATTCTGGAAAAGGAAGGTAAATATGCCATCACAGATGATGAATGAAGGCGTCCGTAAATATGGGATAAGACTGTAAAGACAATGCGTGGCTAAAAAAAATTACCTATTTTTTAGGATGCTTTGAATTTGGAAATTTTTCTTATGATTACTATTTTTGCACTCGGAATAAGAAACCGTATTTATGCGACACGATGTTGTGTTCATGCGGTTTTGAATATAGTTTTATAAAGTTAAAAGTATTATTGTATTATGATTATTGAAAAAGTTCATGCAAGAGAAATCTTGGATTCTCGTGGCAATCCTACAGTAGAGGTTGAGGTGTCATTAAAGTCTGGCGTTGTAGGCCGTGCATCAGTTCCGTCTGGAGCCTCAACAGGTGAGAACGAGGCTTTGGAGCTTCGTGATGGCGACAAGAGCCGCTATTGTGGCAAGGGGGTATTAAAGGCCGTAGAGAATGTGAATAACGTAATTGCACCGGCTTTGGTTGGATTCTCAGCCTTAGAGCAGCGTGCTATCGACCATAAGATGTTGGAGCTGGATGGCACCAAGACAAAATCAAACTTGGGTGCGAATGCCATTCTTGGCGTATCGCTTGCAGTGGCTCATGCTGCTGCCGAGTATCTCCGCATCCCGTTGTATCGCTACATCGGTGGCTGCAACACTTACACACTTCCCGTTCCTATGATGAACATCATCAATGGTGGTGCTCACTCTGATGCGCCGATTGCTTTCCAGGAGTTCATGATTCGTCCGGTGGGGGCTCCTACAGAGAAGGAGGCCATCCGTATGGGTGCCGAAGTGTTCCATGCCTTGGCAAAGCTCCTGAAGAGCCGCGGACTTTCCACAGCTGTCGGCGACGAGGGTGGTTTCGCCCCTGCACTCAACGGCATAGAGGATGCGCTTGAGAGCATCTGTCAGGCAATCAAGGATGCCGGTTATGAGCCGGGAAAGGATGTGAAGATTGCAATGGACTGCGCTGCCAGCGAGTTTGCTGTTCAGGAGAATGGTGAGTGGTATTACGATTATCGCCAGCTGAAGGATGGCAAGAAGAAGCATCCTAACGGCAAGAAACTCACAGCTGAAGAGCAAATAAAGTTCTTGGAAGAACTGATCACCAAATATCCTATCGATTCCATCGAGGACGGTCTTGACGAGAACGATTGGGACAACTGGGTGAAGCTTACAGCTGCCATCGGTGACCGTTGCCAGCTGGTTGGCGACGACCTCTTTGTTACGAACGTGAAGTTCCTGGAGAAGGGCATCAAGATGGGAGCGGCTAATTCTATCCTTATCAAGGTGAACCAGATTGGTTCGCTCACCGAGACGTTGGATGCTATAGAGATGGCTCATCGTCATGGTTACACAACCGTTACTTCACATCGTTCCGGTGAAACCGAGGATACCACAATCGCTGACATCGCTGTGGCAACCAACTCTGGTCAGATCAAGACAGGTTCTATGAGCCGTACCGACCGTATGGCAAAGTACAATCAGCTTATCCGCATCGAAGAGCAGTTGGGCGATAATGCATCCTACGGCTATCAGAAACTGAGATAAGAAACGAGGAAACAGTCTTTTTTTTGAATAAATCACAATCGGATCAGATGGGCATTGACAGCTCGTGACGGCTTGTCAATGCCTTTGTTTTTTTATTTGCTCTTCGCTTAAGTCATTATTTATCTTAACCGTCTGTATAACGGCAAGGTCAGCATGACGCAGACGACGGCTCCGGCAAACGCCAGCTGCATACCCCTATACATCAGGGAAGACTGTATCAAAGAGCGGATGCTCAACACCATTGTAGACTGCATGAAGGAATTTATGCCATCACAGATGATGAATGAAGGCATCCAAAAGTTATCCAATGATATTTTAGAGGGGTATGGTTGAAACGACTTCCCTTAAAGGATGTGATTGCCAATCATCCCCTTTCTTCTATAAGAATCAATAGAAATGTAGCCTATCATACTGTTTTATCACATTTTTATACTTCTTAAACGCAGTTTTTTCATTGGTTATGCTGTATTTCGAGATAAAAACGCTATCTTTGCGGTGTAAAATATGATACCAGTATCAAAAATAGTACCCTAATATGATATTTGAACGTAAGAAATACTTGGATGAACTTATCGCAGGACGTGGAAACGGTCTTGTGAAGATTATAACAGGTGTCAGACGATGTGGAAAGTCATTCCTGCTGTTTGACATCTGGCATAACTGGTTGTTGGAACATGGGGTGACTGATAGTCACATCGTCGAAATACAACTTGATGATTTCCGAAACAGACGGTTGAGGAAGCCTGATGCCTTGCTCGACTATATAGATTCAAAGGTTGTGGATGATGGCAAACCTTATTATATAGTCTTGGACGAGGTACAACTTGTAGAAGAATTTGTGGAGGTTATTCTTAGTTTGACACACATGAGGAATGTAGATGTGTATGTGTCAGGTTCAAACTCTCGTTTCCTGTCAAGTGATGTTGTGACTGAGTTCCGAGGCAGAGGAGACGAGATACGCATCTGGCCTCTCACCTTTGACGAATACTTTAATGGTATTGGTGGAGATATACGCAAAGCTTGGTTGGATTACTATACTTTTGGAGGACTACCACAGGTGGCTTTGCTTGAAACGGAAGAAAAGAAAACAGACTATTTGCGTGGTCTGTATGAAACGACCTATCTGCGTGACGTAATTGAGCGCAACCATCTGCGTAATCCTGAAGGGATGAAGGAATTGGTGCGTGTAATAGCCTCGGGCATTGGTTCGTCAACCAATCCAACGAGAATAGCCAATACCTTTCAATCTGTACAAGGGGTAACCATAAAAAGAGACACTATAAAACAATACATTGACTATTTGAAAGATTCTTTCTTGATAGAAGAAGCCTTGCGCTATGATGTGAAAGGCAGAAAATATATTGGTACCGAGACGAAATACTACTTCGCAGACATCGGCATTCGTGCAGCCATTCTCAACTATCGACAGCAAGAAGAAACCCACATTATGGAAAACATTATCTATAATGAGCTTCGCAGTCGAGGATATAATGTGGACGTAGGATTGGTTGAACTTGGTGGCAAGGATGAGAACGGTAAGTTTGTCAGAAAACAGTTGGAGGTAGACTTTGTGGTGAACCGCCCTCCATACAGAGTGTATATCCAGTCGGCTTTTCACATGCCTACGCCAGAAAAGGAACAGCAAGAACGTCGCCCATTATTGTCAATCAATGACCACTTTCGTAAGATTGTCATTGTTGGTGATGACATTCATCGCAAGGAGGACGAACTTGGAGTGTTGACTGTTGGACTGTTGGATTTCTTGACAGACAAGAAAATACTTGAACAGGGTTAAACGCATTGATACTAACTTTAATGGTATTACAAAAATAGACTTGCTACATCTGCTGTATTGCAAATGCTGCTGGTCGTTTCTTCAATGGTGTCAATATAAGCAAGTGTACATTGTATGTTCCGCTGGGAACAAAACAGGCGTATTGGGAAGCCGATGTTTGGAAAGATTTTGGATACACCAAAGAGTATGATGTAACAGACGTCAACAAAGTAGACAATCATAGTGAGACAAAGGAAGTCTCTCGGTACTCTTTGGATGGGCAGCGATTGGCTAGTCCCACCAAGGGGATCAACATTGTGAGGTACGGTGACGGCAGTATAAAGAAAGAAATGGTCGAATAGTATTTTTAGACCATAGCTATCAGCAAGGACGGATTTCAAACCCATTCTTGCTGATAGCGCCTTCAGTCCGCCTTTGATTGTTTCAGAATGTTTACGATATAAGGTCAAGCAATAGGATGGACGCCAAACACCATGGTCGTCACATGACGGAAGATGGAGCGTGCACTCGAAAGTGTTTTTGTCGTATTGGTTTAACAACTGCTTTGCAGAGTTTCTCGTATTCTAATAAGAAAACACACAAATACAACTTACTTTTTGGGGGTTTCATGCGGTATTTTGGACACTGCGTGAAACTGTGTAAGAGTAAGACAATATAAACGACAAACAAAGCAACGTTTACAACGAATAATGATCAAAACCCTAGTAGGAATAGTTATTTGCGATGATTTCAAATACATTATTCCACGCTGTCCATTTTTTCAAAGACCAAGAAACTCCTCCAGACGCCAGGCTTGGATGTTCTCTATACCTTTTCTATTTTTGAAGGGTATGTCGTCCATAGTGACGAGAATCTTGGGGTAGCTATCGTCGATAGCTTCAAGCGAGGCGTATTCGCGCTCCTCCGTTTGTTTGTCTTCAAGCGTCCATGACACCTGCACATAGAGGCGTTTGTCGTGGTCTGTGCACACAAAGTCCACCTCACGGTTTGCCATCTTGCCTGCGTAGATCTTAACTCCCGCACGCCGTAATGCCTGATAGACATAGTTCTCCAGCAGAGCCCCTTGTCCGTAGCCATACCCTTCGTAAAGATAGTTGTGGTAGCTGTTGTCGTTGGCATAGTACTTGGCTGCTCCTTTTAGTATTTCCTTTCCCTTGACATCGTAGCGGTCGGCTCTCAAGATGACGAATGCGTCTTCCAGGAAGTTGATATAGTTAGATACCGTCTCGTAATTCTGCTTCTTGGCTTTGCCGTCCTTTTTCGACTGCTCGTTGTTCAGATAGTTGACAACGTTGGTCACGGAGACCAACGACGCGCTGTTGTTTACGAGGTAGGCGAAGATGCGGTCAAGGAGGGCTGCGTCCTTGATTTTGTGTCTTTCGACAATGTCCTTCAGCAGAATGGTGTCCTTGACGGCTTCCACATAGTGGCGTTTGGTTTCCTCGCCCCTCAAGTTGACAAACTCGGGTAGTCCGCCCGAGCGCAAATAGTCGAGCATGCTCTGCCGTGAGGGGTGAACTGCTTGGTTGGCTTTCAAGTATTCTGTGTAGCTAAACGGCTGAACCTCGAATACTACATAGCGGCCTGAAAGAAGCGTTGACAGTTCTCCCGAGAGGAGTTTGCTGTTGCTTCCAGTCAGAAAAACCTCGCAGTCGATACTAGGGTCTTGTGAGAGGGAATCTACGACGTGCTCCCATCCATGAATGTTGTGCACCTCGTCAAGAAAGACGTATGACTTCTTGTCAGGATTGAACTCGCGGCAGTAAGTCTCATACAAGTCCATCAGGTCGTCAGGGGTCTGGACAAAACTATAGCGATAGAATTCTTTGTTGATATACAATATTTGTGACGGTTCCATCACTTGGCGATCGAGCATGGAGGTGATGACCTGGCGCATCAGCCAGCTTTTCCCTGCACGGCGCTGCCCCGTAACCACTTTGATGACCCTGTTGCCTGTATAAGGGAGAATCCGGTTGAGATACACGCTTCTCTCCACACCATTGTCAAATTGGTTGCCGTTCCAATAATTTAGCCTTGCTATTTTCTCCAGCCTATTGTCCATAACATTTTTCTTGATGGGTTGTCTCGTGCTGCAAAGATACGAAGAAAAATTCAAGTACACTTGAAAAAATGGCCCAAAGTGGGCAAAAATTCAAGTGTACTTGAAAAAAGAGACGACATGGAGGTTCAAGTGTACTTGTCTTTGTGTCGTCTTCTTTATGGCGCGTGCAAATTCTTTGCTGTAAGATTCTTATTTTTCATCTAATTGTTATACTTTTGTAGGCCTTAACAAAAACCTAAAGACGAATAAAGGATGATAACTTTTTTGATCAGTCTGGTGGCCCTTGTCTTGGGCTACGTTGTTTATGGACGTTTCGTGGAGCGCGTCTTTGCCCCCGACGACCGGATGACTCCTGCCGTGGCGAAGGCCGACGGGTTGGACTATGTTGCCATGCCCTATTGGAAGGTGTTCATGATCCAGTTTCTCAACATTGCTGGCACGGGCCCCATCTTTGGTGCCATCATGGGCGCGAAGTTTGGTCCAGCTGCCTATCTGTGGATCGTCTTCGGCTGCATCTTTGCTGGTGCCACCCACGACTACCTCTCGGGCATGCTCTCCATGCGCCATGGCGGATGCGACCTGCCCACACTCGTGCAGAAGTTTCTGGGAGGCTTCGCTTCCAAGGTACTCCTCGTCTTCATCGTCCTCTTGCTCGTCATGGTCGGCGCCGTCTTCGTCTATAGTCCGGCAGAGATACTGGTCAATATCGGTGGCAGCAAACTGATGTGGATCGTTCTGATCTTCGTCTATTATATCATCGCCACGATGCTGCCTATCGACAAGATTATCGGCAAGGTCTATCCGCTCTTCTCTTTCTCGTTGCTCTTCATGGCAGTGGCGTTGATGGCCGTGTTGTTCATCAAGTGGCCCGTGCTCCCTGAGGTGTGGGACGGACTCGGCAATATGGCCAAGCAGGCTGATCCGCAGGCCTTTGCCGACGATATCTTCCCCTGTATGTTTATCACCATCGCCTGTGGTGCGGTCAGCGGATTCCATGCCACGCAGAGCCCGCTGATGGCCCGCTGCCTCACCTCCGAGCGCAAGGGCCGCCCCATCTTCTATGGCGCGATGATCACCGAGGGCCTCGTGGCGCTGGTCTGGGCCACGGTGGCGATGTGGTTCTTCTACGATGCGCCACAGCCTGGCTATGAGCAGATTGGCGATGCCTCTGCCAGCGGCCTCCATACCTCTGCCCCCGTGGTGGTGAACCTCGTCTGTCGCGACTGGCTTGGCGTCGTGGGAGGCATCCTTGCCATGCTTGGTGTGGTGGCAGCCCCGATCACGACGGGAGATACGGCCTTTCGGTCGGCCCGCCTGATCATCGCCCAAGCCTTCCGTCTGAGTCAGCGCAAGAAGATCAATCGCATCTATATCTGCGTGCCCGTCTTTGCCGTCTCGCTCGCTCTGCTTGTCTGGCAGATCCAAAACCCCGATGGCTTCAATACGATATGGAAATATTTCGGGTGGGCCAATCAGACGCTGGCGGTCTTCACTCTGTGGACCCTCACGGTCTATCTCGCGCAGAAGAAGAAGGCATACGTCCTCACCCTTGTCCCCGCCTTGTTTATGACCGTCGTCTGTGTCTCCTTCCTCATGGTGAGCAATATTGCTTTCGCCTTGCCTCCTGCCGTGGACTATGCCATTGGCGGCGGAGTGGGGCTGGCTACTGCTCTGTGGTTCATGGTGTGGCTGAGGAAGATGCGTGCTGGGGCCAGGGAGTGATGCAACCTATGGTGCATCGCGTAGCCCTTCGTTGCTGATGAAAATAGAGTTTTTCCTCTCTGCTACTTTTGGCCAGTCCCGATTTTTTTGATAACTTTGCCCGTCGAGATGTCCCAACGAAAGATTATCCATATCGACATGGATGCGTTCTTCGCCTCCGTGGAGCAGCACGACGATCCGTCCCTGTGCGGACTGCCGTTGGCTGTGGGGTTTGACGGGCCTCGTGGTGTGGTCTCTACTGCCAGCTATGAGGCGCGTCAGTATGGGGTCCATTCCGCCATGCCTATTGCCACGGCCAAGCGGCGCTGTCCACAATTGCGGATCGTCACGCCCCGTTTCGACCGCTACAAAGAGATTTCGGGGCGGGTGCACAGGATCTTCCTCGACTATACCGACTTGGTGGAACCGCTATCCATTGATGAGGCGTTTCTCGATGTGACAGAAAACCGCCACGGGGTCGCGCTGGCGACGGATGTGGCGCGCGAGATCAAGCAGCGCATCGTCGAGGAGACGGGGCTGACGGCATCGGCTGGTGTGAGCTACAACAAGTTTCTGGCCAAGGTTGCCTCCGACTATCGCAAGCCCGATGGACTCTTCGTGATCCATCCGGCTAAGGCACAGGACTTTATCGACAGTCTGCGGATAGAGCAGTTTTGGGGCGTAGGCCCCAAGACGGCAGTTCGGATGCACCAGATGGGTATCTTCACGGGGGCACAGCTCCGTCGCGTCTCGCGCCAGCACCTCGTCCAGGTGTTTGGCAAGGCGGGCCATATCTACTACGATTTCGCCCAGGGCATCGACCTGCGTCCCGTCGTCACTGACTACGACCGCAAGTCGGTGGGCTGCGAGCAGACCTTCCTGGAGGATCTCCGCCTCTCGTCCGCTATCCTCATCGAGCTCTACCACCTCGTCTTGGAATTGGAGCGGCGTATCGCCAAGAGTGGATTTCTCGGCCATACGCTCACACTCAAGATGAAGTGGGGCGATATGACACAGGTGACGCGTAGTCTGACGCAGCCGGCTGTCATCCAGACCAAGGACGACATCCTGCCGCTTGCCAAACGCCTGCTCCACCAGACGGAGTATAAGACGCGATCCGTGAGGCTTATGGGAGTGGCGGTCTCCAATCCACAGGGTGGGGAAGGGGAGGAGGTGCGTCCCCAGTGGGTAGAGGGTTTCCTTCCTTTCCAAGAATGGGAGATAGAGGAATATCCCTATGGTAAATAGCGAGACAGAGTAGTTAATGTCAATAAAAATCGAAGCAATGCAATATCAAGTTACGTGCAAGCAATGTCACCAACTCTATGTGGTGGATACCAATCCTGGAACCACGATCCGATCCCGTTGTCCCTATTGTGGAACGGTGGCTACCATCGCCACGCCGATTCTGGGCCAGCAGGACACGAAGTCCTCCGGTTCAGCTTCTCCGCAGCGACCAAAGACGAAGCCCGCGCCCTCGTACAGCCCTTTGCCCAGTTCTTCGCACCCATCGTCGCCCACGCCTTCTTCCACCCACGCTTCGTCGCTCATCCGTCGGGTCGTGGTGCTGTTTTGTGTCGTTGCAATCCTCCTCCTCGTTTTGGCCACACTCCTCTATTGTGTCTTCAAGGGAATGAGTGCGTAGCAACTGTTCTTGCATACCAGCAGCCAAACAAACTTGGTTCTGCTCGTTTGGCTCCATAAAAATATGGCGGTTTGGCATGGTGCGTAAAAGGGAGGAAAGACCCCACCTAACTGCCCCTAAAAATGAATATAACTTCATCGGCCTACGAAGTTAACTTCATTGGCCTACGAAGTTATATTCATAGGGCTACGAAGTTAACTTCATTTTTTACCCCACTTTTGAGCCTAATCTGCGTGCGATTACTAAGTCAGTTCTCTTGCATGAGAAATCCACTTGTCCGCGTACCGCTTTCCATCCCGAACGGATCCCGAGACCATCCCGAAGGATTGGCGCAGGCTTTTGTGCCTTTTCTGGAGAGGGTAGGCGAGGCTTTTTCCTCCGTCCGCCCCCTTTCTTTGCCCATCCTGCCTTTTCTTTTCGTCTTTCCGGACCCTATATATAATAAGGAGAAAATAATTAAATGATAAAGGAGCAGAAATCTCCCTATAATGACAGATGTAAACCGCCTGTTCCCTTACTACTGCTTTCCCCTTTTTACTGCCTTTTCCCCAAAAACGCCCTCGTTTTATCCTCGTTTTGTAAAACAACGCGAAAAACTGCCAACTTTCGCAAACTTTTCTTTCG
>ERZ1673743.1290-NODE-1290-length-28589-cov-5.308369_pt1 | contig 28589 bp, 27 predicted proteins | sample MGYA00580197_ERZ1673743 | MGnify/ENA primary metagenome ERZ1673743 (study PRJEB41218, sample SAMN15661795) | gut metagenome | host: Homo sapiens | place: Canada: London | collected 2015-08-20/2019-03-30 | study: EMG produced TPA metagenomics assembly of...
AATAATTGCTACCAAGTTTCCGGAATAAGCTACCACTTAGTCGGGAAATGTTGACATTCTCAAAAATTTTATATAAAATTCAGTTGTAATCACAGGAATATATTTTCAACTTTTCTATGATTATTACTAAACAAAATGTTATTAAAGATTTAAAATAAATATTTATGTTGATAATCATTATTCATATCATCAGTTTAGTGAGCTTATCACAAAGAGATATTCTAAAATTTTACATGATACAAGAAAAATTAATTCGATATAAAATTTATTTATAAATTTTAATAACACAAAAAAATATAATACTGATTTTATTTTCAAAATAAAATAAAGAGATACCAATAATCTTAATTCTTTGCCGGGTAGCATGAGTTAAAAATAATTGAGTACCTCTTATACATAGATTATATAACAATTTATTTTTGTTTGTCAAGTGATGTATAAGTTCTTTGTTTTGTTGGGATAAATACTTCAGTATTATAAAACGAAAGGAAGTTTTTATTATGAAACTAAAAAGAATTGTTACAATGGGAATCGCAGCATTAATGGCAGCCTCAGCTATGAGCATAAGTGCATTTGCAAAGGAAATTGTTGAACTGGATGATGGTATCATTATGACTGTATATGCACCTGGAGAAATCGTTGAAGAAGATTTATTTCAACCACAAAGTGTAACAATAAGTAATTCACCATTTAATTTCAGTGTACCACAATATCCAAGCTACTCATGGGTAACATCAACTTCTGGTATAAACGAAATTTTGGTAAATGGTCAAAAAATAACTTTAAAATTTGACAAAAAAAATAAATATAAGAGTGGATATCAAGGAATATATGATGTTACCGACAACAAGAAGATTTTAGACACCAATGGTAATTTCTTGTCAGGTCCATACCAAGTAGGCTCGACACTATCGTTTTCTAATTTAAAAGGTGGACATATATATAAAATAGCACTTTCTTCTAATGCCGGAGAAAAGACAGCGATAGGCACCTTATCAACAAATTAATTCAAAAAAATAAAGGGGATAACCATAATGAAAAAATTAGTATCATTATTAATCATATGTGCAAGCGTGGTCGGAGCAACTGTTAGTGCATTTGCATATTCCGATACGGATAATTCAAGTTACAAATCGTCGATTGATGAATTATCGCAATTAGGAATTATCAACGGTTTTGAGGACGGCACATTTAAGCCGCAGGAAAATGTCACTCGTGCCCAAGCCGCAACAATGTTTGCGGCAGCTTTAGGCTACTCGGACACGAAATACAAGAACATTGCGACAGACAATGCAGTATTTTCTGATTTTACAATGAGCCATTGGGCTTACAAATATGCCGATTATATAATGAGAAGTGCCGACATAGTAAGCGGCGAAAGCAACTGCATTTTAAACGGTTTTGAGGACGGTACTTTCAGACCGGACAACAATGTTACAATTATACAGCTTTTGAAAATGGCAATATGTTCGTTGGGCGAAGACGGATATATGGCAGAGGCTGTCGAAAACGGCGGTTATCCGAACGGTTACAATACGGTAGCGGAAAAATACGGTTTCAGCAAAAGTATTGCAGTTGACGACATCAATCAACCTGCCACACGTGAACAAACTGCTCAAATAATTTCAAACACAATAAATATACCGATTAAACGTTTTGGAGCAATCAATTCAATAACGGCAGACCACAAAACAGAGTCCGAAAAATTCTTAGTAACATACGACGGCAGTAAAGAATATTATCCGCTTACAACATTAAAAACTATGTTGCAAACAAACGATTGGGGCAATCAGACGGCTTATGCAACTAAATCCCCTCTTGAAAATTCGGAAGAATTTTACGCGTACGCAACAATCAAAAATATATCACAGTCGAAAATATCTGTTAAACCCGAGGGACTTTTAATCAACACAGACGGCAGTGTATATTCGTCTGAAGATACTTTTGAGGCTGAAAGCAACGGAATAACTCTTGACGAAAACACTACTTACTATTTGTATTTCAAGAAAATCAATAACGTATGGATATTGGATAATTACGCGATTTTTAATCAATTTAATTAATCCCGAGCCGAATTTGCTTTGACAAATTCGGCTTTTGTTATCTTGACAGTTATGATACAATAAAATTAACAATCGTATTTTAAAGAGGTATTATAGCTATGAAAAAAAAACAGCAAAAGCAGATAAAAGCATTTTTAATCGAAGAATTTGGGAAAGACAGAGGCAGTGTGTTATTTGACGAGCAAGAGAAAGTGCTCAACACGATTATCAAAAACACAAAAAATAAATCAAAAAATCAGATGAAAACGCTTATTAATACAATTCTCCCACGCATAGCACTGTATAAAGTTTTTTCAAAAAATAGTTGGTGTCATTTTACGCTATAATAAAATATAAATAAAATCAATGAGGAATTAATTATGCACGCATTAGTAAATCAAGGGAACGGAAAATATTACGTTTCATACGTTTTTGGATATTACACGGACATAACAGCAACAGATGAATATGAAAGATACGTTCAAAGTATTCACAGTCCATATTTCATTGTATGGGATGAAAACAAGCAAAAACTAATAAAGTGGTTGAGAATGGTTCCAAATACAAATTACCTTATTCAACAAATTATTATTGTCGACAGAAATCGGGATAATTGGATTATCGATGATGAAGGTGAAGGTTGCGTCAATTTTCTTAGTAAAGAAATAATAGATTCCATTGTAGATGAAGAGAAACAACCGGCGGATATTATTGAAAAATGCAGAAATATTGATGTTGGATATACTTACAATGAATATACGGAGATAAAGACTGATGAAGACGTAAAGAATTTTGTAATTGCAACCGGCGAATTTCATGACGCCCGTATTATAAAAGAAATTATGCAGGCAGACGGAACTCTGTATCTTCGATTTGACGGAATTTGGGGTTGTGAAGTTGAAGTATGGTTTTGGGGCGAACTCGAATATGATACTTCTGTTCGACACATCGAAAATCTTGATCCATATTGGTCCTGTTCAACTTTAATGATAAAAGACGGATTTATTTATTTTGTGGATGAATTTTTTGAGGAAGAAGAACTGTCATTAGACTTAATTAAACAAGGTGAATATTGTTATTTTAAAGCACAACATATGAAGTATCATATTATTCCGAATTAGCACATCGCCCTTTGAGAAAGGACATCCCTTTTCTCAAAGGGCTTTTTTGATTATTTTCCTCAATTTTGTAAAGTAAACTCTATTTCCAAGAAAAAGCCTTGAATTTAATAGTGCAGTTATGATATAATAGGACTGATAGCTTTTTAGACGCAGTTATTGTATGCGTCAAAGCACACAAATTATAAACCAACCATAAAGGAGGAATCCGAATGGCAGAAAAATACGGTGAAGTACCACCGAAGTTCACAAAAAAATGGTGGGAATATTTTTGGGATTACTACAAATGGCACGTTATAATTACGGTTGTAGCTGTTCTTATTGCGTCCGTAACCATTGTACAATGTGCGACACGTCCGAAATACGATATGAATGTTGTTTACGCGGGACATATGAATTATTCCGAAGAAGAAATTAACAAGCTTAAAGAAATAATTTCCGAACGTATAAGCGACATTGACGGAAACGGCGAAAATTCAGTACTTCTAAGCACACTCGTTTTTGCGGACAATGCAGGCAGCGAAGAATACGACTATGCTATTCAAACAAAGCTCGACTTAACGTTTACGGACGACTGTTCATTTATTTATCTTATGGACAAGGCTAACGTAGACGCTCAAATGCAAAAAGAAGTTGTAGACCAAATTTATGACTGCACTGACAGTTTTATAGACTCGTCTTCCGACAAAGTCGTTAAAGCCGCTGACGGCAAAGGTTATGCGGTAAATCTAAAAGACAGCCGGCTTTTAAAAGACAATGGCATTTACTGTGACGACCTATACATTCTTATTCGCCGCAATTACAAAGATGACGAAAAAAATACTCAGGCACACGATGACTCAATCGCCGTTGCTGAGGCACTTGTAAAATAAATCACACGAAGGAGGGTTTTTATTGGCAGTCGTCAAACCCGAAATTAAAACAACAGAATATGAAATGTTTTCTCGATACAGAGAAACAGGCGACATCGCCCTTCGTGACGAAATCGTTTCTTCTTACATATATATAGCCGAAATTCTTTCACGTAAATTTATCAACCGCGGTGTTGAATATGACGATATATTTCAAGTCGCATGTATGGGAATTTTATATGCGGTTGAGCGTTTTGACCCTGACAAAGGCGTTAAATTCGCCACATATGCAACCCCTACGGTGATGGGCGAAATACGCAAGTATTTCAGAGATAAAGGCAACTTTATCCGTATCCCAAGACGTCTTTATGAAATATTCTATAAAGCGGAAAAAATCAAGCGTGTTTCAAGCGAAATTTCGCAAGAGGAAATTGCAAGAATACTCAACATTCCCGAAAAACTGCTTGAGAATGTCTACGAAGTAGGTGATACATCATTTATAAAGTCACTTGAATACGAGGCATATGCAGACGGTGAATTGAATTTCTCAAACCTTATCGGCATTGAGGACAGCAATTTTCTTATGATAGAGGACAAGGATTTTATTAAATATTGTATGAGTCGACTTTCCGCCGATGAACGCAAATTTATTGAATATCGTTACTATGACGAAAAAAGTCAAAAGGAAATTTCAGAAATAATGGGTATTTCTCAAATGCAGGTGTCGCGAATGGAAAAACGCACTTTGAAAAAATTGAGAAATCTTTATTTTAGAGATTAATTTTAGGAGGAAAAATTATGCTTACAGAAAAGAAAAAAGAATTTATTGAATTTATGATGGAATCTGATGTTCTTCGTTTCGGCGATTTCGTAACAAAGAGCGGAAGAAACACACCTTATTTCGTAAACACAGGTAACTTCCGTACAGGCAAGCAAATTGCCACACTCGGCAAGTTCTATGCCGCACTTATAAAGGAAAACTGCGGTGATAATTTTGACTGTATGTTCGGTCCGGCTTACAAGGGTATTCCTCTTGCAACTGCCGCCGCAGGTGCACTTTACAACGAATACAAAATCGACAAGCCTTATTTCTTCAACAGAAAAGAAGAAAAAGACCACGGTGAAGGCGGTTCACTTGTAGGCTACAAGCCACAGGACGGCGACAAAGTTATCATTATTGAGGACGTTATAACAGCCGGTACAGCCGTAAGAGAAACTATGCCGATACTAAAAAATGCCGCAAATGTAGAAGTTAAAGATATGTTCATTTCCGTAAACCGTTGTGAAGTAGGTCAAAACCCTGAAAAGACAACCATTATGGAAGTTATGGAGGATTTCGGAATTAACGTACACGCTATTATTACTGTTCAGGATATTTACGAATATCTGAAGCAAGACGGTTCATACGGCGATATTCTTACAAAAATGAAGGAATATATGGACACTTACTGCGTTTTCTAAACGGAGGTGATTAAAATTAAACGATTATTTAAAATTATTGTTCCGACTGTACTGCTTCTTATGCTTGCGCTTACCGCACACGCATATAATGTGGTTGATTTGCCGGAAAATATGACTTTTTCTGACGCACTCGGAGTTTTTAACGCCGATGAAATAACGCGTATAACGGTTTCGGATATTGCCGAGGGCAAATATACCGACCTCACAAAAGACGAAATAAACGAATTTTACTCAACAATTCAAGATATGACTGTTTACAGAAAGATAAACCCTACCCCATTTCGCGGTATTTCCGTAAACATCTATACAAATGACGGCGTAAAGAGCTATATGCTTAATTCGGGTTTGCAGATTGGTATGTACGGAAGCAACAATTACGTTTGCTACAAATTAAATAAGGCAAATACAGAAAAATTGCTTTATCTTGACAGTATGTACCGCGATGCAGAAGAAAAGGTGAACGGTGAGGAAATACACCGCGTTACGTCAAACGACTTTTTGAAACTTCCGTCATCACCTTGGGCACAGCCTTTTGCAAGAGAGGCGGCAAGCAAAAATATTTTGCCGTATGAATTTACAGGCAACTATTCTGAAAATATTACACGTGAACAATTTTGTATATTGCTTGCAAATCTAATTTGCGTGAAAGAAAATTACTCGTCCCTTGACAAGTATATGCAAGACCAAAACAAGCCGTATCTAAAAAATTACTTTGTCGATTGTAACGACGCTGACGATTCCGTCAACATACTTTACGCACTCGGCATTGTAAACGGTAAAGACGAATCACATTTCGACCCTGACGGCACAATAACGCGTGAAGAGGCGGCAACACTGCTATGTAAAGTTGCGGAAATGTATATGTGGATCGGAACAGAAACAAGCCTTACATACAGCGACACCGATTTAATCTCCCCTTGGGCAAAATTCTTTGTAACTTGGGCGAACGAATACGGTATAATGACAGGTATTACGGAGGAAGAATTTAATCCGCAAGGTCAGTATACTGTTGAACAAGCCGTTGCAACAATCGTCAGACTTTATAATTTGTTATCATAAGATTCTAAGGACAAAGCTGTTTTAACTTTGTCCTTTTATATTGGTACAATATTGTAATTTTATTTATAAAAATTGTCGCAAAAATACACTATACTACTTTACAACGCTAAAAAAAAGCGGTATAATATAATGTGATAAACAAATTTTGTTTATGTATGAAAAATAAAAGGAGCGTTTACAATGGAAATCTCAATCACAAAAACAACTACTCCAAAACAAAAGCCTGCTGATGAATCAAAGCTTGGTTTTGGTCAATATTATACCGACCATATGTTCATTATGAACTATGACGAGGGAGAGGGTTGGCATAACCCAAGAATCGTCCCTTACGGTCCGTTTGAACTTGATCCTGCCGCTATGGTACTTCACTATGCACAGGAAATCTTTGAAGGTATGAAGGCTTATCGTACAGCTGACGGTTCAATTCAACTTTTCCGTCCTGACAAGAATATGGCAAGAATGAACGTTTCGTGTGATCGTCTTTGCATTCCTAAGATAGATGAAGAATTTGCTATAAAGGCAATCAAAACACTTGTAGAAGTAGATAAGGACTGGGTACCTTCACTTGACGGTACTTCACTTTACATCAGACCTTACATATTCGCTACTGACGCACAAGTTGGTGTTCACCCTGCAAAGCACCTTACATTTGCAATTATTCTTTCACCGGTCGGAGCATATTATCCGCAAGGTATCGCACCTGTTAAAATCTTCGTTGAACAGAAGTATGTTCGTGCCGTAATCGGCGGTACAGGTTTCACAAAAGCCGGCGCTAACTATGCCATTTCCCTAAAAGGTCAGGAAGAGGCCGCTGAACAAGGTTATGTTCAAACTCTATGGCTTGACGGTGTTGAAAGAAAGTACGTTGAAGAAGTTGGTTCAATGAACGTATTCTTCAAAATTGACGGCGAAGTTGTTACTCCTGCTCTTGTAGGCTCAATTCTTGGCGGTATTACAAGAATGTCAATTATTGAACTTCTTCAGTCAAAGGGTTACAAAGTTTCAGAACGTCGTATTTCAATCGATGAACTTGTTGAGGCATTCAAAGCAGGTAAGCTTGAAGAAGCTTGGGGTACAGGTACTGCCGCTGTTATTTCACCTATCGGCGAACTTAAGTACGGTGACCTTGTAATGCCTGTAAACAACGGCGAAATCGGCGAAGTTACTCATATGCTTTATGATACTCTTACAGGTATTCAATGGGGCAAAATAAAAGACGAGTTCGGTTGGACAGTTAAGATAGACTAATTCAGAATCCGATAAATTGTTCGGAATGTGCAAAATATTCGATATTCAAAAAGGACGGTTTTAAAACCGTCCTTTTTGTTATCTGACTATTCTTATCACATCATCACCGACATTCACATCACCGTCTGCAACGGTTTTAAATTCCGCAAATTCATCTGCGTTACAAACTACCATAGGCGTTATCATTTTATAGCCCTGTTTCTTTATTCCGCTTAAATTAAACGTCATAAGCAAGTCGCCTTTTTTGATTTTTGCACCGTTTGCAACTTTTACGTCAAATCCGTTACCGTCAAGTTCAACTGTATCAAGACCGACATGAATTAAAATATTTGCATCATTATCCGCAGTTATTGCGATAGCGTGCTTACTTTTCGGAATGTTTTCAACCACACCGTCAACCGGTGCGAAAACCTTGCCCTCGCTCGGCTCAATCGCAATACCTTGTCCGAGTATTCCGGCAGAGAATACCTCATCATCCACCTTTTCAAGCGGTACTGCTTTTCCTCTTATCGGAGATGAAAGGAATATTTCCGTTCCGTCTGCTTTCGGTGCAGTTTCTTTTTCAGTTTGTATTTCATTATCCGCCACACCATAACCGCTTAAATCGACGCTTTCCTTACTTTCCATAAAGTCCTCCAAATGCGACTTTATAACCGTTACTCGCGGACCGTAAATAACCTGTATACCGTTACCCTTTTTAATTACACCTGCCGCACCGCTTTGTTTTAAAATATCCTCGCTGACCGCGTCACTGTTATGCACCGTAATACGAAGTCTTGTTGCACAACAGTCAATATCGGCTATATTTTCTTTACCTCCAAGTCCTTTTAAAATCAAAACAGATGTCATATCTGTCTTTCCGCCATTTTTCGCATTCACATCTGAACGCGTATAAAGCTTTGTTTCCTCATTATCCGCCTCACGACCCGGAGTTTTAAAGTTAAATTTCTTTATAAGGAACGTGAATACACCCCAATAAACGAAGAAATACACAATACCGACAAGCACGATATAAATCCAATGAGTTTTTGCATTACCTTGCATTATACCGAAAAGAGTCATATCTATAAGTCCGCCCGAGAACGTCATACCGACTCCGACACCGAATATATGCATAAGCATAAACGAGATACCTGCAAGCACACAATGCACAACATACAAAATCGGTGCAACGAACAAGAATGTAAATTCAAGCGGCTCTGTTATGCCTGTCAAAAATGCCGTCAATGCCGCCGAAAGCAAAAGTCCTCCGACAACTTTTTTCTTTTCGTTTCTGGCACATCTGTACATTGCAAGTGCCGCACCAGGCAAACCGAACATCATAAACGGAAATTTACCTGCCATAAAACGCGTTGCGTCAACGGAAAATTTCGTTGTGTTAGGGTCGGCAAGCTGTGCAAAGAATATATTTTGTGCACCGTTTATTGTCTGACCTGCAATCTCCATTGAACCTCCGACATTTGTCTGCCAAAACGGCATATAGAATACATGATGAAGGCCGAACGGTATTAACGCACGTTCGATTATACCGTAAATCAGTGTACCGATATAGCCCGTATTCTGTACGAGATTTCCAAGCATTGAAATAACTTTTTGAATATACGGCCAAATAAAATACATAAGTATTCCGACAAGCAAAAACACAACCGCCGATATTATCGGCACAAATCTTGTACCGCCGAAAAATGACAGCACTGGCGGAAGTTGTATTTTGTAAAATCTGTTGTGCAGTGCCGCCGTGCCAAGTCCGACAATGATACCGCCGAACACGCCCATATTAAGCGTATATATACCAAGTACCATTGACGTTGCACCGCTCAGACCGAGATTTTGCTCCAAATTCACAACAGCCTGTTCCATTGCGTCCATACTCATATCGCCGCCGGCATAATTTACGGAAATCAACGCACTTATGGCAGTGTGCATAATAAAAAACGCAATAACACTCGCAAGTGCGGCGACTTCCTTTTCACGTTTCGCCATACCGATTGCAACACCGATTGCAAAAAGCAATGGCAAATTATCAAAAACGATACTTCCGGCGGCACTCATAACCGTTAAAATGCCGTGAATTATCGTTCCCGGTCCCATTATGCCGTAAAGGCCGTATGCTTTAAGCATTGTTTCATTTGTGAAAGAACTTCCTATACCCAGAAAAAGTCCTGCAACAGGCAAAATTGCAATCGGTAGCATAAACGACCTGCCGACGCGTTGCAGAACTTCAAAAACTTTATTATTCTTCAAATTCTCTTCCCTGCTTTCCATTAAACTATGTTAATATTTTGTGCATATTCTGCTATTCTACAAGTGGGAATTTATTGAAATTAAATGTTTTTATTATATATTATCATAAGTCCTTTAAGCAAAAGTTCGTCATCAAGAATTATGTCATTTTTACAATGCGGAACAACCGTACTTGCAAGTCCGCCTGTTGCGACAACTTTCGCCTCACCGATTTCTTCCTTGATACGCTCAATCATTCCGTCCATACTTGACGCAGTACCGTACAATATACCGCTTTTCATACAGTCAACGGTATTTGAGCCGATAATCTTTTTCGGTTCTTCAAGGCTAATTCTCGGAAGTTGCGACGTACCGCTTACCATTGCGTTAAGCGAAATACCCATTCCAGGCATTATAACACCGCCGATGTAGTTGTTATTCTTATCGACTACCGAAATAGTCGTTGCGGTGCCAAGGTCAAATATTATAATCGGTGCACCGTATTCATGTATTCCCGCAACCGCGTCAACAACCAAGTCACTGCCGAGTTGTGCGGGATTGTCTATAACAATGCTTAAACCCGTCTTTATACCCGGTCCGATAATCATTGCCTCACAGCCTGTAATTTTCTTTATTGCTCTTTTCATAGTGATTGTGACAGTAGGAACAACCGATGATATTATCGCACCGTCAATTTCAGAAAAATCAATGTTGTAAAGCTCCAAAATCGTCTTTATCGAAACAGCATATTCAAGCTCCGTTGCAGTGTGATTTGTAGAAATTCGTTCCACAAACGAAACTTTGTTGTCCTTACAACATCCTACCACTATGTTTGTATTTCCAATGTCTATTGCAAGTATCATTTTTTTATCCCCTTAATTTAAACTTATATATAATTATAGCATATTAATATATATAAGTCAAAAGGGCGGCCAATGACCGCCACTACTACCTCGTAGCGACGACCAGAGGTCGCCGTTTATTAAAACATATCTTTTTTCTTTTTAATATATCTTCTTATTAATATAATCAATGACGCAATGACGCACACTGACATAAATGCCGGAACTATCACTTTATTCGGTGTTTGTTCTTCTGACGACTTCATATCAGTCCAAAGCGTCTGCATTTTCTGATTTGCCTCATCTGAAAGATTACAGAAAACAGTCGTTTTTTCCTCGATATAATCATCATCAAGATAAGATATACCGTCATTTTTCACTTCATCATCAAGCATTTCATATGCTTTTTGGTTTGGAGTTGAATATCCGATAAAATCTGCAATCGCATATGCAACGTCAGGCTCATTCAAGAAATTAATATACATTTCCGCCGCCTCTTTATTTCTGCAGCCCTTAGGAATACAAACCGCATCTATAAACAAGTTTGTACCGCTGTCGGGAATTACAAAACCAAGGTCCTCATATTCGTCCATAAGCGTTACAGCGTCACCTGCGTAATACGGTGCTATTATTGCCTCACCTGCACCCATCTTATCAAATATTTCGTCCATTACATACGCCTGAACAACTTTTTTCTGTTCTTTCAGCTTTTCCGCCGCTTTTTCAAGTTCTTCGCTGTTTTCAGTATTAAGCGAATATCCAAGCATATTTTCCGCAATCGCAAATGCGTCACGCGGATTATCGAACATCAATATTCTGCCCGAATAATCTTCGTCCCAAAGAATATCCCAGCCAATATCCTCCTCATCTACAACAGTCGTATCATAGATAATTCCGACCGTTCCCCATGTATACGGCACGGAATACTTTGAGCCGGGATCATATTCCGAGCTCTTAAACTTATCCATTATATTTGCAAAATTCGGAATATTCGACTTATCAAGCGGTTCAAGCATATTCTCTTTTATCATTCTTGAAATCATATAATCTGAAGGAATGATAATATCATAAGTCGAGCCGCCGCCCTTCAACTTTGCGTAAAGCTCCTCGTTCGTAGCATATGTACTGTAATTTACCGTTATGCCCGTAAGCTTTGTAAATTCGGCGTTTAAGTTAAGTACGCCCTCCTCACTTCCGTCAGGAATATATTCACCCCAGTTATACACGTTTATTGATATGCCGTCATTCTTAAACCGCGTATAGTATTCGGGATTATCAACCGTTACAGTCTGTACTTCCGTTGTTTCTTCCGTATCTGCCGTTTCCTCCGTATCGTATTCCTCAATATGCGCACAACCGCTTGCAAGCAAAAGCGACATTGAAATTAAAGCAAGTATAAATTTTTTCATCATTTAACACCTCGCTTTACCGCATTTCTACGCTCAATTACATTCTTAGCAACAAGCACTATAACCACGATTACAAAAATTATTGTCGAAAGTGCGTTTATTTCAGGGCTTACCTTACGTCTTGTCATTGAATAAATCGTAATCGGCAATGTTTGTGACGTTGCACCGCTTGTAAAGTAACTGATAACAAAATCATCAAGCGAAAATGTGAACGACATCAAAAATCCCGAAATTACACCCGGCAATATTTCAGGCAAAACAACCTTGAAAAATGCCGAAACAGGACTGCACCCCAAATCCTGTGCCGCCTCGTAAAGATGCGGATTCATCTGTCTGAATTTAGGCATTATGTTCAGAATTACATACGGCACGTCAAACGTGATATGTGCTATGATAAGCGTCACAAAGCCAAATTCAAAATTCATTCTTGCCGCAAAGAACACGAACAAAAGCATAAGTGAAACACCCGTAACGATTTCGGGGTTAATAATAGGAATGTTCGTACCCTGCATAACAATCGTTCGCGGCAGTTTTTTCATATTGTTTATACCGATTGCCGCCGCAGTACCGAGAATTGTCGCGGCGATTGACGCAACTGTCGCAACTATTACTGTATTTAAAAGCGATTTCATTATAAGTCCGTTATGAAACAGCTTTATGTACCAATCAAATGTAAATCCCGAAAACACCGAACGGCTTTTTGTTACGTTAAACGAAAACACGATAAGCACAAAAATCGGTATATACAGGAACAATAAAACAAGAGCCATATAGACCTTTGATAATTTTTTCAATTAAATCCCACGTCCTTTCTTATAAACTTACATAAGCACCTTATCTTCATCATCATCAAACTGATTAAGTATTGTCATAATCAGCAGAATGATAACCATAAGCACAAGCGAAATTGCCGCACCTAAGTTCGGATTATACGAATTTCCGAGAAACTGCATTTCTATAAGGTCACCGATAAGCAGGTTAGAACCGCCGCCGAGCATTCTTGAAATGATAAATGTACTGATTGCCGGCACAAACACCATTGTGATACCCGACATTATTCCGGGCATACTCAGCGGTACAATAACCTTGAACATAGTCTTTACATTGTTACAGCCCAAATCGTGAGCCGCCTCGATAACGCTTTTATCTATCTTTTCCATTACAGTATAAAGTGGAAGGATCATATACGGCAAATAGTTATAAACCATACCAAGCACAACCGCACCCGATGTATTCAGCATTTTAAACGGACCAAGTCCGAAAAGCCCAAAAAAGCTGTTAATAAGTCCGTTATTGCCCAAAAGTGTCATCCATGCGTACGTTCTCAAAAGAAAGTTCATCCACATTGGGAGCATTACTATCATAAGCACCGTACTTTGATAGCTTTTATCCGTATTGGCAAGTATCAGTGCAAGCGGATACGCTATGATAAGACATATCACCGTCGCGACCGCCGCAAGCCATATTGAACGAATAAATATATTTGAATACTGCGACACCGCCGCAAGATTGTCAAGCGTAAATGCTCCGTTTGTATCGGTTAAAGCAAAGTATGCCACCATTATAAGCGGAACAATAATAAATATCGCCATCCACAAAAGATAAGGAGCGGAAACAAGTTTTTTCATCATCTCTACCTCCTTAATCGTTCATCTTGTGCATAATATGTATGTCATACGGATCGAACTTTATACCGACCGTACTTCCCACTTCTGCCGCCTTTGTCGAATGTACAAGCCAATCGTGGTCATAAGCCTCGATAAGCATTTCATAATGCACACCCTTAAACGTGACAGACTGCACAACACCCGAAATATGTGAATCGTCAGGCTTAACAAGCTGAATATCCTCAGGACGTATAACAACGTCAACAGGTTTATTTTCACCGAAGCCCGTATCAACACATTCAAATCTGTGACCGTTTATCTCAACAAGCAAATCCTTAACCATCATACCGTTTAGGATATTGCTTTCACCGATAAAGTCGGCAACGAATGCGTTTTTAGGCTCATTATATATATCAACCGGAGAACCGATTTGCTGAATATCACCGTTATTCATTACCACGACCGTATCACTCATTGTAAGAGCCTCCTCCTGGTCGTGTGTTACATATATAAACGTAATTTCAAGGCTTTGCTGAATACGCTTTAATTCAATCTGCATATCTTTTCTAAGCTTCAAATCAAGTGCGCCCAAAGGCTCGTCAAGAAGAAGCACCTTCGGCTCATTGACAAGTGCCCTTGCAATGGCAACTCTCTGCTGCTGACCGCCGGAAAGTCTGTCGATTGAGCGTTTTTCAAAACCTTTAAGGTTTACAAGCTCCAGCATTGCTCCGACACGCTTTTGAATTTCCTTATCAGAAAATTTCTTTATCTTCAATCCGAATGCAATATTATCATACACATTCAAATGAGGAAAAAGCGCGTATCTCTGAAACACCGTATTAACATTACGTTTATAAGGAGGTATATTATTAATCTCCTTACCGTCGAATCTGACAATACCGCTGTCAGACTTTAAAAACCCACCTATAATTCTAAGTGTGGTTGTCTTTCCGCAGCCCGATGGGCCGAGAAACGTTACAAACTCTTTGTCCTTAATGTCAAGATTGATGTCGTTTAAAATCTTCTCACCGTCAAAGGAAACGGCAATGTTTTCAAGACTAATAATATTTTTGTTCAATTCTCTACCTCCCGATAAATTTTAAATAAATTTTATTTCGCATAAATGCAAAAAAAATTATATCATATTTTGTATTACGTTTGCAATAAAAAACAGTTTTTTTTTACATAATATTAACGTAGAATTAGTTGTGATATTTTATGATTTCCATTTAAACAACAGCACACCGCCTATCATAAGTGCCATTCCGATGTATTTATTCCAAGTAAACGCAACCTTTTCGCTGCCCATAAGACCGAACGCGTCAATCAACGCCGCAACGAAAAGCTGTGAAATCAATATAATTGAAATTGCCACCGTAGGACTTAATTTGCCTATACCGAGCATAACCGTTACAGTTATAATTATCCCCAGTACACCGCCCAAAAGATAGAATTTATTCACGTCCGCTATACCTTTAAAACTGCCTTTGCCCATTATCCACACCGCAATAAGCGACAATAAAAATGCCGTTCCCTGAACAAATGCGTTTGATTCGTATATTCCTATTTTATCCGAAAGACGTGTATTCATAACACCCTGTATACTCATTGACGCACCCGCTATTATACTGAAAATTATTCCTGCCATAGTTAAGCCACTCTCCTTTATTTTAGCTTACCCCATAAAGAAAAATTTATCCAAAAAAAAAATGAAAAAAGCACCTAAATAAGTGCTCTTTTCATTTTGCTATGTATAGGATAAAAGGGTAGAATGTAATTTCTTTCTACAAATATATTATAGCATACTGCAAAACACTTTGCAAGTCTTTTTTAGAAAAATTTAAACTTTTTTCCAACCCTATTATCCGTTTTAATATATCCTCTGTCTTAACTGTATAGGGGGGAGATTAATTTCTTGTTAAAACAGTCGGATATTATTAAACCTTTATTTTCCGTAAAACTCTGTTGCGGCAAGTGACAATACAATATTCAAATTGCCGTTTCTGCATCTTAATTCGTCAATAAACTTCTTTTCATCGGCATCTTTATTCATATTAACCGAATATGTAAGTTCATACAGCGAGCCCAAATCTGTTGTTCTGACCTTTTGTAATGTATAATCTTTTGAGTATTTCTTGATTATTTCATCAAATATACCCTCGTAATCAAGATTTTCGGGAATGGTAATTTTCAAATTTTTAGCCGTTGTATTAGGCTTACCGAATTTGATTTTTGAAATCACAATCATAAACAGGCAAAGCAATAAAACAAACAATGCTCCGTATCCGTAAAGACCTACACCGCACGCAAGACCTGCCGCAATATCAAAAAAAATATATCCTATATCCTCCGGATCGCCGGGTGCCGAACGGAAACGAATAATTGACAATGTTCCCGCAAGAGAAAATGCTCTCGCCACGTTACTTCCCACAAACAAAATTATAACCGTCAAAATTATCGGCAGCATTGTAAGCGTAATCGCAAAACTCTGCTGATATTTATTTTTATGTGTACCCATATATGTAAGACTTATAACAAGTCCGAATATAAGTGCCGCCGCCATTGCGACTATTGCCATAGACAAGGTTAGCGTTATGCCTGAATCCGATGTTGATGTTATTGAATTTATTAAATTATCCATTCTCTTTTATCCTCCTATATTATACTGCTTGTTTTTGATTTCCGAATACAAATATTTTTTGTTTCGGCATTTCCTTTTGTCTTGCCATAATATTTTTGTACTCCGTACCGTATTTTGAAAAACTTGATGAACGAATTTCAAATTCCGAAAGCATTTCGCAAAGCCACAACGGTTTTGCCAAACTTGTTTTTATTTCCACAAGCCACACGTCACTGTCTAAAAGTCTTTTTCCGTGGTCGCCCGACTCCAGCAATAAATCACTTCTTCTTGTACGAATGTTTGTATCAAACGATATTCTCAAATCGTCATTGCCTTTTTCAAAATAAGCCAATCTGTCATATGCGATATAGACTTTCGGCTCAAGGTCGTACAAATTAAGGCAATATTCAAGTTCATTTAAAACCTGACCGTTCATATAATCCTGTAATTCCGGTTTCACTCCTGTTTCAATAAAATCATATGCCTCTCCAAGTTCCAATGTTGTACGGCGTTTATTCACAAGACCTCTGTATTTCTTTTTTATTTCAAGAAACACCTTTGAATTCATATCCGGTACACCGTAAGAACGAAGTCTTAACTTTTCCTTATATGCCGGTTTTGAAAGCGACTCTCTTATAAGAGAATTGTCTTTCGTGTCGTAATAAATATTTGCTATGGTATAAAGCGAATGTTCGCCGCAATGCGAATCAAGTTCCATATGCTCATCCATAATCTCCAAAACCTTATTAAAAGTTTTCGTGTCGAGCTTATATTTATGCTCGTAACGATTAAAAATCTCTATTGCCATAAGTCCTCATCTCCTCTTTTATCCTTTCTTTGATTTCATTGTACGGTATAATCCTTAAATAAACCTTAAAATGTAAAATTAATTTCAGAAAATTTTTCTCCGATGAAATTTCTACTATATAATACGCAAAAAAAATTTTAAAATTAAGGTACATTTAAGAAAACTATGCTATAATATAGATATAAAATGATAAAAGAGGGTGAGCGAATGCGAATACTTGTTGTGGAGGACGAGCTTCATTTATCGGAAGCTTTGTCACATATATTAAAGAAAAACAATTACACCGTTGACGTTGCAAACGACGGTGAAACAGGACTTGACGACGCATTAAGCGGTATATATGACGTTATTGTCCTTGATATAATGTTACCCAAAACGGACGGTATAACCGTTTTAAAAACCTTGCGTTCGGAGGGTTTTGACACACCTGTTATACTTCTTACCGCAAAAAATGAAATTCCCGATAAAGTTCTCGGACTTGACAGCGGTGCGGACGATTACCTCGCAAAGCCGTTTAACACCGAAGAACTGCTTGCAAGAATAAGGGCATTAGGCCGCAGACGCGGTGAAATAGTAGCAAACACAAATACTATTTCATACGGTGATATAACTCTTAACACTTCTTCATTAAAGCTGACGGCAGGTTCGTCGGAAATAACTCTTACATTAAAAGAAAGCGAACTGCTTGAACATTTAATGTTACACAAAGAAATGGTTTGTTCAAAGGAACAGATTATAGAAAAATTATGGGGTTTTGATTCTGAGGCTGAATCCAATCACGTTGAAGTATATATATCATTTCTCCGCAAAAAACTTGCGTTCGTACATTCAAAGGTGTCCATTAACACCGTAAGAGGTGTCGGCTACACTTTAAGCGAATAGGGGGACTTGGGTATGTTTAAAAAACTTAGAAATAAACTTCTTATAATAAACACGCTCATAATTGCGGCACTTGTTTTATCGAGTTTTTCCGTTATTTATATTATGACGGCTCAAAACGTAAACAAAAGCATATCGCAAAAACTTGACAGAGCGATTGAATTTATTCGTCCCGACCACAATCCGCGACAAAAAGACAATATGCAAAAGCCGATTGACGATGTACCGCCCGACCAAAACGGCGATGTACCGCCCAATCCGAATACAGTCGACCCAAATGCGGACAACATAAACAAAAATGACAAACAAAAGCAGGAATTTTCGCTTACATTCACTGTCACAACCGATACGGACGGCAATGTTGAAAAAGTCAACGCTCCGTTTGATTTAACCGAAGATTTCTATACAGACAAAATAAATGACATTATTTACGGTTCGGAGGACAAAGGACAAATCCGTTCGTCAAACGGTTACTGGTCATACAAAGTTGTACCGCTTGATACAGGTTTTATAATTGCATTTACGGAATGTCAAGCCGAACACGCAATGCTTAGAAATTTATTTTTGATACTTCTTTTAGTCGGCGTAGTTGCACTTACGGTAGCGTTTTTAATCAGTCTGTCGTCCGCAAACCGTTCAATCAAGCCGGTTGAAGAATCGTACAACAAGCAAAAACAGTTTGTCGCAGACGCGTCACACGAACTGAAAACACCGCTTACAACGATTAATACAAATGTTGACGTACTTCTGTCACATCAGGAAAATACTATAGGCGAAGAAAAAAAATGGCTTGATTACATCAAAACAGAGACCGAAAGAATGACAAAACTCACAAATGACCTACTGTATCTCGCAAGAATTGACCACGACGACGGAAACGTGATTTTCAGCAAGGTTTCATTTTCGGAGGCAGCTGAAAGCGTTATACTTCTTATGGAGGCAGTCATTTTTGAAAACAACGTAAACCTTACTTACGACATCACTCCCGATTTATTCGTAAACGGCTCGACCGAACAGCTTAAACAGCTTGTTATGATACTTCTTGACAATGCAGTCAAATACACACCGAAATCCGGCGACATTAATATAACTCTTACTCACGAATCATCTGATGCGGTATTGACAGTCAGAAATACAGGTGTCGGAATTTCTGAGGACGCACAAAAACAAATATTTGAACGTTTCTATCGTGAGGACAAGTCAAGAGCAAGAGAAAGCGGCGGTTACGGGCTTGGTCTTGCAATAGCAAAAGCTATCACAACCGCTTGCAAAGGCAGTATTAAGGTTTACTCAAAAAAGAATGAATATACGGAATTTACCGTTAAAATACCTGTGGCGAAGTAAAGCCCTCTCCGGCACTCGTACCTCGTGACACTTCCCCTCAAAGGGAGGCAACAAAAAAGACGACTACAAAGGCAGTCCTTAATAAAACAATAACAATGTTTTCTTTGAAACAGCATAGTATTATCTATGTTGTTTTTTTGTTTTGCCTGCCATTCTTATGGAATAGCAAGCAAAGCGTGTGTAGCCACACACGGCAAATTTGATTTTGGATTTTTGGGATATTCCCAAACCCTTTTTGATGAAAAATTTTTGCTTGTCCCTCTATTACTACTACGCTTGAAAAACGATTTTTGCCAAAGGTCGAGGTAAAAAAATATATATTAACACAATGGATTTTAAAAGAATGTTAAATAAAATTAACAAATTTATTTATTTTTAAAACAAGTACTTTTCTTTTTTTTGTTTTTGTGTTATAATTCATATAAAATGTAGGGCAGTGTAAAGTGAATTATGAAAACTACGGAAAATTTTATTTTCTTTGTGTAATATTTTATCATACTCCAAAATACTTGTAAAGCCTGAAATAAACGGGATTTCAGCCCAGTATTGACAAGCATTTCGGAGTATGATTTGAGGTAATTACCAAGAAAATAAGGGGAGGTAATCGTCATTTTATACAATGACGCACCGTAAACCGCATAAACACTAGGGTTTTCGAAAAGGTTCATAAAAACATTTTACACTACCAAATGTAGAATGGAGGAATAGAAAATGAATCCAGTATTAAAATATCGCGGCGGCAAATCAAGAGAAATCCCTCGCTTTTTGCAATATATCCCAGATGACTTTAATCGTTACGTTGAGCCGTTTTTTGGTGGTGGTGCAGTTTTCTTTTATCTTGAGCCGGATAATGCTATTGTCAATGATCTAAATCAACGGTTAATGACATTTTATACACAATTAAGAAATAACTATGCTACAATGCGAACTCAATTAGATGAATTACAATCGTTGTATGAAAAAAATCAGCTTGAGTTCAAAGAACTAAAATATAAAAATCCCGAAATTAGAGTACCAAATGCGAATGAAGAATTATATTATAATATGAGAACATTATTCAACAATCCAGACGACACATATTTAGATGGGGTTTTGTATTTTTTTATCAATAAAACAGCATATTCTGGTATGATTAGATATAATAATAATGGCGAATACAATGTTCCATTTGGTCGCTATCCTAATCTTAACACAAAATTGATTACACAACAGCATAGTGAACTATTGCAAAGAGCGGAATTATATAGCGTTGATTATCGAGAAATTTTCGATATGACACAAGAAGATGATTTTATATTTTTAGATCCGCCATACGACTGTGTGTTTAATGACTATGGGAATATTGATCTTATGAACGGATTTGATGAAGCTGAACATCGTAGATTAGCGGCTGATTTTAGGAATTTAAATTGTCGAGCACTGATGATAATCGGAAAAACACAATTGACCGAAGAATTATATGGTGATTTTATATTTGATGAATATTATAAAAATTACTCTGTAAATATTAGAAATAGATTTAATAATGATAAAATGCACATTGTTGTTAAAAACTATTAAAGGAGTGATATTGATGGCAAGAATAGATAATAAGGCACTATTTTTTACAACATCTCCTCGAACCCCTAGCAAAATGATACCAGAAATAAAATTGTTAAATGAACAGTTTGGCGGTAAGAAATGGAATGCTAAAACCCAAATAGAATTCATTTAGTGTCTGGCTAAATCGGATTTTTTTGAGGGTAGTGGTTCTCCAAAAGATAAAGCATTTAGTGCTCGAGATAGGATTAACCGTGCACCAAAAGCGTTGGGGTTTGTTGATCTTAACCCCCAAATTGCATTAACTGAAGCAGGCAAAGATTTAGTTTATGGAAAAAGACCTCAAGAAGTATTCTTACGGCAATTATTAAAATTTCAATTGCCTTCCCCATATCACATAGAAAGTCAAAAAATAAGGGGAACTTTTTATGTGAAACCATACCTGGAAATATTTCGTTTAGTACGTGATCTTGAATATATTACGTTTGACGAATTAAAAATATATGCAATTCAGCTTACAGATTATAGAAAATATGAAATTGTAAAAGGCAAAATTCTTGATTTTCGTAAAGAGAAAGAAATGTGTAAAGGACAATATAAGAAATTTGTCAATGAAAAGTGGAATGATGCGATTATGGAAATATACGGCGATATAATTGCAGAAGGAAGAACTAAAACGAGGGAAAGAATAGATACGAGCATTAAAAGCTTTATATCAACGAAGAAACGTAACTTAAGAGATTATGCAGATGCTTGTTTTAGATATTTACGATATACTGGGTTGATTTCGATTACTCATAGAAGCAGAACTGTTTCTATCTTTCCAGACAAGATCAAAGAGGTTGATTACTTTTTGTCAAGTATTGACAGGCAACCAATACATACTGAGAATGAAATCGAATATAAAAAATACTTATTTTCGTCAACTATTCCCATTCTTTTCGTAGATGAAAAGGATAATGTTATAGATAACCTTATGAGAATTGACTCCTATACAAGGCGAGAATTAGAAATTAAAAACATAGATGAACTTAAAGACTTACGAGACAAGGTTCTTAATTCAAAAAAAGAAGCAGTTATACGGGAACAAGTCACAGAAATCAAATCATATTCATTGTATTCCGAAATAATAGATACATTTAATGAAATAATATCGGATGAATTATATGATGCGCCACTTATATTTGAATATAATACTTGGCGAGCGATGACTATGCTTGACGGAGGAAATATAAAAGGAAATTTTAAATTCGATGATATGGGTCAACCTTTATCTACCGCTCAAGGAAATATGCCTGATATTGAGTGTGATTATGGTGATTTTGCCTTGTCTGTTGAGGTTACTCTGCAATCCGGTCAAAGACAATATGAATCAGAGGGGGAGCCAGTTGCACGACATTATGGGCAAATGAAAAAACGCACCGGAAAAGACTCTTACTGTCTATTTATAGCTCCGAATATAAATGGTGCGGCTTTAGCACATTTCTTTGCCTTAAATAAGATGAACATAGCATATTACGGAGGAAGAACAAAAATTATTCCGCTTGAACTTGATCAATTTATGAAAATGATAGAAAATTCGTATAATTATACAACACATCCAACACCAAAAGATATACGAAGATTTTTGGATAAAGTTATTGATCAAATTAATTTATCAGAAAACGAGGATGATTGGAATATACAAATTCAGAATTGTGTAAATAATTGGTTAGTAGCATAGAGATTATTGTATGTTTGCGGATAAATTTAAATCAGCTTTAATAAAAACAATATTAAAATTTAATATGGACAAATAAGAACATAAGAGTAACCGCATAAAAACGGTTACTCTTGTCATTATGGGGAAAAGGCATTTTCCCTATACCCCTTTTGCAGACTTGATGTTTTGTATCAAAACGAATTTGACACAAAACATCAAGTGTAAATTTGTGTGTATGTAGAAAATAAAACCCCATTTTTGAGTGAAGTAATGATATTATATTACCTCGCCGATTTCACCCCTTAAAAGTCGCATAAAACAAGGCTTTTTTAACGCTTAAATGCCCACATATAACGCATTGATATTCATAGAATATAAAAGCACGCATACCACCTTAAAAAGTGATATGCGTGCTTTTTAGCAACTCCGTTTGACAGTCTGTTGATTTACTGTTTTATCAATGACTGTCAAAAGTCGTCTTTTTTTTGTTACTCAACGATTAACTTATTTATATTAACAACGTCACCTGCACCCATTGTAAATACAATATCGCCCTCTTTGACGTTCTTTTTCAAAAACTCGGCAATATCCTCGAATTTATCGATATACTGTGCATTTACTCCGCGTTTCTTAATATCCTCCGCAAGATTTTCAGGTTTTGTAACACCGTCAAACTTTTCACGTGCAGCATATATATGTGTCAAAATCAATTCGTCCGCATCATCAAATGCACCGACAAATTCGTCCCACAATGTTCTTGTTCGTGAGAAAGTGTGCGGCTGGAACACGCACCAAACTTTATTGTGCGGGAATTTTTGTGCCGCGTGAAGTGTCGCTTTTATTTCTGTCGGGTGGTGTGCATAGTCGTCAATCACAACCGCACCGTTTAAAAATCCTTTTTTCTCAAAACGTCTGTGCGTACCTTTAAATGTTTCAATCCCCTTTGCGGCAGTTTCCGCGTCAACGCCCATAAGATTACATACCGCAACCGTGGCAAGCGAATTTAAAATATTGTGTTCGCCCGGGACATTAAGTTTTATATGACAAACCTTTTCACCGTTTTTCATAACGTCAAAGCTCGGAAAACCTGCGTGATACACAATGTTTTCAGGGTAATAATCAAACTTGCTTTCCATTCCGTAAGTGATTATGTTAAGGTCATCTGCGTTTTCAAGCACTTTTTGAACATTCTTATCTCCGCCCATTGCAACGACATAACCTATATCCTTTGTCAAGTACGCAAACTGTCTGAAACTTGCGATTATCTCGTCAATTCCCGAAAAGAAGTCAAGATGATCTTCCTCAACATTTGTTATAAGGGCGATTGTAGGATAAAATTTCAAAAAGCTGTTTGTGTATTCACAAGCCTCTGTAACAAAATAATCCGATTTACCCGTTCTGATATTTCCGCCGATTAAATCAAGCTCACCGCCTACGCTGATTGTAGGGTCAAGATTTGCACCGATAAGTGCGTGTGCAAGCATTGATGTTGTCGTGGTTTTACCGTGCGTTCCGCTTACGCCGACAGCGTGCTTGTAATTTTTCATTATCGCACCCAAAAACTCGGCTCTGTCTATAAGGCGAATGCCCTTTTCCTTTGCAAGCACAATTTCGGGATTATCGGCTTTTGCCGCCGCCGTATATACAACAAGCGATGCCTTATTTATGCCGTCCTCGTTAACGGCACCGTGACCGTACACAATATCCGCACCCATATTTTCAAGCTTTTCGGTTATAGCACTCTTATTCCAGTCCGAGCCGGAAACGCCGTAGCCGTCTTTAAGCACAATTTGTGCCAAACCGCTCATACTTATTCCGCCTATACCGATAAAATGTATATTTGCCGTCTTATCTATATCAGACATTTGAAATCTATTCATCATATATCCCCTCGTATCTCATATTAATATATTAATTATATACCTTTATCAACAAATTGAAAACCCTTTTTTATAAATTTGTCCAATTAAAAATCGTATCTTGTAATTTTTTCGCCATTTTCACCATAAAATCTGTGCAAAGCACTTGACAAATTGAGCGAATTGCTATATTATTAAATTAGTAAAATTTGTCGGAAGGTGATGAAAAACATGGAAATTACAGACATCAGAATTAAAAAAGTAGCCAGCGAAGGAAAAATGAAAGCTGTCGCATCTGTTACATTTGACAATGCGTTTGCTGTCCATGACGTAAAGGTTATTGAAGGTCCGGAAAAGCTGTTTGTTGCTATGCCAAGCAGAAGAACTCCTGACGGTGAGTACAGAGATATTGCTCATCCGATAAACAGTGATATGAGAAATATGCTCGAAAGCAAGGTTCTTGCCGCATATGATGCGATTGAAGACGAGCCTGCTCCGGAAACAGCTGAATAATATAAAAGACAGATTACTTTTTGTAATCTGTCTTTTGTTATCTTATTTTATTCCAAAGCATTTTTTTGCATTTTCATATGTTGCGGTTTCGATTTCTTCAACAGAAATACCCTTTACCGCAGCAAGTCTTTCTGCAACATAGTGGATATAAAGCGAACTGTTTCGCTTTCCTCTGTGCGGTTCGGGTGTAAGGTACGGCGAATCGGTTTCAATAACAATTCTGTCAAGCGGTACATACTTCGCCACCTCAACAGGTCTTACCGACTTTTTAAACGTAAGTGAACCGCCGAACGCAATATACATTCCCCAATCAAGTATTTCCTTTGCCATTTCAACACTTCCCGCATAGCAATGGAATACTCCTCCGACTTCGCTCACCTTATGTTCACGCAAAATATCCATACAATCCTTATGCGCTTCTCTGTCGTGTATAACAACCGGCATTTTAAGCTCTCGTGCAACGTCCACTTGTCTTGCAAACCACTTTTGCTGAATATCACGCGGTGAAAAATCATAAAAATAGTCAAGTCCTATTTCACCTATCGCTTTAACTTTCGGATTTTTTGCATATTCCTTCAGCTTATCCATATCCGCCTCGGTAAGTTCTGAAACCTCGTGCGGATGTATTCCGACCGACGCATAGACGAACGGATATTTTTCACATATCGCAAATATATCCGGCACCTCGTCAAGTGACGAACACGAATTTAAAATAAGTCCGACATTATTTTCATTCATCGCCGACAGCACTTCATCGACATCATCTTTAAACCTCTCATCATTATAATGTGCGTGAGAATCAAACAACATAACTTTCACCTGATTTCTAAAATTTCTTTTTCCGTTATCACAAAATTCATCGGTACATCGTGACTTTCCGTAGGTATTTTTTCAAGTATCTGAAAATCATAGCAAAGCCCTATTTTCACTGCTTTGCTGCTTTCAAGCAGTCTGTCGTAATACCCTTTTCCAAATCCCATTCTTCCGCCGTTACTGTCAAATGCAAGTCCCGGTACAAGAATAACGTCAATATTATTTTCGTCAGCCTTTCGTACCGTTTTCGGCTCTAAAATGCCATATGCACCTTTTTTCATATCGTCCATACTGTTTATATACGAAAGCGACAACGTACTGCTCTCAATATCGGTTATCGGCACAACAATTTTTTTGTCCTGTTCCCAAAGTTCTTTGATTATTTCAACGGTATCAGGTTCTTTGAACGCAGATATGAACGTACATATTGTTTGGGCTTGTTTCACACACTCAACCCCAAGCAGCCTTTGACGAATTTCATCACTTTTAATTTTAACCTCGTCCTTAGATAATGCACGACGTTTGGCACGCATATCTTCCCTTATCTCGTCCTTAATCAATACTGCATTGTCTCCTTTACTCTGTCGGCAGTTTCCTTGTCCTTTAGAATAGCCAGCATGGCAAACCCGAAATCAGCCGCCGCGCCTGCGCCCTTGCCGGTTATAAACTTACCGTCAACAACAACTTTATCCGACTTTACGTCTGCACCGTAAAGATACTTTTCGTAACCCGGGAAACAAGTCGCTTTTTTATCCTCAAGTAACATTTTCTTACCCAAAATTGACGGTGCGGCACAAATTGCCGATACATAAATACGGTTTGCAACCGCATAATTCAAAAGTCCGTGTACATCGTTTGACGCGTCAAGAATTTCGTGACCGATACCGCCCGGCAACATTAAAAGTTCCATCTTTTCAGGCTCAACCTCGTTAATCTCAATATCGGCTGTCACCTCAATACCGTGTGCGCCGGTTACTGTCTTGCCCTTTACGCCGACTGTCGTAACCTCCACGCCGCCTCTTTTTAAAATATCTATAGGTTCGATTGCCTCAACTTCCTCGAAACCGTCCGCAAGCATTACATATACCATAAAAATCTATCCTTTCATCTTTTTTTACTATTATATCACGCCTATAAATAATTCACAATAAGTTTACATAATTTTTGTTGTTTTATATTCAAATATCTGGTATAATATTAATAAAGTTATATGGAGCGAATTTTTTTCATATACTAAATTTAAAACAAACGGAGGAATATATATGCGAGAGAAAATTGTACCTATCGAAGTTACTCCCGAAATGATGAAAATGCTTGAAATTTGTAAAAAGAATAAAAGCATTAATCCTGAGTTATATACCCAATATGACGTTAAAAGGGGGTTGAGAGACATTAACGGTAAAGGTGTTCTTGCCGGACTTACCGAAATAGGCGAAATTCATGCCTATGATACACTCTCTGACGGATCATCAAAACCTTGTGACGGTAAACTTTATTATCACGGTTATGATGTCGAGGACCTTATTAATGGTTTTATCCGCGACAAAAGGTTTGGCTTTGAAGAAGTTACATATTTACTTCTTTTCGGTGAACTTCCAAACAAAAATGAGCTTGATATTTTCACAAAGACACTTTCACATATGCGAACTATTCCGCCGTCATTTGTGCGTGATATTATCATGCAAGCACCGAGTAAGGATATGATGAACGCACTTTCAAGAGGTGTGCTTACGTTGTATGCTTATGATGATAAAGCCGACGATGTGTCACTTCCGAACGTTTTAAGACAGTGTTTGCAGTTAATCGCGCAATTTCCGTTGTTGTCGGTTTACGGCTATCAGGCATTTAAGTATTATCATGAAAACGACAGTTTTATCGTTCATGCACCTAAACCGGAGCTTTCGACTGCGGAAAATATACTTCATATGTTGCGTAACGACAGTCAATATACGGAGCTTGAGGCGAGAATTCTTGATATTGCGTTGATACTTCACGCCGAACACGGTGGCGGTAACAACTCAACATTCACTACTCACGTAGTCACTTCAAGCGGTACGGATACCTATTCAACTGTTGCCGCGTCTTTGGGTGCACTGAAAGGTCCTAAGCACGGCGGTGCTAATATTAAGGTTACGCAAATGTTTGAGGATATGAAAAAGAATATTAAAAACTGGAATGACGATAAAGAGATTGAGCAATATCTTTCTGATTTGCTTAATAAAAAAGCGTTCGATAAATCCGGACTTATTTACGGTATGGGTCACGCGGTTTATTCACTTTCCGACCCGAGAGCGAATGTTTTTAAGTCATTCGTTGAGAGCCTTTCAAAAGAAAAAGGCAGAGAAGACGAATTTAATTTGTATTCAAGGGTTGAACGACTTGCTCCGCAAGTTATCGCAAGCGAACGCAAAATGTATAAAGGTGTCAGTGCAAACGTGGACTTTTATTCGGGCTTCGTTTACAGTATGCTTGACTTGCCGATGGAATTGTATACACCTATGTTCGCAATCGCAAGAATCGCCGGTTGGTCGGCTCACAGAATTGAGGAACTTGTCAATCCGGGTAAAATCATTCGTCCTGCATATAAAAGTATCGCAGCTCACAAAGAATATGTTCCTCTTGATAGCAGAGATTAAAATAAACTCCCAATGC
>ERZ1673743.1295-NODE-1295-length-28532-cov-6.213154_pt1 | contig 28532 bp, 35 predicted proteins | sample MGYA00580197_ERZ1673743 | MGnify/ENA primary metagenome ERZ1673743 (study PRJEB41218, sample SAMN15661795) | gut metagenome | host: Homo sapiens | place: Canada: London | collected 2015-08-20/2019-03-30 | study: EMG produced TPA metagenomics assembly of...
AGGATTATCTGTATTTTTTGTTTCTATGACACTTGAACAAGACACTTTAACAATTTGGATTAGTCCAAAAAGTGTAAGCTTGAAACAAAAAAAGCATCTTAAAATAGTTGCAAATCACCCATATAAATTTGAGTTTTCATATTCGTGTGCCACGCATAGCTGGCAATATATGAAACCTTCGACACGATGCTTGTAAAATCATTGGGTGCTTTCAACTTAATGAAGTTGTGCAAACGATATAACTAAAAAAGAGGCTGTGTTTCAGCCTCTTTTTTTAATAATATACATACTACTCTTGATATTTTTACATTTGGAGGAGGGTAATCAACATTTATTGGTTCAATTCGATGACATACCCCTAATTTGAATCAATATTCATTGACTCAATAAAGATATTTCCGATGTTTTCGACATAGACGCGGTTTAGATCGAGGATGTTGTTTACTCTGCCTCCGACTATGCGGCTCATGAAGTCCTGCTCCAGCTGCATCAGTTCGCCGACGTTTGATGTGAACTGGTCGTAATGCTTGGAGCCTTGAATGAAAAGATTGAAGATTGCCTGTGACGGGTTTTCGACACCGTAGTTGTCCCTCAAATCATCGCGGACCCACGACAATTTTGCTCATAGCGGTCAACGTCCAAGCAAGCGGTTTCACACCTTTTGCCCATGAGCAGACCGGATATTTTTTGAATATGTAATGCAGACAATATTTGTGTAATTTCAGCAGAGAGACTCAAGGAAGATTACTCCAGCGGACTGTGCATATATTTTATCCAATTCTATATGAATTGCATTATTGCCTTTCATTATTTCGCTTATTTCGGCTATTTCACGTTTGATTTCATTGCCGATTATCTGACAAAATCCTTTGTAATGATTTTGTGCCTGTATAAGAATATTGAACAGACCTCTTGATGGGTCATCGAGCTTATAATTAGTCTTCAAGTCTAAATACACCCGCTCAAAAGGGGTTTTATACATTGAGAAAAAGGTCTTTGTGGAACAAGAATAAAGACGATTTTTATCGGCTTGACTTAATTTGAACACCGGAAGAAACAATTCATCAATCATGTTAATAAACAGATCTTCCTTGTTCTTATTGAAATAAAAGATAGCACCTCTTGTCTGGCTTATGTTTTTCTCCAGCATAGAAACGGATATGGCATCCCATGTCCCGGTTGCCATAAGACGGTAGCAATTACGAAGGATTTCAAGTCGATTTCTTTCCGTTTTTAATTTGCTCATCTTCATAACAAAAGTGCGGGAGAACGTGCCATATGCGAAACCTGTGGAAGTGGTTGAAGAAATGACACAGCTCCCCCGCACCTATATACGGAGTGAGCAATCATATCCATCCTCTTTCTTCTTCAAAAACTTCCACATTTTCGCACGGAAAGATGGACTAATGACTCCTCTATGTTAACAAATTTATTTTCTGCAAAGATAATAAATTTTTTCCGAACAAATGTTATCTACAGATCAATAATGCGATTCCATACGAAAATCTTCCGCTTTCAGGAACCAAAAGCAATATCTGATCGCCTTTTTCGAGTGGTTTTGTCCTAATCAGTTCATCCAAGGCGGCGAACGGAGCAACAGAACCGACATTGCCGACCCATGTCAGATTCGTATACCACTTGCTTGTTGGAAGATTGACTCCTTTCTTCCTCAGTTCTTCATCAAGAATGTTGTAAAAGTACATGGAGGAAATGTGCGGAATCACGTATCTTATGAGATTCTCATCTGCTTTGTTCTTTGTCAGAGCATATTGGGTGGCTTCCGCGAATAATCGCATTATGTGCTCGTTCAGCAATTTCACATCCTGCTTGATGCACCAGATGGACTTATTGGAGATGTCTTCTGCGCTGAATTCTTTCCAACTTTTCAGATTCCCGTCCGACATTTTTTCACACCACTGGTACATACACGCGGGAAGTCTATTTGCATAGGAAATAACTTCTATCCACTCGACTTCAAGACTGAAATCGTCATTGGGTTGATTTTCCAAAAGGACCGCAGCGGCTCCATCGGAAATCATAAATCTAAGGAAGTCTTTCTCGAAAGCAATGTATGGTCTTTCTGTGATTTTTGCAATATGAGCGTATTCTTCTTCAAAGAATTTCGACAACAAAGCTGGTGATGGCAATTCTGATGTAGTGCTTACTGCGTTTTGTGTATTACCGCATTTTACAGACATAAATGCTGCCTTAAATGCTTGTATTCCACTTAAACAAACTCCTGCACACGATATTATCTCCATTGGTTGCTCAAACGCTGCGCCATGAATCATAGCGGCCTGAGAGGGCAGCATTTGGTCGGGGGTGGATGTTCCACACGCCAAGAACTGGATAGCCTTCCTATCCGCACTGTTGGGAAGAAGCTTGTCAATGGCTTCTTTGGCAAGTTCGGAATTGGAATGAGTGATGTTTTGTTCTTTGTCTAATGCGTAGTATCTTTTCTTTATACCGTTCTGTCGCAGTATTATAGGCATTACACGAGATTTCCTGTCTCCTATCTTGCCCAGGTAGGCCTCAATTTCATCGTTTTCCACAGGATTGTTAGGAAAGAACGATGAAGTTTTTGTTATATAAACTTTATTGCCGGTCATAATCACATAATGCTTGTTATGAAATCGACCGCAAAGATAATGAATAATCTGAAATTTTCCAAACAAGGATACTCAACCTTACATCAATCTTACTCATTTCCTCTTGTATTCAAGCATACCCTACCCAAAGCACACTTATACTATGGGAGTGGCCACGTCCGCAGATATCGGACATGAATGTAGCTTAGAACGGTAAAATCCTGTGTTCTTTTGCAACAAACTGATACGCGAGACAAATCACAAGACGGTTTTGTATCAATTGTTCATCAGTTATACTCCAACATCTATAAAAGATGGACGTCAGATCTTAAGCAATTTGTAAAGACTGACCATTTGACTACGAAGCTCAACCGTATTCAGCCCCATTGAAAGTGAGTCAAGGTAGGCTTGACCATAAAAAATGCAGATAAAATGTTTTGCAGTATTGACTATGTCAATGTCATTCTTAATTTCTTTATTTTCTATAGCTTTGTTAATCTGAGCTATCCATATCGCCAATTCCTTATTTCTATTTTCCAAATAACTCTCGTGCAGATCCGGGAAATATGAACTTATTTCCAGTATAAGCGAGATATAATACCTACTGACATTACAGACCGGCACCTCAGACATAATGCTACAAATACCAGCCATCGTATGCGGACATCCATCCACATACTTGTTGATGAAATCCAATAGTGATTCAAACGATGTAGAAGTTATCTTATGTTTTAGATTTTGTTTGTCAACAAGGTAATGTTTAACAACTTCATGGAACAAATTTAATTTACTGCCGGCATAATATGTTATAGCTCCCCTCGTCATGTTTGCTTCTTTTTCTATGTCACTGATGCTGACCGAGTCGTATTGACGGGTCAAGAAGAGCCTGAATGCGGCTTTATAGAGCTGTTCTCTTCTGTTGTTCTTATACATACGAAGACGCTTTTAATCCACAAAAATAGAAAAGATTTGGCAAATGCACAAATCTTTTCTTATCTTTGTAATTGCATTACAATCATAGAGTATTGTAGGTGACAGGCAGTCGTGAATGCGAAAATGTGGAAATTTTCTTGAAGAATCACACTGCCTGTTACCTTTATAATAACGATTATTATCCATATCTCATATTCAAGCAGATGATATTGAAATGTTGTGTCTATCCATTGATTATTAAACGTTTGAAAATTGTAGCCTTATCGCTCTCCATTTATGTCACGGATAATCTGCATTGTCATATTGAGAGGTACGGCTTTCCGATGTGTTTTACATATAGAGTATTGAGGCTTATATCACGTCTGTAACCTAAACAGGCTTACATTCGGACAATCCATATTTTCTCAATCTCGAATAGAGGGTCGGGCGTGTTAGTCCCAATATTGAGGCGGCGACGGTTTTATTGTTTTTGGCCAATTTCATTGCCTCTATTATCTCTTGCCTGTCCTGACTGTTTTCACGGCATGTTCTGGACGGAGGTTCAAAGTGTAAATGCCGTGCCTTTATCAGAGGTGAGTCGCACGAAAATACGGCATTGTTGATGCAACAGCGCAGTTCGCGAATATTACCTTCCCATTTGTGGCTTGTCAGATGTCTTTTCGCTGATTCTGAGAATCCTTTCGCTGATATTTGAGGATTATTCCGAGTAAGTTGTGAGACAAAGAATTCGGCGAACGATACGATTTCATCCCGGCATTCCCTCAATGAAGGGACATAGAGGGAATATTGCCGGATTATGTCATAAAACTCGCGGAGCAATATGCCGGATTTCATCATAGCGGAGAGATCTTTTGAAGACGAGGTTATTATCCGCGCGTTGAATCTTACAGGGTTCGATAAACCGACAGGATAATACACACCGTCTTCGATGGCATGGGACAATATTGCCTGCGCAGCCAATGGCATGTCTCCAATTTCGTCAAAAAACAATGTCCCGTTGAACGCCCGCTCAAATAACCCCGGACTCTTTCTGCTGCCTGTACCCACCAATTGTTCCGGAATCGACGCCACATCCATTAGAGAGCATTTTACAGAGACGAAAGCCTTGTTGAATCTACTGCTGTCATTGAATATGCGTCTGGCGATCACACTCTTTCCTACACCGGACTCACCGTATATAGTCAAAGGGGCAGTTAATGGTGCAAACAATCTTGCCTTACTGATGCACGCCTTATATAGTGTTCCCTGATATTCGTACAACTCCTCGCAGCTTTCTTTATCCGCGACAATCCGCGAAACAAGCATACAAAAGTCTTTGCGATTGATGAAGCGCTTGTCGATATAATCTATTGCGCCTTTCCGTATAAGACTAATGAGAAGTGCATTGTCATCTTTATCAAGAGCGCATAGGACAGGAGTGGCAGGGCTAAGCTCCAATATGTCCGTTACAAGTCTCATACCATCACAAAGATGGCAAGACACATAAACGACGATAATGTCGAAAAGGCCGTTAACAATCATCCTTCTCGCAATCTTGTGATCGTCGAAATACCTCACTTCAAATTTATTTTTGTCTACCCATTCCGCCAACCGTAGGCAAAAGGTGCGGTCGTGGTCATAAATGAGAATCTTCTTCATTTATCAGGCAATATCGCAACTGTTTAGTTAAACCATACTCTGTCGGTGATCAATTCACGCAATACATGATACATAACAATTGTAATGTTTTGATTGTTCGAATCCAACGGTTTTTACTGTCGGAACTTTACATATGTAAAATCATTTTACATATATTTGTGATTTACTGGCACTTCTGAAAAGATGACAATACTTAACTCTCAATCCTGTTAATTAGGAACATAGCAAAAAATTCCATTAGAGACCGAACAAAAATAGTTCAAAAATATATGTTAATGTCACAACTCAAACAATGTAAAAAAATAGATACAATAAATGGATTTAATTTCACTTACCGAGACAGAGTTCTTCCGAAAGCTGACCGACGGAGAGAACGACAACCTACACATAGCCTACAAGGACTTTGTGCTTCAAGACAGCAAGAGCAGTTGGCCGACTCAATATGACTCTATATCAACAGTATATATAAATTAAACGTATCAGACCTATATGGTAAAAGATTCCACTCAATGCAATTGCGACGGAGTCGCGGAAGGTCATATCGAAACGACAATCGGTATGACCGGAAATAACAAGTCACTTGACAGCGAATCGCTCAATATCTTTATTCTGATTGAGCATGAGTTTTTCATCGGCGTGGAGACCGGGGAACTCGATAATCTCAAAGATACATACGCTACATTCACAAAGACGGTTGTCATGCTTTTTCACGGCAGCCACAACAAATCGGAGGTACATTCAGCACTAATTGTAGCCGAGGATCATCTGACAATCATCCTTGAAGATTCCACCCATCTTGACGAGAGTTTTCTCCGCTTTGTAGAGCGTGCAATCAAATTCATCAAGCGTTATATTGACCGAATTGGGGAATGGGTGAAGAATAACCCCATGTACGACGGCGAAGTTGCAATCGTATCCGCAACCGTTTCAGAAGACAGCATTGCCGTTGAAGAAGTATCGTCTATCCAGTGGGAGGGTAAATTTACAGAATTGGTAGAGCTTGTTCTCGCGCTCCTGATTTCGGGGAAAATATCCGCTGAAACCGATGCCGAGTTTATCAGGACTATATTCCGTGTCTTCGGTGTCAAGAAGAGTCTGACCGAATACTATAAAGCCCTGAAAAAGATTGAAGAGAAGCACCCTAAGGATGATGACATGCCCGGTCGTTGCAAGGCACTTCGGCAGTTGCTCGAAGACACCGAGAAGGAACTTCAACGCAGGTACCTCGGCAGAAGGGCATGAAAAATCCGCAGCCATACGGATTTGCCGTACAACTGCGGATATGATAAGGATCAGTCGCTGTTAGCTTCCTGTGCCAGACGTACCTTCTCTCTAAGTACAATCTCTCTCACGTCCTGCTTCACTTGGTCGTAATTGTCCTGTATCGCTATCTCCATAGCCTCCTTTGTAGGAATGTCGGTCAGTATGGGTATAGGCTTGTAAGCCTTCTCTTCCCTCGCTACCGCTTTTGTGTCCACCACAATCTCGGCATGGAAAATCTTCTGGTCAATACGCTCGTCGAAGTTGTCGCTCACCGCTCCGACGAACATGCCCTGCGTCAGTGTGGAAATCTTGCTTGCCGGGATAAGGCTGTCCATCTGCGTGTTGATGGAATGGCTCACGTCCTGACGGTTTATCGAGATAGACTGACGTTTCTGGAGAACTTTGCCAAAACGCTCGGAAAGTGTCTTGGCGGTTTCTCCGACAACCTGTCCGGAGAAGATATTGCCGACGGTGTTCATCACCACTGCCGCCTCCTTGTCGCCGTAGTCGCGTTTCAACTGCGAGAAGTCCTGAAAGCCGAGACATACGGCAACCTTGTTGCTTCGCGCTGTGGCGATGAGATTATCGAGACCCTTGAAGTATATGGTCGGAAGCTCGTCTATAACGACACCCGATTTGAGCATATTCTTCTTGTTGATGAGCTTGACAATACGGGAATTGTATAGACCGAGTGCGGCACCGTAGATGTTCTGGCGGTCGGGATTGTTGCCGACACACAGTATTTTCGGATGCTCCGGGTTGTTGATGTCAAGGGTGAAGTCGTTGCCTGTCATTACCCAATAGAGCTGCGGCGAAATCATACGCGACAGCGGGATTTTAGCCGATGCTATCTGACCCTGCAACTGATCCTGCGCCCCACCTTTCCATGCGTCCATAAACGGCGAGAGATAATTCTCCAGTTCACGGTATGATGTGAGAATCGGGAAAATATCCTCATAGTTGCGGTTGAGGAACTCTATCGCATGGGGGAAAGTGCAATACTTGCCGTTCTCGTAGATTTTGAGAAACCAGATTATCGCGGCCAACAGGATAATAGGCGACTCCACAAAGAAATCTCCCTGCTTCTGAATCCACGTCTTATTCAAATTTAAGAGGATGGTGTATGCCGATTCGTATGCGTCGGCAATATCGGTCATGAAATCCGGGTGTATCGGATTGCATCGGTTACTGCGCATAGGGTCATCGAAATTGATTACATAGAACTTTACCCCCTTCGGGTACTTGTCCTTGTTCTTCTTCAGATGATTATACACGATTGTGGAGAGATCCGGAAATTTGAAATCATAGCAATATAGCGCAAATCCTTTGTCTATCTGCTGTTTAAGAAAGTTGTTGACCACGGCAAACGACTTGCCTGAACCGGGAGTGCCAAGGACAATCGAGGCCCTAAACGGATTCACCACGTTTATCCAGCCCGCGTGCCAACGCTTTTCGTAGTAGAACCTCGTGGGGATATTTATGGAATAGGGATTCTTCAACAGACGTGTCTCCTGCATGAACGATTCGTTTTCATCGTTGAAACGGTCGTCCATCATGTTGTTCTTCAACATTCGGCTTATCCATATACCCGACATAAGCATACCGACATATCCGAGTATGGTGGTTATGATGTAGATATAGCGGTAGCCGAGAGGCAGAAGCCATGAGTTTAACAGAAACACCACGATACCCACGGCTCCCACTATTATTATATGGCGCCACGTTATAGCCTCGTCCTTGACCCCTTTCGTGCCGAAGCACGAAAGGGCAAGCATAAGCATCGCGAACAGTTTTGAGTTGAACGTATTGGCGAAAAGCCCGCACTCATTGTTGAAATTATTCAGGATTTTATCGACCACCATGTAGAACTCATTGCTGTCAACGGTCTCCACACGGGTGAAAAAGTAGAGATTGGCCACCACCAGCACGATGCTGATGGCCCGAAGAAAATCCATTATCTTGGCCAATGCCCTGAGGTCATCTTCTTGCTGACTCATATATAAGGTGTTAATGTTTGCGTCCTCGACGGTGCTGACGCTTCATGCGGCGAATGAACGCTTCTTCATCCGGATTGTACGACTGCCCCTGTTGGAACAGGTCGAGTCCGGGTACCGAATTATCATCGAAATCATCAAACAGACTCTTCTGACTTGCTGCTGACGGAGGCTGTTGCTGTGTACTGCTATCAGGCCGAGGACCGTTATTGCCCTCTGACTCTTGCCTCGGTTCTTGTCTCGTCTCTTGGTCTGTTGGCTCTGTCGGCTGAGTGACAGGAACGGGTTGCTCCTGATGGGAATCCGGTTCTTGCGACGGACTGAATTTAGTTTCAAGTGCGTTGGCGGAGAACGCCTTACCCAGACGGGAGCCGTTGAGGACATTGAACGTACCATGGTCGATGAACGTCACGCCATAAATCCTGCCTTCATCCGTGTACCGGAAAACGACATCAATATTCTTCTCCTTTAATCTTGCCATGAAATCATCCTTGCCGGAGCAATGGGCAAGCGCATAGGCAACTCTTTCTTTTGTCGGAGTGACATTGATTTTCTCTTTCGCTTTCTCATACCTGCCATCGACAGCCTCACGTCCGGCGAACTTGCCAAGACGTGAAGCCTTGAATGGAGCCGCTATCGGTTTGCCGTCATCTCCAAGGGCGAAATAAACCAGTCCGTGATATTCACGGCCGTTGACCCTGCCGTCGGTCTGCTCACATCTGATATTGAACAGGCCAAGCACCGCGTTATACTCGCCTATGGTCTGGAACCGGTAACGCATACCGATAATTTTCACCGCTGAGGTAACCTGTTTCTTCAGGTCGCCCGAAGGGTCTATCTTCAGCAATGGTGTTTCAGGCGTGACCTTCTCGCGCTCGGCGGTCTTCAGTCCATACTTGCGTTCAAGTTCACGGGTTATCTCCTTGCTGCGGTAGAAGTTGTTCTTGTCGGATATGCAACTGCCGTCAGTCCGTATTCTCAGAGCCACGATGTGCATGTGGTGACGTTTGATGTCGGTGTGCTTATAGACCATATAGGGCTGGTCACCGAACCCCATCTTTTCCATATACTCGCGGGCGATTGCCGTCAGCTGCGCATCGGTCAGAACATCATCGGGATGCGGATTGAGGGAGATATGGACCATCGGCCGCTCTGTCTTTGTCGTGGAGGGCATCCACTGCATGAAGTCGGCGAAGGCACGTCTGATGTCAACCGAGCCGGAGCCGTCATTGTAGATTTTGTTGGTGTCGAGCAACCGGCCCTTCTCCTTGTTGATCTTCTCGCCATTGTAGCAGATGGCTCCGTAAAGCGAGTTGCCTAACGAGATTTTTGCAACCATTCCTCGTCGAATTTTTGAGCCAGGGCTGCGATGTCCTGACTGACGGAGATAAGCCGAATCATCAGTTTTCTGATTTCTTCGAGTGCCGCAGACGCTTTTTTCTCGGTGAAATTTTGATTGAGCGTGGCGACAAGATTGTCGTAAGACACACCGATTGTACGATAGAGGGCATTGAAACCGGAAAGTCTGTCGATGAAAATACGGGTGTTCTCATCAACATAGAAGACCTTGAAAGGCTTCTGAAAGAGGAAATGCTTGATGAAAGCGGCCTTGTTGTCGGCCTCCGATTGCTCGTACATGGCGAGAAAGCGGGCATTTTCCTCGGCGTTGAACCGCACGACGTAGCGGTTCACGGAGGGGTCAACCTTAGGTCGCCGCCCTCCGTGGCTGGAGTTTTTACTCATATTATAATGAAAAGGCATCGCGGATTGCCGTGCCGGAGCCGCCGCAGGCGTTGAAAGGTTCTCCAACTCTGGCGGAGAACCACACCCTCGGAGAGCAAGGGTTGTGAGGCACCGAATTTATTTCGAGTGCCCCGCAACATACCTTGCTCATCCATGTGGATGCTTGTGTATCAACGAATTTGGGGAAATATCAGGATTTGAGAGCCAAGAGGTGTCGGTCATACCTCTTTGATCGTGGAATCCATCGAAAAAGTGTGGCTCCGGTGGCTGCGCCCTGCCTTGGGCGCGTGCGATTGCCTTATTAAAGTTACAAAAAATCTCTGACATGACCAAAAATCGGGGTTCAGGGTGTTGCCGAGAAGCGAGTGAGAACCGAATCAAGAGCCACAAATGACCCCGCCAATCCTTCCCGAGCCGAAAATCACCTCAAAAAGTCGTTATTCAAAGTCGCGTCACTTTGAGGCAACGCGAGGCGACCGAATACCGCCGACCTCTGAAATTATGCCTGACGTACAGACATATAGTAACTTTGCAACGTGGACATCAGCCAACACGTCTGCCGTCACATTCAAGTTAATGTCTATAGGAATGCTCGACCGCATGAACGTAACGACAAATGTCCGCACAACAGTATTCATAATTGGATAATCTGATATTCGGGCATACGCCAATGCCTGTGCGCGTCAAAACATCCACGCTTTCAAGTTAATGTCTATAGGAACAGCCGTATGATAGTTTTGACCTACACATGCTGATGCAAACGTCCGTATAACGGTACTTTCAATTACAGAATCAACCAAGTGCCCACAGGCACACTCGCTTATCTGCTTGCACATGCACTTATGCAAGTATATAAGTACATTTGGCTACGTCGCCAAATATCCCCGTATCCTTTCTGAACAGGCAATCCCCGGTTTTGTCACTAAGACCGGTCGGCCGGCGGTATGCCTTGTCGGAAACGGTGAGTGATAATCAACTCTATTGTTTAACCCTATTTCCCGCAATGAAAGATCCCGTATTCGTTGCCTTCTCCACCCAGAAGGGAGGGGCCGGCAAGACAACCCTGACTGTGCTTATGGCGAGTTATCTCTACTACGTCAGGGGGATGAAAGTCCTCGTTGTGGACTGCGACTATCCCCAGTACAGCATCAAAGAGATGCGCGACAGAGATGTGGAAATTCTGAAAATCAACAAGACGTTTCTCAGAAATTTCAATGAACTGCGCCGGCGCATCCAGTGCGATCCTTATCCCATCCTCATTGCCAAGCCGGAAGATGCCCTCGCAAGGGTGCAGGCCCGGATAGAAGCCGGACATGAATATGACATCGTTCTATTTGACCTTCCCGGCACCATCAACAATCCCGGTGTGGCAAAGACGGTATCGCTCATGGACTACCTGTTCTGTCCGGTAGCCGCCGACAAGCTGATTCTTGAAAGCTCGCTTGCCTTTGCCATGAAGGTGCGCGACGAAATTATGACGCTCAACGGCAGCTCGGTCAAGGAGATGTATATGGTCTGGAACCTTGTGGACGCCCGCGAGAAGACCGACCTCTATGATCGCTATGAAGAAGTCTTTGAGGAGCAGATGCTGCAAACTCTCAAGACCAGACTTCCCGACACCAAACGCTACCGGCGCGAGGGGTCGAAAGACGCGGCACGCGCCGTTTTCCGCTCGACGCTGTTGCCGCCCGACAAGACTTTGCTGAAAGGTAGCAGGCTTGTGGAACTGGTCGATGAGATCCTCGGTATCATCAGACTGTAGCATGGCTTATGGCAAAAAGATATGACAATGATTTCGATGCCGAAGGTTTCGTTGAGAACTTTCGCGCCAAAGATGAGCCGCCCGCCCCCCGGACTCTTAAAGAGAAGCAACAGTCTATAACGGAGGAACAGGACGGAGTTGTCAACAGGAAAGAGAAAACTGCAACTGAACGTAGCGAAAGGCAGAAGCCGACCGACTCGGCTGATGACTACAAGGCCGCATATATCGACGAGCTGAAATACAGGTTCCCGGAATATGGCTGGCCGCAGGTCAAGATAAATCCCGCTTTCTGTTCCCGGATTGCAAATCTCGAAATCCTGTGCGGCAACCGCAGGGCCAATCTCTCGACCTTCATCAACAATGTGCTGGAGCGGCACTTCCGTGACTGCGAGGCACAAATCAAGGAACTAAAGAAAAAGTATAACGATAATGAATAATTCCCCTTCCTCTCCATTCATGGAGAAAGTATCGGGAGCGGTGTCAGGCGCATTGTCTGACGCTCTCGACCGGCAATCGCCGTCGCTGGCGGCTGCCAGGAACTATCAGGAGCGGTTCCTGTCGAAAAACCGCATCAATTCCAACTGTCGTGTCTATATCTCCGATGAAATGTTTGCTCTGCTCAACCGCATGGTTGCGGCTGTCGGCAAGAACAATGCTTCTGTCGGCAACTATGTTACCGAGATTGTGCGCGAACATCTGGAGCGACACCGTGAGTCAATCAACACCATCTACCTCACCAATACCCGGCCTCTGTTCTGATGGAAGTATTGCTAATCGTGGCGTTGCTGGCAAGCAACATCTTTCTCATCGGGAAAGTGCTGAAGAAACCGTCGAAAGAACAGCCTCCCGCTCCGGCTGTAACTCAGGAAGATACACCTCCTGCCGCATCATCTGAGCCAGACGACGATTCCCTTGTGGGCCGCAGCCACTATGACTTGGGCAGGCTCAACGCCCTGATTGACGCCAAGGTCAACTCCAGACTTGACGAGAAGGTCGATGAGATAGTGACAAGGGTAAAAACCGAGCTGACCAGGCCGGAAGAAGTGGGACTACCTCCCGAAGAGCCGGAACAGCCTGAACCGTCGAAGACTATCCCGCAGGAGAAACTCGACGAGGTTTTCACCCATCATTCGGTGGACGAGGCTCTGGGCAATGCTCCTGAAATCACAGAACGTCAGACAGGCGGGCAGGACTTCAAGGCACTTGAAAGTGCGGTCCGTGTGGCGAAGGATGAGCCGCACACTCCCGAGGAGGCCGCTGCCGCCAAGGAGACGCTCAAGGGGATTCAGGGAACAGTCATCGAAGAAAGGCTGTCGCTCGACCCTAAAGTGCGCACGCGCATCCTCTCGATTATCTACAGCGACGAGGATGAGCCGCTTACCAAAGAGGTCATCGCCAAGAAGAAGGTTGCCTATTCCAAGACCATCGACACTGTTGACATTGACCAAATCAATCTCAATATCTTAACTTGATTATTAACGAATCTGAAATGCGTATGAAGAAATTCCTCAATAAGATGTATGACCGTGTCGTAGCGTGGATGAACGCTCCACACATGCGCCGCCCGATGGCGGCAATGCTCCTGCTCACCGCCGCTGTCCAGATGTGGGCAGCAGGAGACGGAATGTCAGGTATCAATCAGGCTACAAGCATGATAAGTGGATATTTCGACCCCGGCACCAAACTAATCTACGCCATCGGCGCTATGGTGGGTCTCATCGGCGGTGTCAAGGTCTATGGCAAGTTCTCGTCCGGGGATCCCGACACCAGCAAGACAGCCGCCTCGTGGTTCGGAGCCTGCATCTTCCTTATCGTCGCCGCCACCATTCTCCGCTCGTTTTTCCTCTGAATGGCTTCGTATTCCATCAACAAAGGTATTGGCCGGACAGTGGAATACAAGGGGTTGAAAGCGCAGTACCTGTTCATATTCGCCGGAGGTCTCATCATTGACTTCGTATTGTTCGTAATCCTTTATATGTGCGGTGTTCCGCAATGGTTCTGCATCGGGTTTGGCGCCGCGAGTGCCTCAATTCTGGTGTGGTACACTTTCCACCTGAACGGGAAATACGGTCAATACGGCCTGATGAAGATTACCTCGGTGAAATATCGTCCCCGGTATATCATCAACCGCCTAAGGCTTAAACGCTTAATCAGACATTTACTATGAAGAATACTTTGAAAGCGACTACGCTCGAAACAAAATTGCCTTTGTTGGCGGTGGAACACGGCTGCATCATCAGCAAAGACGCTGACATCACGGTTGCGTTCGAGGTCAGTCTGCCGGAGCTTTTCACCGTTACCTCGCAGGAGTATGAAGCCATGCACGGAGCATGGTGCAAGGCAATCAAGGTATTGCCGCATTTCTCCGTGGTGCATAAGCAGGACTGGTTCGTAAGCGAAAGCTATAAGCCTGAACTACAAAAGGATGACTTATCTTTCCTTGACCGTTCCTTTGAACGCCATTTCAACGAGCGTCCGTACCTCGCCCATAAGTGCTATCTCTTCCTTACCAAGACAACGAAGGAACGGGCGCGTCAGCAGAGCAACTTCTCGACACTTTGCCGCGGACGAATCACGCCGAAAGAACTCAATCACGAGATGGTTGTCAAGTTCATGGAAAGTGTCGAGCAATTCGAGCGCATCATCAATGACACCGGCTATATCAAGCTGCGTCGCCTCTCTGACGATGAATTGGTCGGAACAGAGAAAACTTCCGGACTTATCGAGAAATATATGTCGCTGACTATGGACGATGTAACCTGTCTGGAGGACATAGACCTCGATGCCCGCCAAATGCGGATTGGCGACAAGATGCTTTGTCTGCATACACTGTCCGACACAGACGACCTCCCCGCGAAAGTCAGCACCGATAACCGTTATGAGAGGTTATCGACTGACCGGAGTGACTGCCGGTTGAGCTTTGCAAGTCCCATCGGGTTGCTGTTATCCTGCAACCATATCGTCAACCAGTATGTGCTGATTGACGATCACGATGAGAACTTGGCAAGGTTCGAGAAGACCGCCCGCAATATGAACAGCCTTTCGAGGTATAGCCGAAGTAATGCCATAAACAAGGAGTGGATTGACCGCTATCTCAACGAGGCTCATTCATACGGGCTGACCTCCGTCCGCTGCCATGTCAACATCATGGCATGGAGCGACGATACCGAGGAACTGCGCCGGATCAAGAATGATGTGGGCGGTCAGTTGGCTACTATGGGTTGTATGCCCCGCCACAACACCATCGACTGCCCGACACTGTTTTGGTCGGCAATGCCCGGCAATGAGGCAGATTTTCCTGCCGAGGAAAGTTTCTACACGTTCATTGAGCCAGCTGTCTGCTTCTTCACTGCCGAGACAAATTATCGTTCTTCGCTCTCCCCATTCGGGATAAAGATGGTCGATAGACTGACCGGGAAACCGATACACCTTGACATATCGGATGAACCGATGAAGCGTGGTATTACCACCAATCGCAACAAGTTCATCCTCGGACCGTCAGGCTCCGGCAAATCGTTCTTCACCAACCACCTTGTCAGACAGTATTATGAACAGAATACTCACGTTCTGCTGATTGATACAGGCAATTCATACGAAGGTCTCTGCAATCTGATTCATAATAAGACGCATGGCGAAGATGGTGTCTATTACACCTACACCGAGGACAGTCCGATTTCGTTCAATCCCTTTTACACCGATGACGGGATCTTCGATGTGGAGAAGAAGGACTCAATCAAGACGCTGCTCCTGACACTCTGGAAGTCAGAGGACGACAGAGTGACAAAGACCGAGAGCGGCGAATTGGGTTCCGCGTTGTCGATGTTTCTCGAAAAAATGGCGAAGGACAAAAATATCGTGCCATGCTTCAACACTTTCTATGAGTTTATGCGTGACGAGTATCGCGCTGAAATGGCACAGCGTCCTATCCCCATCTATAAGCAGGATTTCGACATCGACAACTTCCTGACCACCCTCAGGCAGTATTACCACGGAGGCCGGTTTGACTTCCTTCTCAACTCCAAAGAGAACATCGACTTGTTGAACAAGAGGTTTGTGGTGTTTGAAGTGGATTCGATCAAAGAGAATAAAGAACTTTTCCCGATAGTGACAATCATCATCATGGAGGCTTTCATCAACAAGATGCGGAGATTGAAAGGTATCCGCAAGATGATAATCGTGGAAGAGGCTTGGAAGGCTCTTTCGACCGCGAATATGGCAGAATACATGAAGTATTTGTTTAAGACGGTCAGAAAGTATTTCGGTGAGGCAGTGGTGGTTACACAGGAGGTTGACGACATCATATCGTCACCGATTGTCAAGGAGACAATCATCAATAACTCCGACTGTAAAATCCTACTCGACCAGCGCAAGTATATGAACCGCTTCGACCAGATTCAGGAGCTGCTCGGCCTGACCGACAAAGAGAAAAGCCAGATACTGAGTATCAACATGGCGAACAATCCCAACCGCCTGTATAAAGAGGTGTGGATTGGTCTTGGCGGCACACAGTCCGCTGTCTATGCAACAGAGGTCAGCAGAGAAGAATATTTCTGCTACACCACCGAAGAAACGGAGAAAATCAAAGTCCTCGAATTGGCTGAGAAACTTGGCGGTGATACCGAGGCCGCCATCAAACGAATTGCTAACGAATAATATCTGTTTGAAGATATTTTAGAATTTCTCGAACCCGTGATGAACGTGTTCGCTGCGGTTGTAATCTTCAGCCTTGGGATTACAATCTGTGTCGGCTGCATAATGCTGGCTTTCAAGGCATGTGGCCGGTTCAATGCCTTTGTCAGAGGGAAGGCTGAAAAGACTGTCAATAAATGGGCCCGTCGCGCCGACAATGTTGTCGTGCGCATCGGTGAACGGATCGGTCATTTCGTCAAGGAGGCTATCGAAAAGTCGAAAATCGGGATTCCTGTTGACATGCGTCCCAAAATGGTCGGTGACTGGTTTTGCCCCGACGGGGCCGATATGACAGTCAGCGAACACAACGGCTTCTACAAGGTGAAATTCTCAGGAACAGGTCTTCCTGCCGAGATTATTCCGCAGGATTTTATACTCCGGGATATTCAGGGATGGCTTCACGACGATAATGTCTATTGCGCCGAGGGTCGCGATGTGCTGGCTATGGCAATATCAAATGACGGCAATGAAATATTCGTTGCGGATCTGGGCAGGACATTCTACCGGATGTGTGATAGTCCACGCCCCAGACGCGATACCTTTGATGAGGCAGCTCTGGATGATTTTATCAATGCCAATCAGTCAGCAGAGAATAAGGATATTCTGACCGAGGTCTACGAAGTCGTGGACAAACTCGCTCTGTCTGAAGATGTTCGCAAAAGGCTCTGCAAACTGGCGATCAAGGATGTGCAGGCCAATGATGTAGGCTTTAACATCAATGTCATCGAGTGAGAGTGATGCGTTTACTATGGGCAATAATCGCAGGTCTGTTCATCGGACTGTTTGCCCTGATAACCGTTCCCTTGCTTCTGCTCTATGCCGGAGTGAAAATAATCGGAGGCATGGCCTCCAAAATCTAAAGAAATACGTATGAAAGAATTGAAATTTATCCTCCCTCTCGTTTTGTTTTGCCTGCTCTTCGGAGCGGGCAAGGCAAACGCCCAGTGGACTGTGATCGACCCGTCGAACATCGCACAGAGTATCGTTAACAACTCCAAGTCGCTTGTCCATGAGTCCAAGACAGCCACCCACATGGTGAAGTCGTTTCAGGAGACCGTGAAGATATACAATCAGGCGAAGAAATATTATGATGCCCTGAAGGCGGTCAACAATCTCGTCAGAGACGCCCGCAAGGTCCAGCAGACAATCCTGATGCTCGGCGACATATCCGGTTACTACGTCAACAATTTCAAGAAGATGCTGACCGATCCGAATTTCACTTCGAGTGAGCTGTCGGCTATCGCGTCGGGCTATACAAGAATCCTTGAAGAGGCCGGCGGTGTGCTGAACGACCTGAAACAGGTGGTCAATATCACAACCCTCTCGATGACCGACAAAGACCGCATGGATGTGGTGGATGACTGCCATAGGGAGATGAAGCGTCTGAAAAGTCTGACGGCATATTATACCAACAAGAACATCAGTGTGTCGTATCTCCGCGCCAAGAAGAAGGCCGATACCCGACGGGTAATCAATCTTTATGGCGACGGCTCGGAGAAATACTGGTGATGCCTATGCTGTGTGCCATTGATTTTTCCAACCTCCATACCATACTCCGGTCGCTTTATGACGAGATGATGCCGCTGTGTTCCGACATGGCGGGGGTGGCTCAGGGGATTGCCGGATTAGGCGCGTTGTTCTACGTGGCCTACAGGATATGGAGGTCACTGGCTGCGGCCGAACCGGTGGATGTGTTCCCTCTGTTGCGTCCGTTTGCAATCGGTCTGTGCATAATGTTCTTCCCCTCTATCGTTCTCGGAACCATCAACTCTGTCATGTCGCCGATTGTGCAGGGTACAGCCTCGATGCTCGAAGGCCAGACTCTCGATATGCAGAAATATCGGGAGGAGAAAGATCGGCTGGAGTATGAGGCGATGATGAAAGACCCGTCCACGGCCTATCTGGTGGATGACGCTGAGTTTGACAGGCAGATTGATGAACTCGGAGTGACTGAGGTCGGAACAGCCGCCGGAATGTATATCGAGCGTGGAATGTATAAAGTGAAGAAGGCGATTCAGAATTTCTTCCGGGAATTGTTGGAAATGCTCTTTCAGGCGGCGTCGCTTACCATCGACACGATAAGGACATTTTTTCTCATCGTCCTTGCCATTCTCGGACCGATTGCCTTTGCCCTGTCGGTATGGGACGGATTCCAGTCAACATTGACCACATGGATCCAACGCTATATCCAGACTTATCTGTGGTTGCCCGTGGCTGATTTGTTCTCCACTATCCTCGCCAAGATTCAAGTGCTGATGCTTCAGAATGACATATCGGAACTGACAAATAACCCCAACGTAAACCTCGACAGTTCAAATGTTTGTTATGTCATATTTATGATAATCGGGATTATAGGCTACTTCACGATACCGACTGTTTCGGGCTGGATTATTCAGGCCGGTGGTGCAGGTAATTATAACCGTGCGGTCAACAACACCACAATGCAGGCCGGCTCTATGGCGGGCAGTGTCGGAGGCGCGGTTGTCGGCAATGTCGCAGGTCGGGCCGGAAAATTATTAAAGTAGAATTATGGAACCTTTAACTCGCGGTGTGAAGGCACCGCAATTCAAATCATTAAAGAATATCGAGACCTCTTTCCGTCAGATACGTCTGTTCGGGATTGTGTTCGTGGCGATGTGCGCGGTGCTGGTTTCCGTGGCTCTGATCATGGTTTTCAATTTCGCTGAAAGGCAGCGTGAGAAAATCTACGTCCTCGACAACGGCAAGTCCTTGATGCTTGCCTTGTCGCAGGACATGGAGCAGAACCGCCCCGCCGAGGCCCGCGAGCATGTGCGTCGTTTCCACGAACTTTTCTTCAACCTTTCTCCTGATAAGTCTGCAATCGAGCACAATATCAACCGTGCCTTGATTCTGAGCGACAAGTCGGCTTACAACTACTATACCGATTTCTCGGAGAAAGGCTACTACAACCGCATTATTGCGGGGGATATCAATCAGGTGGTGCAGGTTGACAGTGTGGTATGTGATTTCAACAATTATCCATACACCGCCAAGACCTTTGCCAGACAGATGATTATCCGTGAGTCGAATGTCACACAGAGAACACTGGTGACAACGTGTCGCCTTTCAAATGTGTCGCGCTCTGACGACAATCCCAACGGATTTATCATCGAGGGTTTCAACATCCTTGAGAACAAGGATATAATGACAACTAAACGATAATTATGACGAAAAACAAATCTCCTCTCGCCCGGCTCATTGATTGGGTCTGGCGGGAGCCAAAGGGGAAAGTCGGAGCAAAGCTGAAACAGGTCTGCGACGATATGCCCCACAAGCAACGGCTGATGGTCGTGACCGTGCTGCTCTCGGCTTTCGTACTGATTGCTTTCTTCGTGTTCGGTCACGCCTGCTACAAAATCGGAGCAAAGAGTGCCGTCTTCCAATATGAGGTAGAGCATATCCGAGGTATCGACATCCCGGCTTTGGATACAGTACCAAAAAAGGCCGTCGATTTTACAGAAATGGAGATAGACCTCCCTGAACTAAAAAAATCTGCCTATGACAATACAGGATTGGAAAACGAAGATTAACTCATATTTCCAGCCCAAGACCACGGCGGAGCGTCAGAAGATGATGAAATATCTCGTGGTATTCCCTGCCGCTATCCTCTCTGGTGTGGTAATCCTGTGGCTGCTGTATTCTTCTCTGAACAAGGAAGAAAACAAGACCGGTGACGCTTTCAACACAGAGATACCGGTCGGTGAAAGCGAGAAGATAGGCACAAAGGTTCAGGAGTATGAAGCAGCTGACGCCGCAAAGAAAAAAAAGGCACGGATTGATGTTGTCGGTTCTCTTGATACAATAGCGACATCTTCGCCTCTCGATACTGTTAGTCAATCCTCGGCTATTGAAGGATCTGTTTCGCAGTATCAGCAGGTTCAGGCTTCAATTCAGGATTTCTATGTGCCGGACTATAGTCAGACTGAACAGGTGGCAGAGTTGCAGGCCCGGATTGAGGAACTGGAAGTTCAGAACGCGATGACCACGCAACAGACGCAGCAGCCTGACGAGATGGCGATGCTTGAACGGTCGTATCAGCTTGCCGCCCAATACATGGGTAATGGAAATGGCGGAAACTGTCCGCCACCTCAGCAATCTGAGCAAAAAGGGAAACGGAATGTGCAGCCGGTGGCTCAGGTGAACCGAAGTGTGGTTTCTTCGCTCAGCGCATCATCTGACCGTGGCTTCAATACCTCAGTCGGAGGAAAAACATCAGTTGCAAAGAACACTATCGCGGCTGTCGTGGCAAACGATCAGAGTGTGATTAATGGTCAGTCGGTTAAGCTCAGACTTACCGAACCGATGTGGGTCGGCAATGCCCTTATACCCCGGAACACTCCGCTTGTCGGAGTGGCAAGGCTACAGGGTGAGAGGCTGGAGGTTGCCATAACATCAATAGAAGCCAACGGCTCTGTGTATGAGGTGGACTTAAAGGTCTATGATTCCGACGGTCAGGAAGGTATCAATATCCCCGACTCTATGGAGTCTGACGCTCTGCATGAGATCGGAGCCAACATGGGCTCCACTATGGGAAGTTCAATAAATCTGACCACGAATACGGGAGCGCAGATTGCCTCTGATGTTGGCCGAGGACTTATCAACGGCGTCAGTCAGTATCTCAACAAGAAACTGCGCACTGTGAAGGTCCACCTTAAAGCCGGGTATCGGGTGATGATTCACCAGCCCGAAGATGTCTAATATAATTTACTAATAATGAGAATAAAAACTATTATACTATCCGCTGTCGCCGTTCTCGGCATGACAACGCCTGTCTTCGCAAAATCGAAGACAACAGTCAATAATACCGATAATAATGTGTCACCTGACACTGAACAGGTAGCCGAACACGACGTGAATGTGTATGGAGCCAACTACACCGACGGCGACAAGTTCGACGGTCTGACCCGCAAAGTGGGTTTTGACCGCATGATTCCACCTCATGCGCTAGAAGTCTGCTACGAGAAAACCACGCATATCATTTTCCCGGCTGAGATTATATATTGCGATCTCGGCAATGAAAATCTCGTGGCTGGAATCGCCGATGGTGCAAAGAACGTACTTCGCGTTAAATCAGCGTTCAAGCGTTTCAAAACGGAGACGAATCTATCGGTAATCACCGATGATGGGTCATACTACACCTTCAACGTCAAATTTGCGAAAGAGCCTCTGCTTCTGAGTATTGAGATGACGGACTTCCTCCACGACGGCGAGGCTGTCAATCGCCCGAACAACGCGCAGGAAATCTATCTTGAAAAGTTGGGTAGCGAGTCACCAATGCTTGTCAAGCTGATTATGAAGTCAATCTACAAGCAGAACAAGCGCGAAATCAAGCATATCGGTTCAAAGCGTTTCGGGGTGCAGTTTCTCCTGAAATCCATCTACACCAACAATGGACTTCTCTACTTTCACACTGAGCTGAAGAATACAAGCAATATCGCCTTTGATATTGATTATGTCAGCTTCAAGATTGTAGATAAGAAGGTTATAAAGCGTACCGCAATGCAGGAGCAGGTACTCGAACCGCTACGCGCCCAGAATTATATGACGGTGGTACATGGCAAGCAGTCAGAGCGCACTGTGTTCGCTTTGGAGAAATTCACCATCCCTGACGACAAGCAGCTCATTATCGAGATCGCAGAGAAAGAAGGCGGTCGTCATCAGTCTTTCGTGGTCGATAATGAGGACATTGTGAGAGCCAATGTAATTGATGAAATCGTGTGCCAATGAGAGCAGAGACAAACTTGTTTGGCTATGCCGAGTGCAGCCACGATTCGCATAATGTGCAACTTTCAATCCAGTAACCGATGAAAAAAGCGATAATGATAATCGCTGCCATGCTCAGCCTCTTCGGAGGCCGGGCAATGGCCCAGCGATGCCTCCCCGGAATGTCAACGGTTGAAGTCCGTGCCGACATGGTTAACGGTTTCTTTACCGGGAAATCCCGCAACTGTGGCTACGACTTCGGCGTGTTCTACTCAATTATCAAGGGCAACAACGCCAACACATGGTCTTTCGGTGGCGAATATCTCCAGACCTATAAACCATACGGAGAGAAAGGACGTATCCCTGTGGCGCAGTTCACGGGAGAGGTTGGCTACAATCTCCATATCATCAGCGACTATTCGCAGACTTTCCATCTCTATGGCGGAGTCTCGGCTCTCGCCGGATATGAGACCGTCAACTGGGGCAAGCAGTTACTGAAAGACGGTGCCACAATCGGAGCGAAAGACGCTTTCATTTATGGTGGCGCAGCAACATTGTCGGCTGATTTCTATCTCTCTGACCATGTGGCACTCGGCGCTCATATCAAAGAGCGGTTTGTCTTCGGCAATGACACGGGGCATTTCCTGTTCCAATATGGCCTTCACCTCAAATATCAGTTTTAGCCATGCGATACACTAAGAATGACATCCCCGACATTCCGCTGACGGAGTTCATGGCGGCTCTCGGCGAAAAGCCTGTCAAGACCGTTGGAGACATGACTCTATACTACGCTCCGCAGCGCGATGACCCGGAGCCGATGTTGGTGGTTGACACCAAGATAAACCGATGGTATGACCATGCCACCGATGAGACCGGAGGCATCATCGATCTCGCCGCCCTGAAGATGAATCCTGCCGTCTATAAAGATCCGCGTGACTTCATACTCAAATACATGAACGAGTTTGAGGTGGGTAAGGAAATGTCGGCAATGACCCGGCTCCAGCATGAGCCGATGGTTATCAACCTTGACATAAAGAAAGAGAAGCTCACCGACTTTATGAAGTCTCTCGGTCAGGAACACCCCGTGGCAGCAGACGGCAATCTCCGTATCTACAATGCTCCATACGACAATGAACATGGCCCGACAATGGTAATCAACACCGAGACAAATCTCTGGCGTGATACCAAGTCCGGCGCATACGGCGGAATCTACGACCTCGCCTATGAGCTGACAGGCTCGTGCAATATGTCGGAGCTGAACCGATATATCGCCTCTGAAATATCGGTTTTGGAGAAGTCCAAAGGGCAAGAGCAAAAGGCGGAACCTCCCAAGCAGGAACCGGAGTTGGACAAACCCAAACGAAAGATGCGCCTATGAACATCGACGAAATCCGTAAAATCCCGCTTGTCGAGTTCCTGAATCAGTTGGGCTATCAGCCCACCGGACGCGACAGCAAAGGTCTCTGGTTCTACGCTCCGTATCGCAGTGAGAGAAAACCGTCGTTCCATGTCAATCCACGGAAAAATCTGTGGTTTGACTTCGGAACGGGCGGGGGTGGTGACATCTTTTCGCTTGCCGGAGAAATGTCCGGTGAAACGAACTTTTTGAGGCAGGCCGATTTTATCGCGGAGAAGATGCGTCTCCCGGTCGCCTCATCGTCGGAACGACGCTTTGCCTCTGCAAAGAACCCCTATAAGCCAACGCCGTTTGTCGAAAAGCCGACCTTTGAAAATATCGAAGTGTCGCGTCTGGAGTCGACTGTGCTGCTGCGCTATCTTGCAGACAGAGGCATACCCAAAGATATAGCCCAACGTCACTGTGTGCAGGTTGACTATGAGCTTCATGGCAAGCGATATTATGCCGTCGGCTTCCCCAATAATTCCAATGGTTTAGAACTGAGGAATCCGTTTTTTAAGGGATCATACCCGCCAAAGAATATCACATATATGGTCAACGGCAACGCCCGATGTAATGTGTTTGAAGGCTTTATCGACTTCCTTTCAGCGGAACGACTCGGATATAACGACGGTCTTGACACTATCGTGCTCAATTCTGTATCCAATCTCCAGAAGGCAATCCCATCCCTCGGTGATTATACTGTAATCCAGTGCTATCTTGACAATGACACCGCAGGACGTGGGGCACTCGCCAGACTCCAAAGAGAGTTCGGTGATAAGGTCATGGACAAGTCGGCACTCTATCCCAACCACAAGGATTTGAACGACTACCTCATGTCGCTCTATCCGAAAAAATCGAATAAAATTAAACTCTGAATAATATGAATATGATTATTGACAAAATTGGAGCCACACGGCTCACGCCTGCCCGTTTCTTCGGGTTCTGGGCAATCCTCTTCACTCTCGTCCTCGCTCTTACTTCCTGCTCCGATGACCTCAACGTTCAGCAATCCTATCCTTTCACGGTGGAGGTCATGCCCTTCGCAGACAAAATCAAGCAGGGGCAGACCGTGGAGCTGCGCTTCGAGATTAAACCCGAAGGTAACTATGCCAACACTCTCTACACAATTCGCTATTTTCAGTATGACGGCGAAGGCACTCTCAAGCTCGTTGACGGCCCGATGCTGGTCAACAATGACCGAGTGCTTCTCGAAAGCAAGACATTCCGACTGAACTACACCGCAAAATCTGATCAGCAGCATCGCTTTTTAGTGGTGGTCGAGAACAATTTCAATTCAACTCCGTGGGAACAGACATTTGAGTTCAACGGCAACGACAGTGGCGACGATGACGGAGGCAAGACTCCCGGAACAATCATTCCTGTTAATCCCGGAACAATAACACCGATTGCCCGATGAAGAAACTACTGATGTTCTTTATGGCGTTGCTGACCCTTGTGGCGGCAACGCCGGCCGTCAATGCAAAGCGGTCGATTATGGAACTTCCGCTATTTGAGCGGGCAGTCCTGATAATCAAGAAATTTGAAACGCTCCATAAGCCGAAGCACTGGCCGACGATATGCTATGGTCATGTCGTTCAGCGTGGGGAACATTTCACACGCCGTCAGTACAGTGAACGGGAGGCAGACGCACTTCTTCGCCGTGACTATGCCAAGTTCTGCGAGTTGTATAAGGAGTATGGACGTGACAAATATATTCTTGCGGCTCTCGCTTATAACATTGGACCCGGAGCCGTCGACAAAAGCAGTGTACTGAAAAAGCTGAAGCGTGGCGACCGCAACATTTTCAAAGCATATACCTCCCACTGCCATTACAAAGGCAAATGGCACAAAGGTCTATACACCCGTAGGCTTACTGAATACACAATATTATTCGTTCCTTAATAATGTATGAGACAAGAGAGCCTTTCGCATGGGGATATGCGAAAGGCTCTCTTGCGCATTTAATCCCAATCATCAAGATTGGCGATAAAGTCGTCAACTGATAATACATCAAACATTTCGGGAATATTATTCACATTATTTATATAGTCATGACTGATGAAAACCTCATCATCCGGATTTTCATTGTAACCGCTATATACGTTATCCATAGTTTTGCTATTTGTCAATAGATTCTTCCTTCGATTGCTGTGCCAATTTCCTTCGAGCGTCCTTTGCCTTCTTCTTGACTGCACGTTTGACGGCATCATCCTGAAGCTGCTGTTTCAGCGACTTAACAACCTCCGATTTCTCACGCTTGAATCGTTTATTATAAAGATTCTCTATATGCTGTGGCAATGGAGTCTTCCACGGCTCCTGCTTATGGTTGTCAATCTTTCGGAGTGAATCCGGTTTGAATCCAAGTTCACGAGCCATCTGAACCTGTATGTCAGAAAGATGGTGACGTTTCTGTGTCACAATCCATTCCTCTATTATAGTACGTTTCGATGCCATTGTCAGATTCCTCTTTCTTGAAAATTATAAATATTTGATAAAATAATCCTGTTGAATTTATGAGTTTGCAACATCTGATATTATATCTTCAAGAAGAAACGGTATCACTCCGACATACATCACACCGTCTTCATCCGTCCATAATTTACTGCTGCCATCAAGAACAACAATCTTTCTGAAAAAGTCTCCGGTGTTTTTCAGCGAGAATGTTTCCTGTTCCTTCTTTTCGGGCGTATCCACGTTTAACGCCGACTGTATGTAAACCTTGTTATTGCCGATATTCACCACGAAATCTATCTCGTACTGAGACATTTTACGTTTCCCGTCTATAATCCGGCTCTGCTCCACGATGCCCACATCGACGGAATAACCCCTGCGCACAAGTTCATTATATATCATATTCTCCATGAGATGTGATCTCTCCTGCTGTCTGAAATTTAGCCTTGCATTTCTGAGACCGAGGTCCATAGCATAATATTTCTGAATTGTATCGAAATATTTCCTGCCTTTAACATCCCATCGTTTCGCACACTGAAAAAGATATGCGTCCTCCAGATATTCAAGATAATTCTTGATTGTATTGTGTGAAGGCGTCTTCCCTAAAGCGGTCGCAGCTGTATTGGCAAGCTTGCTCGGATTTGTCAACGAGCCGACTGCTGAACACAGGGCATCAACCAATGGACTCAGTATGCTGTCGTCTTTCAGCTTGTAACGCTCAACTATATCCTTGATATATACGTTTGTAAACAACCCCTGAAGATATTTCCGTTTCTCCTTTTCATCGGGTTCAAGCACTGCCAGCGGCATACCGCCATACATCAGATACTCCTCAAAGGCATCCACCTTCTCTTTATCCGATACAGACATAAATTCAGCGAAAGACAATGGGTAAACTTTTATCTCGGATCCTCTGTCCCTGAAATTAGTCACAATATCCTTTGACAGCATCTTTGAGTTTGAGCCGGTCACGTAAACGTCAAGATTGGGTCGTGCGATCAGGTCATTCAGAATATCGTAGAATGTCGTGTACAGCAACTCCCGGTCTTCTTCCGGCACAAGCGTCTCGTCGATTTCATTATTCTTAACCTTATAAGACAGTTGTATCTCGTCAATGAGAACATAGAACTTCCTTGCGGAGTTTTTTGTACGCTCTATTATATAATCATAGAGGACATTCGGATTACGGTATCTGATATTTGATTTACGGTCAAGGTCGATAATGATGAAATCATCGGCTTCTGCACCTTCCTCCATCATTCTGTTCCTGAAAAGGGTTGACAGTAGGAAAGATTTGCCTGAGCGTCGTATGCCGGTAATAATCTTCACCTTCCCGTTCCATCTTTTGGAAAGGAGTCTGTCAAGATACTCGTTTCTTTCTATAATCATAACTTAGCAGATATTAACAACTGACAAAACGGTTGCATTTACAACCATTTTGTCAGTGCGAAGATAGAGCTATAATCTGAGATGGCCAAATACCGGAAGCCAAAAAGTGTTATTCCTGCCCCAAAAAAGTTAATATAGAATATATTTTGGGTACGGAGTATGCTCGAAGCCATCATCGCAAGACATGGGGAAAGGAAAAGGATTTGAAAGGCCTCAAATCCGACCTTGCCGCCCTCGACCGCAAGATCACCGCAGAATTGACACCAAAGCAAGAGGAACAGGACGGCGAAGAAAACAGGCAAGGGAAGGAAGGGCATAAGGTTTCGGTTGATGAGACTACATCCAAGGGCAATAAGAAGTCCATGGTTGCAGAGCCACTTTCGATGTATCGCTCCGCCGTCCCAATTAATGGGATGAGAAATCCAAAACTATAATTATGAGTGTGGAAAATGGGGTCTGGCAAAAGTCAGGCTCCATTTTCACATTCATGCAATACAATACGGGCGTATTGTAAGTGGGTATTCTGAAGGCCGGAATCAACAGGGTTAAGATGCAATATGGATTCAAGGTCTGGAATCAGGCAGGATGCGCACATTGAATGAGAATACCATCTATAACCCTTATAGTATGGATTAGATGTATTTATTTCAAGATATAGCCCGACTATTCGAGCGGTTTCTTAGGGGTGGAATGGGAATTGCAATAGGCTAATAGTTAAAAAATCATTAAATTTAGCAAATTAAAGTCGAAATAATGATAAGCGTTATCTTTTTTCAATTATCTTTGCAACATGGTTCAGGCCAACAAGGTATTCGATTGCGGGCAACCTTGACATGTTCATCGCTCCCGCCGATTGGAACAGGCCTGACCTAAAGCAGATAAACCAAAAATTATAATATCCAATGTCTAACGAACTATATTAAAATCCAAATAAAATGAGGCAAAAATTACATTCACCT